>ENA-UOOK01001452-UOOK01001452.1-fermentation-metagenome-genome-assembly--contig:-NODE-1452-length-31257-cov-8.466605_pt1 | contig 31257 bp, 26 predicted proteins | sample MGYA00245777_ERZ724023 | MGnify/ENA primary metagenome ERZ724023 (study PRJEB28704, sample SAMN03018312) | fermentation metagenome | biome: anthropogenic terrestrial biome; feature: soil; material...
GCGGTCATGCGGTCTTGCGGTCTTGCGGTCATGCGGTCATGCGGTCATGCGGTCATGCGGTCATGCGGTCTTGCGGTCTTGCGGTCATGCGGTCTTGCGGTCTTGCGGTCTGGTCTGAGTGCAGCAGAGATCCCGACTGGCACATCAGGACAGTTCTGCCAGGCTTGCCGGTCAGCCATTCAGCACTTCTGGCACCCGGGACCCGGCATTATGGCAGCAGCCTTATATATCCAGCTCCACCAGTGTAATTCCCGCGCCTCCGCGGTCAACGTGCTCGTCTGTGGCACGCCTGACTGCACCGGTTGATTCGAGGTACTGCCTAATCATTTGCCTCAGGATGCCGTTTCCTTTGCCGTGAAGAATCCTCAGGTTCCTGAACTGTATCATCAGGGCGGTGTCAATGAACTCCTGTACCACTTGCAGAGCCTCCTCAGTGCGCATGCCGCGCACGTCAATCTCCGGATTGAACTGGTTGCGGCGTGCTGTGAGAGACCAGTCGATCTTCTGCTGGGGGTGACCTGCAGAAGCCGCCTTTTTCTGCTCCTCCAGGGTGACAGGTCCGGTCATGCTGATATCAACATTCATCTTCAGGCTGCCGGAGACAACCTGCACTTTCTTTCCCCGTACCTCAGTAACCTGGGCCACGGTATCGGTGCCGGTGATCTTCACATAATCTCCCGCTTTCAGCGGACCTTTCTTCTTTTTAACCGGCTGCGGATCCTCCTTCTTTGCCGAGATTCTTTTTACAATGTTTGCTTCAGGTGTGCCGATTGGGGGTTTGGCCGTTACCGGCACCTCCGCCTGTTTCTCCTCCCTGTCAAGGTGTTCACGGAACGAGTCAAGTTCCTCACGCACCTCTTTGGTTTTCTCTTTTTCTGCCTGTGCTTCACGGATGGTCCGGATAGTGTTTTCTATCATCCGGTTGGTGTTGCGAAGCATCTCCTCTGCCTTGCTCTTTGCCTGGGTGATGATCTCCTTCTTCTGTGTTTTTATGTCGCCGAGCTGTGCCTCGTAGGTGGCGATAAGTTCCTCGAGCCGTTTCTCGTGGCGTCGTACAGTCTCACGTTTCTTCTCCCAGTATCGTTTGTCGCGGGCGATCTCGCGAAGGTTCCTGTCGAAGTCAACATTTCCCTCTCCGGCCCTGGTTGCGGCATCTGCCAGTATCTCCTGCGGCAGGCCTATCTTTTTCGCTATCTCAAACGCGAATGAGCTTCCCGGCTTTCCCTGGTCGAGACGAAAGAGTGGCTGCATCAGCTGGTTGTCAAAAGCCATTGCTCCGTTGCTGATTCCCTCCTGTGATGTTGCGAAATGCTTCAGGTTGGTATAATGGGTCGTAATTACCCCATAGGCGCCTCTCCTGTTGAGTTCAGCAAGGATTGCCTCTGCGAGGGCGCCTCCGAGAACCGGTTCAGTACCTGTGCCAAACTCATCAATCATTACCAGTGAGGTATCATCAGCATGCCTGAGCATATGTTTCATGTTGATGAGGTGTGAGCTGTAGGTACTTAGGTCGTTTTCAATGCTCTGTTCGTCGCCTATATCGATAAAGAATCTGCCGAATATACCTGCTTCGGTGCCCTCCCCTGCAGGGATTGTCAATCCGCACTGAAGCATATACTGTACCAATGCCACGGTCTTGAGGCAGACAGATTTTCCTCCGGCGTTGGGACCGGAGATGAGCAGTATCCTTTCCCTGCTGTCGATGGTTATTGTCAGTGGCACCACTTCGCGCCCTGCTGTCCGGGCAAACGAGAGTGTCAGCAGCGGGTGACGGGCATTGACCCATCTTATGTGGGGTGTATCAGCCACAGAGGGCATAATGCAGTTGAGCCTGTTGCCGAAGAGAGCCTTTGCCCTCATAAAGTCTATCTCTGCCAGGAAGCCGCAATTCTCCTCAAGCTCGTCGATGTATGGCCTGATAGTGTCAGCCAGGGCTGTAAGAATGCGCACAATCTCACGCATCTCCTGATGCTCCAGTTCGGTGATCTCGTTGTTGAGTTCAACAACCTCTGAAGGCTCGATGAAGACTGTTTTTCCTGTGGCGGATTCGTCATGAACGAATCCCCTTATTCCTCTTTTGTTTGATGCGCTGACCGGAATCACTCCCCTTCCGTTACGCACTGCCACTGTCACATCGCGGTCAACAATGCCGTCGGCCTGTGCCTGGCGAAGAACGGCGTGAAGTTTTCTCACTGCCGCCAGGTTCTTTGAAGCCAGTTCGGCGCGTATGGTTTTGAGAGCAGGGGAAGCACTGTCACGTATTTTGCCCTCCTTGTCAATAATACGGTCAATAGCCTCCGAAACAAAAGGATAGTAGACCACTCTCCGCGTCAGTTCCGTCAGCAGCGGGTATCGTCCGTCTTTCCTGTTCCTGAAGAAGCCAATTATCCGGCGTATGGTATCAAGTGAGCCTCGCAGGGCAACCACCTCCTCTATTTCCGGGAAAGTGCCCTCTACGCGGAGCTTTTCCAGGGTTGTATACGGATCGTTGTAATTGTCAGAGGGGAACTGTTCGCCGAAGGCAAGTATCTGCTGGAACTCGGCAGTAAGTGAAAGCCTGTCCCTGACCTCTGTACCATTGAAAGCCGGAATCATCGCGGCAACCTTACGGACGCCGGCAGGGCTTATGCAATAGCCGTTAAGCTGTTCCCTGATACGGTCAAAGCCGATCTTCAGTTCATATGTGTCTGGGTAGATCATCTGATGGTCATCTCATCGCAAAAGTAAAGTTAATTAATGTTAACTCTGCACCGGTATAAAACTTCTGAATCTATCTTTAATCCCGGAACCTCAAAATAAAATGAAAATCCTTATGGAAAAAATCAGGATGAGGCTTGTAGCAGTCATCCTGTTTGCTATGGTCATGCCGGCTTTCCCGCAGGAAGCTGCCGGTGACCTTGAGATGGTTTACAAGATAAGGCAGGAAGGTCAGCGTAACTCTGACATTGAGAAACTTGCCTATATCATGACTGATCTTGCCGGGCCCAGGCTCACAGGATCAGCCGGCATTGACCGGGCTAATGAGATTGCACGGGCAAAGCTGGCAGAGTATGGTTTGTCAAACGTACGGATTGAGGAAGTGAGTGATTTCAACCGTGGAGGATGGGACCTGACAAAAGCATACGCAGCGATGGTGGCTCCTTACTATAACAACTTCTCCGTCACGCCGGTGGCCTGGACTGCCGGGACAAACGGCCTTGTCAGGGGCGAGGTGGTGCTTGTTGACATCAAGACTCTGGATGACATTGAGAAGTACCGTGGCAAGCTGAATGGTAAGATTGTTATGACACCCGCCACAACGCAATATGAGGTCAGTTTTGAGCCACTGGCAGGCAGGTATACTGATGAGGAGCTGGAAAAGCTGGCAATGGCTGATGCCGGAGGCCGTGCGGCAAGAAGAGGCATACCCGGTGACTATATGGCAATGCGTGAACTTCGCAACAAGATAAATGAGTTTCTGAGGAGTGAGAACATCCTGATGTCAGTATCACAGGGAAATGCCTTTAACATTCCCAGGTCATCTGGGTCAGGTTTTGATGACAAAAGCAATCCTCCGGTGACTGAGATAAACATCCCGATGGAAGCCTATGGCAGGATGGAGAGGATGCTGAAGAACGGTGAGAAGGTGGAGATGGAGGCTGAGATAAAGGCTGAATTCACTCCCGGCAGGAAAGTATACAATGTGATAGCCGAGATACCCGGCACCGATCCCAAATTGAAGGACCAGGTTGTTCTTATGGGTGCGCACATAGACTCATGGCATGGTGGCACGGGAGCTGCAGACAACGCCTCGGGCTGCATAGTGATGATGGAAGCCATCCGTATACTGAAGTCTCTTGAAGTCAAACCGCGCAGGACCATCTGTGTGGCTCTCTGGGGTGGTGAGGAGCAGGGACTTTACGGATCAAGGGGATATGTTTCAAAATACCTTTATGACAGGGAAAATAACGAAAAGAAGGCCGGGTTTGACAAGTTCAGTGTCTATTTCAACATGGACAACGGCACCGGCCGTTACCGCGGTATTTACCTGCAGGAGAACATACTCGCGAGGCCATTCTTCGAGAAGTGCATGGAGCCGGTTAAAGACATGGGATTCTCCACAATAACAAGCAGGAACACCGGAGGTACCGACCATCAGAGCTTTGACGGTGCAGGTCTTCCCGGATTCCAGTTCATTCAGGACGAGATTGAATACGGCCGCGGCTATCATACACTTGCCGACACCCGTGAGCGTCTGCTGGTTCCTGATCTGAGGCATAATGCAATCATAACAGCCTGGCTGGCATGGAATGCCGCAATGGAGGACCAGCTCCTGCCGCGCAAGCCTGAGATGAAATCACTTCAGCAGAGGTCACCTTTCGGGTTCTGATCCCTGTCCAGGTCTTAAGTCAAAGGTACCGGTTACGGTTCACCCGGGGCTGACGGCAGGCCAACCACAACTTATTGTTTTTCTATTCTGTTTGAAAAAGCAGCGGCTGACCCGGTAAAAGGTCAGCCTCTCTTGTTCAATTGTAGCCGGGATTCCTGTCCCTTCTGTTACCGGGGGTAAAGCCCTCCGATGCCGTGGTCATAGCCCCTCTACAGCCGGGGGTAAAGTCCTCCGATGCCGTGGTCATAACCCCTCTATAGCAGGGGGTATAGCCCTCTTCAGCCGGGAACGTAGCCCCTCTGCAGGCGGGGTCATGGCCCTCTTCCGGTTTATTCTTTAATTCCTTCCAGGTCAAGCATGAAGGCATATTCCAGCGCTGTTGTCTTAAGCCTTTCAAACCTGCCTGAGGCGCCGCCGTGACCGGCAGTCATGTTGACATCCATGACAAGGATATTATCGTCTGTCTTCATCTCGCGCAGTTTGGCAACCCACTTGGCAGGTTCCCAGTATTGCACCTGCGAATCCCAGTAACCGGTTGTCACAAGCATGTTGGGATAGGCCTGTGCCTTCACCTGGTCATATGGTGAATATGAAAGCATATAATCATAGTACTCCTGCTTGCGCGGATCACCCCATTCATCCCATTCGAACGTGGTAAGCGGAATTGTCTCGTCAATCATGGTGCTTACAACGTCAACGAACGGAACCTGTGCAATGATACCATTGTACAGTTCCGGTTCCATGTTTGCTATTGCGCCCATAAGCAGTCCGCCGGCGCTTCCGCCCATGGCATAGAGATGCTCTGCCGAGCTGTACTTCTCATTTATAAGATAACGGGCGCAGTCATTGAAGTCGGTAAACGTGTTGATCTTCCTGAGCAGCTTTCCATCCTCGTACCACTGGCGACCCATTTCGCTTCCTCCCCTGATGTGAGCGATGGCATAGACGAAGCCCCTGTCAAGCAGGCTGACAATTGAAGAACGGAACGACGGGTTGGTTGAGGATCCGTATGAACCATAGGCATAAAGAAGCATTGGGGCAGTGCCATCCTGTTTGAATCCCTTGCGGTAAACCAGTGAGACGGGTACCTGTGTACCATCAGCAGCTGTGGCCCAGAGACGCTTTGTCTCGTAATTGTTCTTATCGAAGCCTCCCAGTACACTGTCCTGTTTAAGCAGCGTCTTCGACTTTGCAGCCATGTCGTAGTCATAGACCGAGTTGGGTGTGGTCAGCGATGAATAACTGTAGCGGAGCAGGGTGGTGTTTGCGTTTGGATTGACACTGATTCCTGCCGTGTATGCTTCCTCACCGAAATCAAGGAAATGCTCTGATCCGTCTGCCAGGTTAATGATCCTCAGGTTGGTGAGGCCCTTGATGCGCTCATTTGCAACCAGGTAATTATCAAATACTTCAAAGTTTTCGAGGAAAACATCCGGACGGTGGGGAATGACTTCCGTCCATGATGCCATGCCGGTCTTATTCTCCGGGCATGACATCAGCTTGAAGTTATTCGCGCCGTCGGCGTTGGTATGAATGTAGAAGGTGCCGTTAAGGTGTTCCAAAGAATAGAGGTGATCTATCCTGCGGGGTTCGAACACCTTCACGGTGCCGGTTGGATTTGCAGCCTCGATAAGGCGAACCTCGGTTGTAAGTGTCTGGTCGGAAACGATTGTGATATATTTTTTGCTCTTGGTTTTACCAAGCTGTACGGAGAAGGTCTCGTCTTCCTCATTGTATACCACCCTGTCTTCCGATGAAGGGGTACCGAGGACGTGCATCATTACGGTTGCAGCCCTGAGGGTTTCGGGATCCTTGCTTACATAAAAGAGTGTTTTGCTGTCAGCTGCCCATACTGTCTGACCGGTGGTATTAAGGATGTTGTCAGGGAGCATCTCGCCGCTGTTCAGGTCCTTGATCTGCAAGGTATACTGCCTGCGGCTGACATGATCAATACCGTAAGCCAGGATGTTGTTGTCAGGCGAGGGCGAGGCACCGCTCACACTTGTGAATTCATGACCCTCGGCGAGCAGGTTGACGTCAAGCATCACCTCCGGTTTGTCACTACCGTCTTTCCTCCTGTAGAGTACAGGGTATTCCTTGCCCGGGAGGTATTTGGAATTGTACCAGAAGCCATTGTCAAGATAAGGGACAGACTCATCATCCTGTTTGATACGGCCCTTGAGTTCTTCGAAGAGTTTCTGCTGCAGGGGTTCGGTATGCTTCAGCAGTGCATCAGCATAGGCATTCTCTGCATTAAGGTAAGAGAGGACCTTCACGGTCTGTGAATCCGGTGCTTCAGCATTTTTCTGTTCATCGCTGAGGCGCATCCAAAAGTAGTTGTCGACGCGTTCGTTGCCGTTGTTTTCGACAACATAATGAATTTTTTCAGCCACGGGAGGCTGGGGTTTCCTGCCACATGATATCATCGCGATGACCACGGCGGCGGTGAAGATGAATAAGATTCTTTTCATGGATTAATAATTAGTATTACAATATTGTGTTACAATGCTTTATGCTCTACGAGCAAAAATAATTAAAATATCTTTGGTCTACAATGCTGGATGGCCTACGGCCAATATAATCTATCATATCTTTCTGCTACAATGCTGAATGGCCAAAATCCCAAATCGCACATCGCACATCGCACATCGCACATCTGCAATTCTTTATGGCCTACTTCCTGTTCTGACCGGCCATTCCCTTCATGCTGAGCTGAATCCGGTTACGGGTACGGTCAACCGAAACAACCCGCACAGTGACATGCTGATGCAATTTCACAACCTTCGCCGGGTCATCTACATAACGGTCAGCCATCTGAGATACGTGCACAAGGCCGTCCTGCTTGACGCCGATATCAACAAACGCTCCGAACCTGGTAATGTTTGTTACAATACCGGGAACCACCATCCCTTCCTTCACATCATCAATTGAATGAATATCTGCAAAGCTGAATTCCTGTATTGCCGACCGCGGATCACGTCCGGGCCTTGCAAGTTCCTGCATGATATCCTTAAGGGTCGGCAGTCCTGCTTCAGCAGTAACATATTTCTCTATTCTTATGGCTTTTCGTTTAGTTTCATCCTTTATGAGATCAGAGACGGAACATCCCAGGTCAGAAGCCATTTTCTCAACTATGTGGTAACTCTCCGGGTGGACGGCTGAGGCATCGAGCGGGTTTGCAGCGCCGCGTACCCTGAGGAATCCGGCAGCCTGTTCAAAGGCCTTTTCTCCCATACGTTTCACCTTCATCAGGTCAGCGCGTGAGCTGAAAGGTCCGTTCTCCGTCCGGTGGTCGACAATGTTCTGAGCCATTTTAGGGCCTATCCCTGATACGTATGTCAGCAGGTGCGGGCTGGCAGTATTCACTTCCACTCCCACGGCGTTGACGCATGACATCACCACCTCGTCGAGGCTGGCCTGCAGGCGGGCCTGATCAACATCATGCTGGTACTGCCCCACTCCTATCGATTTGGGGTCTATCTTAACGAGTTCAGCCAGAGGGTCCATCAGGCGACGGCCGATTGACACGGCTCCGCGCACCGTCACATCATGATCAGGAAACTCGTCGCGGGCAGTCTTTGAAGCTGAATATATTGAAGCACCCGCCTCACTGACCACGAAAACCTTGATCCCTGAGTCAGCGGGAAGATATGAACGGACAAACTGTTCAGTCTCGCGGCTGGCAGTTCCGTTGCCTATTGCGACGGCTTCGATATTATATTTATCAATAAGTGAAAGTATTTTGCTTACGCTGCGTGCCGTCTCGTTCTGAGGCGGGTGCGGGTAGATAACGTCATGGTGCAACAGGGCTCCCTGGCGGTCAAGGCATACCACTTTGCATCCGGTTCTCTGTCCCGGGTCAATCCCCAGCACGTTCTTCCCTCCCAGCGGTGGTGCCAGCAGCAGTTGCCGGAGGTTTTCCGCGAAAACGCGTATAGCTTCCTCGTCGGCCTTTTCCTTGGATGATTTTCTGAACTCTGTTTCCATTGACGGTGCCAGCAGCCTGCTCCAGCTGTCGGCCACAGCCTCGCGCACCTGGCGGGCAGCTTCGTTGTTTGCCCTGACAAACTGTTTCTCAACCAGGCTCCGGGCTTCCTCCTCATCCGGCATGATTGCCAGTCGCAGGAATTTCTCGTCCTCACCGCGACGCATGGCAAGCAGCCTGTGCGACGGGCAGCGGCGCAGCGGTTCTGACCAGTCGAAGTAATCGCTGAATTTGGCTCCCTCCTGCTCTTTTCCCCTGACGACCTTCGAGGTTATGACGGCTTCACGTTCATAAAGGCGCCTGAGAGATCCGCGTACCTGTTCATCCTCGCTGACCATCTCGGCTATGATGTCACGTGCACCGGCCAGGGCTGCTCCAGTATCCTCCACGGCCTCGCCCAGATACTTCTCCGCCTCCGCCGATGGATCGCCCGGTTTCTGGGCAAGCAGCCATAGTGCCAGGGGTTCAAGCCCTTTCTCGCGGGCAACGGATGCACGGGTCTTTCTTTTGGGTCTGTATGGCAGGTAGAGGTCTTCGAGCTGTGACGATGTCAGGGCTGCATTTATCTTCGCAAGCAATTCAGGAGTCATCTTTTCCTGTTCTTCTATTGATTTTATAACCGCCTCCCTGCGTTTTTCAAGCTCCTTCAGCCTCTCGTATTCATCACGTATCTCCGCCAGTTGCACCTCGTTCAGGCTTCCCGTCACCTCCTTGCGGTAGCGGCTGATGAAGGGTATTGTGGCTCCGTCATCAAGGAGCCTGAGAGTATTCTCAACCTGCCAGTCGTGCAGCTGGAACTTCTGTGCTATTGTCTTAATGTGAGCCGAAGGGTCCATAACAGTCAATCAATATGAATTTCAGAAACAATCAATAAATGCATAGTGTCCGTAATAGTCACTCAATGTGGTGGTCTATACAGGTTATTCAATATGGAGTACCAATCCTTTCAGGTATTCGCTCTCGGGGTGGTAAATATTTACAGGGTGGTCAGCTGGCTGTCCTGTCTGGTGCAGTATCCGGACGTTGCGTCCGGTATTTGCGGCGGCCACGAAGACCGAGCGGCGGAAGTCATCGCGGCTTACTACCTGCGAGCAGGAGAAGGTAAACAGCAGACCGCCGGGTCTGATTTTCTGAATAGCCAGCGCGTTGAGTCTCCGGTAGCCCTGAAGTGCCTGGTTAAGAGCGGTCTGGTGTTTTGCGAAGGCGGGGGGATCCAGGATAATGAGGTCATATTCGCGTTCCATTCCGGCCAGGAAGGTGAAGGCGTCAGTGGCAAAAGAGCGGTGGCGGGGGTCATCGCCGAAGTTGAGCCTGACGTTTTCATCGGCGAGGGCCGTGGCCGCCGCAGAGCTGTCAACCGAATGTACGAGTTCGGCGTTTTTCATAGCATAAACCGAGAATCCTCCGGTATAGCCGAACATATTCAGCACTCTCCTGCCGTTGCTGTACCGGCTCAGCAGGCTGCGGCTGTCGCGTTGGTCAATGAAGAATCCTGTCTTCTGACCTTTCTCCCAGTCGACCCTGAACCTGAAGCCGTTTTCAGTGACAACAGCACCGGGTTCACCGTTTCCGCCAACAAGATAGCCGTTCGAGGGGTTCAGCTTTGCCATAAACGGAAGTGTTCCCTCACTCTTATCGTATACTGCGGTTACAAGTCCGCCAGTCGCCTCAGGCAGCAGTTGCGCAATCATCTCCCTGATTTTCCAGAATCCGGCGGTGTGTGCCTGCATGACAGCGACACTGCCATAGATGTCAACTACCAGTCCCGGCAGCCCATCGCCTTCGCCATGCACAAGACGCCAAACATCAGTGTCCGGTCTGCCTGCTATACCGGCATTTATCCTGTACTGCATGGCTCCTTCAAGCCGTTTCCTGAAGAACGCGCGGTCAGGGTTGCATTTTGTGAATGAGAATATCCGTACCGCGATAGATCCGGGCGCCCAGTGTCCTGTTGCCAGGTAAGTCTTGTCCCAGGCATAGACGTCTACGGCATCGCCCTCTGACGGATTACCATTGACTGAAGCTACAGCCCCGGAGAAGATCCAGGGGTGGTACCGGCGTACCGATTGTTCCTTACCTTTTTTAAGGATGATGTTTGCGGGCATTGATGTAGTTTATTGATAAGTTTCCTTCCCGTTCAGGGCAAGGTAAATGCTCCGGCATACCCAGGCATCTGTGGCAGCGTAGAGCTGTTGCGGCTCTGTCAGGGCGGGTGCCTCCCAGTTTGAAACCTGCTGTGACTTTGAGATGGAGTAGCCGAGAACAATGGCTGTGAGTTTCTTCAGTCCCAGCTCCTGTATTCCATGATCAGCTACAACACTCTGAAGATCAATGAATCCGTGCGGTTCGAAGGGAGTCAGTGATCGAAGGGCTTTTATGTCATCGCGTATGGCAACACCGGTTTTGACTATTTTCCTGTCAGAGAGCAGCGCAGCAAGTTCGGGCGGAAGACCGATCATGTTAAGTCTGAAGAGCCATGCACGGTCAGCATCGGCAAGCTGGAGCAGTGCCACCTTATATCTCCTCCCCTTTTTGAAGGATGGCCTGGTTTCTGTATCAAAACCCAGCAATGAAGGTCTCCCTATATCGCCCATTGCCCTGCAAAACTTATCCATATTGTCAACCAGGGTGACCCGGCCGTTAAACTGCAGCAGTGGCAGTTTTCTCAGTTCATCATCAGTAATGGTTCCGTTATATTGTTTCGTCATCATCATTCTTTTCGTTGTCAGCAATCGTGTCATCTTCGGAATAGAGGACAGTATGAATTGCTGTCAGCACGTTAAGCAGTTTCTTTCCCCAGAACTCCTCGAAGTTCATCAGCACCTCCCACACCGCGTCATTCATCACCTCTTCTTTACCGCTTTTATAGCTGACAATGAAGTCTTTCAGGTCCTGGTATATATCACTCAGATTTTCAGAGATGCTTCCTGTATAGAGTCCGTCTGCGGGGTCTCCCAATGACACAATGACCGGGAACGGGTCATTGTTACCCAGTTTTGAGAGCAGATTGTCATGCATCCGGGTCCAGTCGAACTCTGTTACTGTTTTTTCGTTGGGTTCCTCCAGCACCGGCTCCAGCAGTGGCAGCAGTGATCCCCTCAGGTATATGAACGGGAGCAGGCGCTGCATGACCTTGAGTATCTCTATGCCGCCAATTTCCTGGGTTGACTCGAGATATTTGCAGTACTCATTGGCTGAAGCGGCAAACTCAACCACCTGCCGTGAATAAATAACCTTGTCCTCTTTTTCCATAATGAACAGATCAACGGGGCAAAATTATTCATTTCAGGGTTAAAACCGGGGATTTGTTGATAAAAGGAGGCAGGTTACCGTTTCCACGTGAGTCTGTGCTCACTGTCATAGACCAGTTTCTCGTGGTCAAGCAGCCACCGGATGACTTTAACGCTCTTTTCCCGTGGCAGGTCAGTCTGCTCCTCCAGTTCCTCAGGTCTGAGAGGTTTTTCGGCAAGCAGTTCCTTGATTTTATCAATGATTAAATCGAACTCATATTTGCTGAGTTCGAGTTCGTTTCTTTCCTGGCAGGTGTCACACAGTCCGCACCTGCCTGTTTCCTCTCCGAAGTAAGAGGTAAGGAAAGCAGGGCGGCAGCGTGTTTTATTTTCGGCGTACTCGGTGATGCAGGCAACCCTTTCAACATAATTCTCCTTTACCTTCAGGTAGAGTTCGGGTGAGATGCGCAGGTGGCTTCTGTCAAGCCTCTCCCCGGTGAAAATCACCAGCGGGCTCTTCTTCCCAGGAATGAAATGAATTATGCCCTGTGATGAGAGCCTGAGAAGGTACTGGTAGATGGCTTCGCGTGTGAGTCCGGACCTGGCAGCAAGATTTTCTTCATTGACCGGTACGAATTCTGAGAACATTCCGCTGTAGGTGCGAAGGAGCAGTTTGATGAACCTGTCATACTCCTCATTGGCTACCTGGAACTTGTAAAGGTCATCGCGTGACACCACGAAATGTACCCGTGAAGGGTTGTTTATCTCATCTGTAAACTCAAGGTATCCCTCCTTCTGGAGGAAGTTGAGGCTGTTGTAAGTCTCAGTCACCGAGAACCGGAAGGCCGAAACGAACTTCCACAGATCGAAGTCATGTACGCTGTTCATGCCTGACCCGACCGGCAACTGGTAGAAGTTGCCGATAGCTTCATACACATCCTTAATCCGCTCCACCGGGGGGAATTTTATGCGTACCGAGTCAGCCAGCTTTCTCTTTTCATCCTGTGACCAGAGCAACACTGAGAACGATGGTTTCCCGTCGCGGCCTGCACGGCCTGATTCCTGGTAATATGCCTCCACGGAGTCAGGGCAGTCCCAGTGAATGACGAACCTCACGTCGGCCTTGTCAATTCCCATTCCGAAAGCGTTGGTGGCCACTATTACGCGGGTTTCGCCGGTGCTCCAGGCTGTCTGTTTCCTGTCACGCATCTCCTGTGGCAGCCCGGCATGGTAGAAGTCGGCTTTAATATTATTAGCCACGAGCATTTCCGCCACCTCCTTTGCCCTTTTCCTGCTGCTCACATATATTATTCCGCTGCCCTGCTCTTTTCTGAGGCTGCGGATAACATAAGTGCTTTTGTCCTCCACCTCCCTGACCATATAGGTGATATTCGGCCTCCGGAAACTTGTGCGAAGCACCTTTGGATTCTTCATCTTCAGTCTTGAGATGATGTCATCCACAACGCGCGGGGTGGCTGTTGCCGTCAGTGCCAGGAAGGGTACATCCTCGTTCATCATCTCCCTTATTTCGGCTATATGGAGGTATGACGGCCTGAAGTCATATCCCCACTGTGATATGCAGTGGGCTTCATCGACAGCCACAAGTGTGAAATTGAATCTCGGAAGGCGTGCCCTGAACAGCGGGGTCTGAAGCCGCTCGGGACTGACATACAGCAGCCGGTAGTCTCCGTAGAGGCAATTATCAAGGGAGATTTCGACTTCTTCGCGGGTCATGCCACTGTGGATAGCCATAGCCTTGATATTCATAGTTTTCAGCCTGGCCACCTGGTCTTTCATCAGAGCTATAAGGGGTGTGATAACCAGGCAGAGTCCCTCACCTGCGACGGGGGGCACCTGGTAAGTTACCGATTTACCGCCGCCGGTTGGAAGAAGGCCAACCACATCAGTTCCGGAGACCACTGTTTCAATGATCTCCTCCTGCATTGGCCTGAAGGAAGTGAATCCCCAGTACCGTGCAAGGGTTTCCCTGTATATGTCCGGCAGCATGGTTTTGCAGGCTGTTTAATACAAATTTAATAACTCAATCTTACTTTTAACCTTTTATTGACATTTAAGATATGCAGGTGCTTAGCAATTTTTTGTAATTTTCGCCCCAAGAAAAAAACCTTGCCCGATGTCATTCTCTGAAGATAAACTGCTGTTTGAAGGTCTGACCTTCGATGATGTGCTGCTCCTTCCGGCCTACTCGGAGGTTTTGCCGCGGAACGTTGACCTCAGGTCAAAGTTCACCCGTAACATCACCATTAACACTCCCATTGTTTCGGCGGCGATGGACACCGTCACCGAGGCAGAGCTTGCAATAGCCATCGCCCGCGAAGGAGGTATCGGTGTGATTCACAAGAACATGTCGGTCAGTCAGCAGGCCGCCCAGGTGCGCAAGGTGAAGCGTGCGGAGAGTGTTATGATCTTTGATCCTGTTACCATCTCAGATGGTGCTTCAGTGGCTGATGCGCTGGCGCTGATGAAGGAGTTCAAGATCGGCGGTATTCCTGTCATTCATGAAGATGGAGCGCTGGCAGGAATTGTCACCAACCGTGATCTTCGCTTCGAGACTGACTATTCGCGTCGTATCAGTGAGATAATGACTCCGCTTGAGAGGCTTATCACGCTCAGTCATCAGACCGACCTGGCTGCCGCTGCTGAGATACTGCAGAAGCACAAGATAGAGAAGCTTCCCATCGTAGATGAGAAGGGAAGGCTCAAGGGGCTGGTGACATACAAGGACATTACGAAGGCAAAAGACAGGCCCAATGCCTGCAAGGATGACAAGGGACGGCTGAGGGTTGCCGCTGCGGTGGGCATTGCGCCCAACACCCTTTCGAGGGTTGAAGCGCTGGTGGGCGCCGGTGTTGACGCCATAGCCATTGACACCGCTCACGGGCATACGAAGAGTGTGATAGAGATTCTGAGGGAGATAAAGAAGATCTTCCCGGGTACTGAGGTGGTTGTCGGTAATATCGGCACTGCCGAAGCAGCCAGGAAGCTCGTTGAGGAGGGTGCTGATGCGGTGAAGGTGGGTATCGGGCCCGGCTCCATCTGTACTACCAGGGTTGTTGCAGGTGTGGGTGTTCCGCAGCTGTCTGCAATATACAACGTGGCGCGTGCCATAGAAGGAAGCGGAGTGCCTGTGATAGCTGACGGCGGCATCCGTTATTCCGGTGACATTGTTAAGGCAATAGCCGCAGGAGCTGACAGCATCATGGCCGGGTCACTCTTTGCCGGTGTCGAGGAGTCACCCGGTGAAACCATCATCTACAATGGAAGGAAATTCAAGACCTACCGTGGCATGGGCTCGGTTGAGGCAATGCAGATGGGGTCAAAGGACAGGTATTTTCAGGACATGGAAGATGACATACATAAGCTTGTCCCCGAGGGTATCACGGCGCGTGTTCCATACAAGGGCACCCTCACCGAAGTGATTTACCAGTTTCTTGGCGGCCTGCGTTCAGGGATGGGTTACTGCGGGGCACGTGACATAGGCACCCTTAAGCGTGAAGGACGTTTTGTAAGGGTCACCAGTGCAGGTGTGACGGAGAGCCACCCGCATGATGTGACCATCACTCGTGAGGCGCCAAACTACAGCCGTAAGATAAACGAATATTAATGATGGTCAGGCTAATAATTCCTCTCCTGCTTCTTGCAGTTGTCTCATGCCGTAATGCCGGCACTGATGAGGACCGTACCGCTGTAGCCCGTGCCGGCGACAGGGTTCTGTATCTTGACCAGATACCCTCCGGGCTGGTGGCGGAAGGGATGAGCAAGGCTGACAGTACCTCGGCGGTACAGAGCTATATCAGGCAGTGGGCCCGTAAGGAGCTCATGGCCCTGCGGGCCGAAGAGAACCTTACGCCCGAATACAAGGCCGAGGTCAACAGGCAGCTTAATGAGATGAGGAACAACCTCATGATATACCAGTACCAGCATCAGCTGATAATCCAGAGAATGGATACCACCGTGACTGACAGCGAACTGCAGGATTATTACGTTAGCAACCTCAGCACTTTTACCCTTACATCGAACCTCGTAAGGGTGCTATACATTAAAGTCCCGGAAGGAACATCTGAAATGGACCGTATCAGAAAACTTTACCGGTCGCAGGAATCGGCTGATATTATGGAACTTGAAGAAATCTGCACACGGCTCGGACTGCGGTTTGGGGATTACAATGATGAATGGATCCCCTTCACCCAGCTCCTTATGGAGGTACCATTCGAGTCTGTTGACCAGGAGCAGTGGCTGGCAAGGAACAGCGCCGTGGAGCTGAAGGATGACAGGTTCTCCTATTTCATCGCAGTAAGGGAATACAGACTGAGGAACAGTATTGCACCATTCGAATATATACGGGGACAGATCAAAACCATAATTCTCAACAACAGGAGGAATGATTTCCTGCAGAAGCTCGAAGACGGCGTATTTAATGAGGCTGTGAGCAACAACACATTGAAACTCTATTAGAAGAGATTGAAAAGGATGAAGAAGAATATTATTTTATCATTTGCGCTGGCAGTAATGTTGGTGTATGGTGCAGCCGGGCAACAGGTTGTTGAATCGGTTGTGGCTGTTGTGGGCAATGAGGTTATCTATCTTTCTGACATCGAGGGGCAGGTGGTACAGCTCAAGGCTGAGCGTGATCCCACGCCTGTGGACCAGCTCAGGTGCCGCATCTTTGAGGATCAGCTGGTACAGAAGCTATTCCTTGACCAGGCCAGGATTGACTCCATAGAGGTTTCGACCGAGACGGTCGAGTCAGACCTGAACGGCAGGCTGACCGATTATATCAGGCGTGCCGGTTCCGAGCAGGCCCTGGAGAACTATTTCAACAAGAGCATGGCAGAGATCCGCAAGGACCTGCGCGAGATGCTCACGAACCAATACATTGTCCAGGAGACTCAGGGGACCATTGCAAAGGGACTGGCAGTCACTCCCGAGGAGGTAAAAAAATATTACAATACGATTCCACGTGACTCGCTTCCCCTGGTACCGAGGAAAGTGCAGCTGAGCATCATCACAATTGAGCCGCCTGATATGGATGCCAGCAAGGCAGAGGTACGCCAGAGGCTGCTTGATCTTCGCAGCCGTATAATCAATGGCGAAAGTTTCAGTACACTGGCAATCCTGTACTCTGAAGATCCGGGTTCGGCTCCCCGTGGTGGCGAGCTGGGCTTCAACACCCGGGGAGAACTGGCCAAACCCTATGCTGAGGCTGCCTGGAGCCTGAAGCAGGGAGCTGTTTCAAAGATAGTGGAGAGCGAGTTTGGTTTTCACATCATCCAGCTTGTTGAAAGGAAGGGAGACATGGTCAACTCGCGTCATATACTGATGAAACCGAAGCTCTCGGCCGAACAGACCGAATGGGCTATTCTCAGGCTTGACAGCATCGCCAACCTGGTACGCTCTGACAGTCTGTCCTTTACGATGGCTGCTATGAGGTATTCATTTGATAAGGCCACTCGCGCCAACGGTGGAAAGATGGTTAGTGAGAACCCGGCTGAGAGAGTCAACTGGCTCACTCTTGATGAATTGCCCAGGGAGATTAACCTGGTAGTAAGAAACATGAAACTGGGAGAAATTTCCGATCCGTTCCGGACCACAGACTCCAAAGGCAACAACATCTTTTGCATAGTCAGGCTTGACCAGGAGATTGCCGCACACAGGATCAACATGCAGGACGACTACAACTATCTTTCCGATGCAGCTCTCAGAGACAAGCAGAGCCGCAAATACGAGGAGTGGATTGTTGATAAGATCAGGAGGACGTATATTCGTATCAGTGACGACTTCCGCGGATGCAACTTCCACTATACAGGATGGTTAGAATAGCCAGGATACAATCTTCATTTCTTTCTTCTCTGGCAGTTGTAAACTTCATTCTGCCTCTATTTCTGCATTTAATTGCAGGAAGCCTTCAGGCGCAGGACGCGCCAGGCCGCAGAAGAGTTGAGATACTGCACTCTGATTCATTGAAATATGAGCAGGTTGACGGCCGCACCCGCAACAGGCTCAACGGCAACGTAAGCCTGAAGCACAATGATCTTTACATGGACTGTGACAGTGCGTGGTATTATGATGATACCAACCAGGTACTGGCTTACAGCAACATTCACATCTGGCAGGGTGACACCATCCACATCCGCGGAGAGTATCTGACATACAACGGCAACACGCGGAAGGCATTCCTGACTGACAGTGTGGTGCTGTCTGACAGGGAGATGCAACTCTTTACGGACAAGATCGACTATGATGTGAACACCCAGGTTGCCAATTATGACACCTGGGGGCGCATCCTCAATGGAGACAACACCCTTACCAGCCGTGTGGGCATCTACTATTCCGACAAGAAGATGCTTCATTTCCGCGACAGCGTAAGGATTGTCAATCCCGATTATGTGATGACGGCTGACACGATGCGTTATGACACAAGCAGGGAGATAGTATGGTTTACCGGTCCAACCGAGGCAATCGGTGACAGTATTTATCTCTATTGTGAGAACGGATGGAGCGACACCCGTAATGATATATCACAGCTGATGAAGAATGCGGTGCTTGACAACCGTGAGCAGCGCATCACCGGTGACACGCTCTGGTATGATGAAAAGAGCGGCAAGGGTGAAGGTTTTGGCAGGGTGATCATCACAGATACTACTGACAACATTACCGGCGGGGGCAATTATGCCTGGTATGTAAAGCGTCCGGAAGAGTTCCTGCTAACAGGCACGCCCTGGTTTACATTGTTTTCCGACGATGACACACTCACACTGAAGGCTGATACCCTCAGGGCCATTCCACTTGAAGACACTGCAGGAGTAAGCCACAGGCTGCTCAAGGCATTCCATAAATGCAGGATCTTCAGCCGTGAGATGCAGGGAAAGTGTGATTCCCTCTCCTACTCATTTCTCGACTCGGTCATCAGGCTTTATGACGACCCTATTGTATGGTCACGGGGTAACCAGATGACAGCAGATTCCATTGCGCTGTATACAGTCAACAGCAAGGCTGACCACATGGAGATGTACAACAGTGCATTTGTTGTCAGTGAGGTTGATACAGCACGGTATGACCAGATAAGCGGGAAGAATCTCTCAGGCTTTTTCATTGACAACAGGCTGAGAAGGATAAAGGTCACCGGGAATGGGGAGGCTATTTACTATGTTGTTGATGGAAATGAGCTTGTGGGTGTCAACCGGGCGCGAAGCGCCACCATTGAGATATTGTTCGAGGAGAGCAAGATAGTGGAGATACTTCAGAATCAGAGTCCTGACGGCACTCTCAATCCCCCGCTGAAGGTCCCTGACTCCGAGATGAGGCTTGACGGGTTCAGGTGGCATCCTGATCTTCGTCCTGACCGGGCCGGCATGGGGATTGATGAACTGTATCCTCCGCTCCCGGAGGAAGCCCCGGATGAGCCGGAGGGATTAACTAAAGCCGAAGTGCCCGGAACTGACGCCAATGTGGTCGTTCCAGGCACTTAGTGTGCTTATAGCAAAAGGCTTCTAGTACTCGTCTTCGTTGAAGAAGAAGTCGTCCTTTGAGGGATAGTCAGGCCAGATATCTTCAATGCTTTCGTAGATATCACCCTCATCTTCAATTTCCTGCAGGTTTTCAATGACCTCCATGGGGGCACCTGACCTGATCGCGTAGTCAATGAGCTCGTCTTTTGTGGCGGGCCAGGGCGCGTCTTCAAGTTTTGATGCTAATTCAAGTGTCCAATACATAATTGAGAAAGTTATTTATTACCCTTCTAAGAGTCCGCAAATATAAAATTATTTAGAATAAAAAAAGACTTAGGGTAGTTTTTACCCGGATTATTTTGTTTTTTTACCAGCCATCCATTTAACTTCCTCTGTACCAAATTCATACATAAGTCGTCTAGACAAAACAAAGAGATAATCTGACAGTCGGTTGAGGTATCTTATGACGTCAGGGTCGGTTTTTTCAGTTTCGTTGAGTCGGAGAATGGCTCGTTCGGCGCGGCGGCAGACGGTTCGGGCCAGGTTGGCTGTAGCGGCAGGATGGTTGCCTCCGGGAAGGATGAAGGACTGTAAAGGAGGCAGGTCATTTTCCATCCTGTCTATTGAACTTTCAAGCCGGGTTGTCTCACCGACGCATATTCCTTCCGGGACTTTTGCTGTAGGGTGAGTGGCAATGATTGTGCAACAGGACATGAGGACCGACTGGATTTCAATCATTTCTTCCTCTGAAACGCATTGCTGTCCGGCTGAACGGAGCATGCCTATCCATGCGATGAGTTCATCGAGGGTACCATAAGCTTCGATGCGGGGATGATGTTTCGGCAGTCTGACTCCTCCGATGACAGATGTCTCGCCCTTGTCGCCGGTTTTTGTATATATCTTCATCTGGCGGGATGAGGGAGGTGTTATTTCTTTCTCACCTCTATCCTGTTCTCATTGATATAGTCAGCTGAGACTTCGCCGTCCATCAGTTTGATGATCCTGTGAGCATGTCGCGCGATGTCCTCCTCGTGGGTAACGACGATCACGGTATTGCCGTCTTCATGGATCTTGTCGAGCAGGCCCATGATGTCATATGAAGTTTTGCTGTCGAGGTTCCCGGTTGGTTCGTCGGCAAGGATAATTGAAGGATTATTTATGAGTGCCCTTGCGATTGCCACTCTCTGACGCTGGCCTCCTGACAGTTCATTGGGTTTGTGGGTCATCCTGTCGCTCAGTCCTACCAGCTCAAGTGTTTTGACAGCATGGTCTTCGCGTTCATGGCGGGGAACGCCGGCATAAATGAGCGGGAGGGTGACGTTTTCCAGTGCGGTGTACCTGGGAAGCAGGTTAAAAGTCTGGAAAACAAAGCCAATCTCTTTATTACGGATTTCGGCCAGCCTGTCGTCTTCCATCTTGCTGACGTCAGTTCCGTTAAGCACATATTGTCCTTTTGTGGGTGTATCGAGGCATCCGAGGATGTTCATCAGTGTTGACTTTCCGGATCCTGAAGGGCCCATAATAGCCACATATTCATTTCTGCTGATATCGAGTGATACTGAACGAAGGGCCCTGACTATGACTGACCCTACCTGGTAGTTCTTAACGATGTCTTTAATTTCAATGACTTTATCCATGCCTCTTTTGTTAAAATTCCGAAATTAGTTCAAATAAAGATATAATCATGTCCCGTTGCTGTTATTTTTTGTTAATACCGCACCCTGTAATGACCCGGAGTGATTGTCGGGAGGCAGAACAGTATTCCCGTGCGAAGTGTTTCCAGGGATGCCGGTGCCTGGCCTGCAGGCGCCTGTGAGAGAGCCGGTGCCTGCACTGCACGGGTGAAAGTCTCATAGCTGATTGAACGCCAGGATTTTATCATATCCCTGTTCATATGGATATCATCAGCCACGATTATCATCTCCTCACCCATCTGCCTGATTTTGTGCACATAATCCGTGAGCATAGCTCCACGGTGGTTACCGTCGATAAAAGCAAGTGCGACTTTTGTGTTTTTGTTTTTGAGTTCAATGAGTGCCTCTCCGAACTCCATGCAGATCACTTCTGCATTCAATGCTCCGTGTCTGAAGAGGTTTTCGCGGGCGATTGCTGCCAGTTCAGGGCAACCTTCCACTGAAATCACTCTTCGTTGTGGTGCTCCAAGCGCCAGTGCCAGGGTGCTTATACCCAGGGATGAGCCCAGTTCGAGGATCACGGCCTGGTTGTGGCTGCCGGAACCGCTCTCCCTTTGTAGTGACCGTATCCGGGTTTCCCTCACGGATCCCTCTCCGGCACCGGTTTTACCTACTGGTTGATGCCCGTTTTCCGGTTTTTCTGTACTGGTCATATCAAGGCTTGCAGCTATCCTCGCCAGCATCGCCGCCTCCCTTTTCGGCACAGCTGCTGCAGAGGCAATCTGTCTGACACTCCGCTTCACTCTCCGCATTGAGGCATCGTGGCTGATGCTTCTCTCCCTGTCATGCCCAGAATCAATCTGTTGGATCGTGCGGCCTCCGGCCAGAATTGAGGCATCCTGGCTGATCCTTGTATGCCTGTCATGCACAGAATCAATCTGTTGGATCATCCAGCTACCGGCACAATGTGAGGCATCCTGGCTGATATTTTGCTTCCCTCCACGCTTTATGTCATTCTGCCGTACACTCCGGTCACAGTCCCTTATAACCGATGATCCCACCCCTAGGTCGGTAACCATCACCACCCGATTGTCTGAAAGCATCTCCCGCCTGAGGCTCTCAACCTCCGCAACTATTGCCCTGTCACTCCTGCCCCCGATCACCTCCGTGATGAAATGGAACATGAACGGACTGTGAACACCGTGGCCGGCAGTATTGCGGGCTGTCAGCAGGTGCATGGCATAAGCTGTCGCTGCGTGGAGGTTCATTTCTTCAGACAGTTCATTTGAATCCCGGTCAAAATTAACTATTTTCGGTGACACTATTTTTTACCGCCAGTGATGTCTGAATTGCTTGACAGTGAGATCAAATTTCTTCCAGGGGTAGGTCCCAAACGGGCCGAACTGCTCGAAGCGGAGGCAGGCATACACACTTTCCGTGACCTGATCTATTACTTTCCGTACAAGTATGTCGATAAAACCCGCTTCTACAAGGTCAGGGAGCTTGACACCGACATGCAGTATGTCCAGGTAAAGGGGAAGATCCGTCGTTTCACAACAGAGGGAGCGGGAAAAGGCAAAAGGCTGACTGCAGACTTCTATGATGAGACCGGCATAGTGAAGCTTGTCTGGTTCAAGGGGCACAAATGGGTTCTTAATGCCTACAAGCCTGAGAAGGAATACATAATATTCGGCAAACCTACACTGTTCAGCGGTGCCTTCAATATTGTCCATCCCGAGATGGAGGAAGCTGAGAAGCGTGAGACCCGTGTCTCGTCTGCCCTTGAGGCCCAGTATAACACCACTGAGAAGATGAAGGATCACTTCCTTCACACCAAAGCCATTGCCAAACTTATGGCAACGGCATTTTCCATGCCGGCGCTGCGCATCCCTGAGACTCTCCCCCCGTCACTGACAGCGCCGATGAAGCTGATGAGTCTTTCTGAAGCGCTGTTCCGCATTCATTTTCCTGATTCAAACACTGACATAGAAAATGCCCGGTTCAGGCTCAAGTTCGAGGAACTTTTTTACATCCAGCTTAACCTTCTGAGATACAAGGGCAACAGGACGAAGAGCACACACGGGTTCCTCTTTTCAGTTGTTGGCGAGAGGCTCAACTCGTTTTATGCCAACAACCTCCCTTTTTCGCTTACCGGGGCTCAGAAGAGGGTGGTACGTGAGATCCGTGCTGACCTCGGCAGTGGCCACCAGATGAACAGGTTGCTGCAGGGTGATGTTGGCAGTGGCAAGACCATGGTTGCGCTGATGAGCATGCTGATCGGGGCTGACAACGGATTTCAGAGCTGTCTGATGGCTCCCACCGAAGTGCTGGCCATCCAGCACTTCAACTCGATAAGCAGGTTGGTGAAGGGCATCAATGTCACAGTGGCTCTCCTGACAGGATCGTCAAAGCGAAGTGAACGGGAAAGGATTGATAAGGGATTGGTTGAAGGCTCCATCGACATACTGATCGGGACGCACGCTCTTATTGAGGAAAATGTGGTATACAGGAATCTCGGGCTGGTGATCATTGATGAGCAGCACCGTTTCGGTGTCGCGCAGCGCGCTAAGTTATGGCAGAAGAGCGATTGTCCGCCTCATGTACTGGTTATGACTGCCACACCTATCCCCCGTACCCTGGCTATGACTCTTTACGGTGACCTCGATGTCTCTGTCATTGACGAGATGCCGCCCGGGCGTAAGCCGGTAAAGACGATGGCTTTTACGGATGCTGAGAGGGAGAAGGTTTTCGGGTTCATGCGCAGGCAGATAGAGGATGGCAGGCAGATATACGTTGTTTATCCGCTGATAAAAGAGTCGGAGACGCTTGATTACAAGAACCTTGATGATGGTCTCGAGAGCATGGCAAGGGCGTTTCCTCCGCCTCAGTACTGCATCAGTGTTGTTCACGGGCGGATGACGTCGAAGGACAAGGAAATTTCTATGAATATGTTCCGGCGGGGGCAGGCGCATATAATGGTTGCCACCACCGTCATTGAGGTGGGTGTGGATATTCCCAATGCCAGTGTGATGGTTATTGAGAGCGCTGAGCGTTTCGGGCTCTCGCAGCTGCATCAGTTGCGCGGGCGGGTGGGCCGTGGCGCTGACCAGTCGTATTGTGTTCTGATGACCTCGCACAAGCTCTCGGCAGACGCTACGGAGCGCGTCAACACCATGATTGCCACCACTGATGGTTTTGAGATCGCGGAAGCTGACCTGCGTATGCGCGGGCCGGGTGACCTGGAGGGGACGCAGCAGAGCGGGATGGCTTTTGACCTGAAGATAGCAGACCTGGGAAAAGACGGCCAGATACTTAACCTGGCACGGTCGCGTGCAGCAGAGATACTGGCTGATGACCCGGACCTTGCACAGCCGGTGAACAGCATCCTGAAGGTCAACCTGAAGAGGTTATTTGGTAAGAAGTATTCCTGGAGCGAGATCAGCTGACCGGTTACAATGCTTTATCCCTTACAGGTGACAGCATCTATAGCATCCTGTTATTGAGACAGTAGGCAGTAACAGTCGGCAGTCGGCAGTCGGCAGTACCAGTTGGCAGTACCAATTGGCTGGCTGCAGAAGTGTCAATATGCATCCTGCAACCCGCAATTCGCAACTCACAAATCGCAAATCGCAAATCGCAAATCGCAAATCCTCAGACCCTCAGGCCCTCAGACTCTCAGACCCTCAGACATTCAGACCTCAGACCCTCAGACTTTCAGACTTGATCCCCCAAAAAATATGACCATTATTATATAAATTCTCCTCATAATTCTGTAAAATTGCCCTTTCAAGAATCCATTGATGCCGCAGGGAGAAACTATTACCCATGAAGGAAAGGTGTTGAGTGTGCCTGGTGATGGCACAGCCGAGGTTGAGATTCTTGTTGCCGGGGCCTGTTCGGGCTGTCATGCAAAATCTGCTTGCTCTGCCGGGAAAACAGAGACCAAGGTCATTACTGCAAAGTGTGACATTCCCCTCCATCCAGGCGACAGTGTCAAGGTTGAGATGAAGCTCTCGCAGGGTTTCCAGGCACTTCTTATCGGTTACATTATTCCGTTCATCGTGTTAATCACAGCTTTTGCAGCATCCCTGGTGGCTGGTGCAGGTGAACTGGTATCCGCACTGATCTCTTTTGCAGCGATTGGGTGCTGGTACCTGGCAGTATGGCTGATGAGAGGCCGTATAAGTGAAAAATTTGAATTCAAAATAAAGGTCTGACAGATGAGTTCAACCGTTCTATTGACTATCGTGATGCTGGGCACCCTGGGCCTGCTCGCCGCGATTATTCTCTATTTTGTGGCCCGGAAATTCAGGGTTGTTGAGGATCCCCGCATCGATACGGTTACCGAGGCTCTTCCCGGCGCCAACTGTGGCGGTTGCGGTTATACCGGCTGTCGCGCCTTCGCGGAGACGTTGGTAAAATCAACCTCCTTCGAAGGGCTGAACTGTCCCGTCGGCGGAGCTGAAACTATGGGAAAAGTAGCCATTATACTCGACCGTCAGCCTGTTGCCGTGGAACCGAAGGTAGCTGTGGTCCGGTGCAATGGCACCCCTGACAACGCAACACGGACATCCTACTATGACGGTGCTGTCAGTTGCAGGGTGGCACATTCCCTTTACGGTGGCCAGACCGGCTGCCAGTATGGGTGTCTCGGATGCGGCGACTGTGTGACAGCATGCAAGTTTGATGCGATGTATATGGATCCTGTCACGCAACTGCCTGTTATTCTTGATGACAAGTGTGTTGCATGCGGGGCATGCGTGAAAGCATGTCCGCGCAGCATCATCGAGCTCCGCAAACGCAACAAGAAGGATCGCAAGATTTATGTCTCGTGTGTCAACAAGGACAAGGGTGGTCCGGCGCGAAAGGCCTGCAAGGTGGCATGTATAGGCTGTGGCAAGTGTGTGAAGGTGTGCCCCTACGAGGCAATAACCATGGAGAACAACCTGGCCTTTATTGACTCGTTCAAGTGCAAACTCTGCCGTAAGTGCGTCGGGGAGTGTCCCACCGGTGCGATACTGGAGATCGGCTTCCTGGTAAAGGAATCAAAGCCGGCCGAGCCGGCCGATGCAGCCGTTAACTGATTCCGGATTTCGCCGAAACTGAGTATGAAGGCATGAGTGATCCAGGCGTTAAGGCAACATGAAAGAGCTGTCGGGTGCAGAAATAATAAAGATCGCGAATACGGAAGCAAACAGGTCAATATCGGAGGCGAAGCCGGTTCAGATCAACCGAAAGTATAAGACTAAGTCAAGAACATCTGAAAATTACAATAAACGTGTTAAAGACATTTCCTAAGGGCGGCATCCATCCGCCAGAGAACAAGCTGACGGCTGACAGGCCGATAGTTATTCTTCCCGTTCCGTCACAGGTGACGCTGCCGGTCTCACAACACATCGGAGCTCCTGCAGTGCCGGTGGTTGAGAAGGGTACCGCGGTGAAAACGGGGCAGGTAATTGCCCAGGCAAAGGGGTTTGTCTCTACGAACATCCATTCGCCGGTATCAGGCAAGGTGAACAAGATAGACACCGTTGTTGACACCACCGGTTACAAGCAGACCGCTGTGGTGATTGATGTCGAGGGAGACGAGTGGGTTGAGACAATAGACCGCAGCTCCGCACTGGTAAGAGAGATTACACTGTCGCCCGAGCAGATCATCGAGAGGTGCCGGCAATGCGGGCTCGTAGGCATGGGAGGTGCAACCTTCCCCACCCATATCAAGCTGACCGTCCCTGCCGGCAAAAAGTGTGACATGCTGATTATCAATGGAGTTGAGTGTGAGCCTTATCTTACTTCGGACCACAGGCTTATGCTTGAGAAGGGAGCCGAGGTGCTGACAGGCATATCAATAATCATGAAAGCCCTGGGCGTGGACAGGGCTGTAATTGGCATTGAGGCGAACAAACCTGATGCCATAAGCCATCTCACAGAGCTTGCCAAGGCTCATATGGGCATTACAGTTCAGCCCCTGAAGGTCAAATACCCGCAGGGTGGTGAGAAACAGCTCATTAAAGCCTGTACCGGCCGCGAGGTGCCCTCCGGAGGACTTCCTGTTGATGTTGGTGTGGTTGTACAGAATGTAGGTACTGCCTTTGCCGTTTACGAGGCGGTTCAGAAGAACAAGCCGCTGATTGAGAGGATTGTTACCGTCACCGGGAAATCAGTCAAAAATCCCGGCAACTTCCTGGTGCGCATCGGTACTCCTGTTACAGCGCTTATAGAGGCTGCCGGTGGTATGCCAGATGATACGGGCAAGATTGTCAACGGTGGCCCGATGATGGGCAAGGCGCTGGCAATGACAGATGTTCCTGTCACGAAGGGGACCTCGGGAATTATCATGTTTCCTGCCGGTGTATCGAAGCGTGCAGAGGTACTTCCGTGCATCAGGTGCGGGAAGTGTTCCTCGGCCTGTGCCATGGGTCTCGAGCCGTGGCTCATCTCGGTCCTCGGGCAGAAGGGGATGTTTGAGAAGGCAGAGCAGGAGAAGATCACTGATTGCATGGAGTGCGGGGCATGTTCATACACCTGTCCGGCAAAAAGACCCCTTCTTGACTATATCAGGCTTGGCAAGGCCACGGTAATAAGGATGGCCCGTGAACGTGTTACGAAATAGCAAATCAGACATATGAGCAACATTTTAAACGTATCCCCATCACCGCACCAGCAGAGCCCTGAAACGACGCGCAAGCTGATGTTTGGTGTGGTGATAGCCCTGGCCCCTGCCCTTGCAGCCTCGATCTGGTACTTCGGGTTGGGGGCGATTATCGTTACACTGGTATCGGTCATCTCATGCGTAGCGGTTGAGTACCTTATCCAGAAATTTATTCTGAAGACAAAGCCCTCAATATCAGACGGATCAGCGGTAGTTACGGGACTTTTGCTGGCATTCAACGTGCCTTCGAATCTCCCGGTACATATTATTATCATCGGTGCCATCGTCTCGATAGGTGTGGCAAAGATGACCTTCGGCGGATTGGGGAGCAACCCGTTCAACCCGGCGCTTGTGGGCAGGGTCTTCCTGTTGATCTCATTCCCGGTACAGATGACCAGCTGGCCGATACCGTCCGGATTCAACACCGGTTACACTGATGCGGTCACGGGTGCCACTCCTCTTGCCATAATGAGTGAGGGTATCAAGAATGGTGAGACCGTATCTGCCCTGATGGAGAAGGTCCCCTCGCACATGCAGCTCTTCTACGGCTACATGGGAGGCTCGATGGGTGAGGTTGCAGCTATAGCGCTGATTCTGGGTGGTTTGTATTTAATCTGGAGGAAGATAATTAGCTGGCACATCCCGGTAACGATTCTCCTTACGGTAGCTGCCTTCACAGGTATCCTGTGGGCTATTGACCCCACGAAATATGCTGATCCCCTCTTTCACCTGCTGACGGGGGGTATAATGCTTGGCGCGATATTCATGGCAACTGATTATGTAACGTCGCCGATGACGGCGAAGGGAATGGTGATATACGGCATCGGGATAGGTGTGATCACCGTTCTGATCAGGACCTGGGGGGCATATCCCGAGGGTGTATCTTTTGCGATCCTGATAATGAACGCTTTTGTACCGTTGCTCAATATGTACATCAAACCAAAGCGGTTCGGGAAGGAGGTGAAGCATGGCTAAGATGGAATCGACCCTGAAGAACATGGTGCTCTCGCTGACGCTGATTTCGCTTGGCGCTTCAGCCGCACTCGGTTTTGTCTATGAGATGACGAAGGATCCCATAGCTGCCGCCCTGCTGAACAAGAAGGTTGAGGCCATCAAGCAGGTGGTGCCCGAGTTCACAAATAACCCGAATGACGAGATGTTCATGCTGCCTACCGGCGATGGTGACTCCCTGGAGGTTTACCCGGCAAAGAACGGCGACCAGGTTGTGGGTTATGCAATCAAGTCATACACGAACAACGGATTCAGCGGTTACATAGGTTTTATGGTAGGATTTACGCCTGACGGCGCGATATACAATGTGAACGTCCTTGAGCAGAAGGAGACGCCGGGATTGGGAACAAAGATGGTTCCTGACGGGACCCCGGAGAAGCCCGAGTTCAAGGATCAGTTCAAGGGGAAGAATCCCGCCGAGTTCACGCTTAAGGTGAAGAAGGATGGCGGTCCTGTTGATGCCATCACCGCTGCAACAATCAGTTCAAGGGCTTTCTGTGACGGAGTTCAGAGGGCATACAACACATTTGAGAAAGGAGATCTGAAATGAGCCGGATGAAGAACTTAATGAAAGGCAGTACTGAAATGAGCCAGGTGAAGAGCTCAATGAAAGGCAGTCCTGAAATGAGCCAGATGAAGAACTCAATGAAAGGCCGTCTTGAGATAAGTCATATGAAGAACTTTACGAAAGGAGGTCTGAAATGAGTCAGGTGAAGAACTTTACGAAAGGAGGTCTGAAATGAGTCAGGTGAAGAACTCAATGAAAGGACGTCTTGAGATGAGTCATATGAAGAACTTTACGAAAGGAGGTCTGAAATGAGCCAGATGAAGAACTTTACAAAGGGATTACTTAAGGAGAATCCGATCCTGGTGCTGGTGCTGGGAACCTGTCCCACCCTTGCGACCACCTCATCGGCCCTGAACGGTATGGGTATGGGGCTGGCAACAACATTTGTGCTCATAGGGTCAAATGTAGCCATTTCACTGTTGAAGGATGTTATTCCCGATAAGGTTCGTATCCCGGGATTCATTGTGGTAATAGCTACGTTTGTGACGATTGTTGACCAGGTAATGCAGGCTTTTGTGCCTTCGTTGTACGAGACACTTGGAATCTTCATTCCGCTGATTGTGGTGAACTGCATTGTTCTTGGCCGTGCCGAGGCGTATGCAAGCAAGAATTCAGTCTGGTCATCGTTTCTTGACGGGGCCGGGATGGGGCTTGGTTTTACAGGAGCTCTAGGGGTTCTCGGTACGATCCGCGAGATTCTTGGCAGCGGCTCTGTCATGGGATTCAAGTTTATTGAGGGCGACGGCATACTGGCGTTCATACTTGCCCCGGGAGCGTTCATTGCGCTCGGTTACCTGATAGCAGTGGTGAATAAGGTCAACAAGGTCAACAAGGCATAAGGAGGAGCAGATATGGAATATATACTTCTTATTATTTCGGCAATTTTTGTCAACAACGTGGTGCTGGCTCAGTTCCTGGGTATCTGTCCCTTCCTGGGTGTCTCGAACAAGGTGAGTACTGCCCTTGGCATGGGCGCTGCTGTTGTATTTGTAATTGTCCTGGCCACGATGGTAACGTACATAATTCACATGTATGTACTTGTTCCGCTGGGAATAACCTTTATGCAGACGATCACCTTTATTCTGGTGATAGCGGCGCTTGTGCAGATGGTTGAGATCATACTGAAGAAGATCAGTCAGTCCCTGTACCAGTCGCTGGGAATTTTCCTTCCGCTGATCACCACGAACTGTGCTGTTCTCGGGGTTGCGATCCTGGTTATCAAGAAGGAATACAACCTTTTGGAGGGAGTCGTTTACGGAGGTGCCACTGCCATTGGTTTCGGGCTTGCGTTGGTTATCATGGCCGGTATCCGTGAGCAGATGGAGCTTGCCAACATTCCCTCCGGGATGAAAGGAGTGCCAATCTCGCTGGTGACTGCAGGTATTCTTGCCCTGGCGTTCATGGGTTTTGCAGGGCTGGTTTGACCAGGTTTTTCGCCTCATAATATTTTCATAAGAGTTTAACTGATTCTGGCTGCCAGGTAACTGGCGGTCGGGATTTGGCTTCCGTAGTTTTGCCTCAGGGAATCTGGCTGCCGGAACATGGCTTCCATAGTTTTGCTTCGGGGAATCTGGCTGCCGGAACATGGCTTCCATAGTCCTAATACCTGAAACTGGTAGCAGCACCTTGGAGGCCGGGAGCCAGGATGCCGGAACATGGCTGTGAGAAGCTTGCTGCGGGGACCTGGCTTCCATAGTCTTGCTGCGAGGAGCCTGGCTGCGGACTTTGCGGTACAAAATTCAGCTTTTTCAAGCCTTGACTCTGATCTGTTCAGGTCCCTGATTACCTTAAAAAATTGCTACGATCACGCCTCTACCGAGACATATTTGCAGATCCGGTTAATGGATAAATGAGGTTTTTCGAACAATTTTCTTGTTTCGGTTAAAAATTTTCACTAAATTTCCATGTTTGCATTTTACATCTTCTGTCAGTCAGTGAAAGTCACCCCCTATGTACTTTCTCTAGTGAGGTTTTTATGTGACTGACGGAGCGGAGTTTTATACCTTGACAAATGCAATTTTAAGAAATCCTAATTGTAATTTACTGATAATCAATTGGCTTTCGTCCGACGCAAATGATCCGTCTTCCTATGTCCTCTGCCGGTGATGCGCTGCCCGGGAGAGATGAAGATGCGATTACATCCGTATGAACTACCCTGCTTACAGGTGGCGAGACACTGCAGAGACTTCTGTATGAACTACCCTGCTTACAGGTGGCGAGACACTGCAGAGACTTCCGTATGAACTACCCTGCTTACAGGTGGCGAGACACTGCAGAGACTTCCGTATGAACTACCCTGCTTACAGGTGGCGAGACACTGCAGAGACTTCCGTATGAAC
>ENA-UOOK01001453-UOOK01001453.1-fermentation-metagenome-genome-assembly--contig:-NODE-1453-length-31234-cov-22.701947_pt1 | contig 31234 bp, 28 predicted proteins | sample MGYA00245777_ERZ724023 | MGnify/ENA primary metagenome ERZ724023 (study PRJEB28704, sample SAMN03018312) | fermentation metagenome | biome: anthropogenic terrestrial biome; feature: soil...
GAATCAGCGTTTGGGGAGATAATAGTCCGATGTCGGTTTTCTGGATGACGGGGATGCCGAAAGCGGCGGTTTTACCGGTACCCGTTTGCGCTAAAGCGATAATATCGCGGGTATTGCTTAATAGTTGCGGGATGACTTGCTCCTGCACGGGCATCGGTTGTTCGAAACCCATTTCCTGAATTGCCCGCAATATCTCGGGAGCAACTCCTAGTTGTTCAAATGTACTCATCTGTTTTTTGTTATATTAATTGGTGAAAGTATCCCAAACGATCTCTCTACCCCCACATAACGACGAAAGAAAAGATGAGAGGAGCGCTCGATAATACGTACGTTTTGATTAAAAAAAGAGAAATGCGGCACATAGGCTGCTCATCCGTCCGGATGGAAGGATCTAGATAACCCTGATTGAAATCAGGTGCAAAAGTAGTTAAATATATTTATATCACCAAAGTTAATAAGGATAGAGCAAGTATTTTTTTAATAAAATCTTTTTGCCGGAACCCACATTCAGTTCTTTTTCCAAATAGTTATCGACCGAGCCATACTGTTGTTTAATGTGGTCGATGACATAATTGATGTAAGCCCTGTTCACCGAAAGCATGGCCGTAATGGCTTCCTGCATATATTCGGGAAGACTTTGTGCGTTTTCGACCGTTGCGGATATGTCGATCACACGGTTGGAAAGGAGATAATCGTCTTGTATCACATTTTCGGGAACGCCGATGGCATAGAGGATAAAATACGAAGCAAGGCCTACCCGGTCTTTGCCGAGTGAGCCAGTTAGGAGTATGGGATAATTACCCTCATCGATAAGGATGTTAAACATTTCGGAGAATGCGGGTTTGTAGTTTTCTACGATTCCCACGTACGATTCCTGTACAAAGCGGATGGCATCGCTGCGGTTAAAGTCTTCGTCGCGAAGCTGCTCATCGAGTTTTTCGGCGTCCATCAGGCTGATGGGTACCGCTATCCGGCGTATGCCGGGATGCAGGAGAATGGGATACTTCTTCGCCGTTTTCTCCGAGCGAAAGTCGATAATGGTTTTAATGCCTAACTTTCGGATTTTGTCTTGATCGGCGAGGGTGGCGGTTGAGAGATTCCCGGAACGGTAGATTCTGCCCCATCGCATTTGTTTGTTATCGGAAGTGAAATAACCGCCCACATCGCGAAAGTTCTTAATTTCATCCATTTCGATGATGCGGTTGGCGACGATTCCGGAATTGGCCCCTTTTGTTTTGAGAAGAAAATATTCGCGGAATCCCGATTCGGAAGGGTTTATCAGGGCCACCTGATCGGTGATTTTATACGATTGGAGCGAAGCGAAGTCATTGAGTGAGCTGTCGGAAGGCGAGGAGTAAATCGCTATTTCCCCCTCCTGGTCGGGGCTCACTTCCCACTTCAATAAATAATCGCCGTCGGTATTTTTTTCAACCACGGATGATATTTTTACCGTAGAGATACATCCTGTCGAAAGAGCCGACAAGACGAGTAGGGATGATATGAAATATAGTTTCCTCACTGTTTTTTTTATTAGTAACAAGCAAATATAGTCAAAACATTGTTTCTAAAAGCCATTGAAATGTATATTAACAATAAATGGGCGATATGAAACTTTTTTTTGCGACTGTACGCCTCCTTCTGACTTCCCCAAAAAGGGTTCTGTATTTATCCGTCGCTGTTTGTGTTTTTTGAGGTGACGGCCGACTTGCGGAAGTCGGATATTAATTTGTATTTTTGCGCCGGCATATTAAACGGATATGGGAAAGTTTCAGACTTTATTGAATAATGAAAAGACGAGCGGGTTTGTACTGATTGCGTGCACACTGTTGTCGTTGTTCATGGCTAATTCGGGCTTCGGGGAAAGTTATCAGTCCATCTGGACTTTTCCCCTGGGAGCGCATTCGGCGGAACATTGGATTAACGACGGATTGATGGCTGTCTTCTTTCTGTTGGTCGGGTTGGAGCTGGTCGATGAATTATACCGGGGGAGGCTTTCCTCTTTCCAAACCGCCATGCTTCCTTTGTCGGGGGCGTTGGGAGGTATGTTGCTTCCGGCCGCGATTTATTTGATGTGGAACGCCGGTACGCCCACCGCATCGGGCTTCGGCATTCCGATGGCGACCGATATTGCTTTTGCTTTGGCTTTTCTTTCGCTCATGGGCAACCGCGTTCCTCCGGGATTGAAAGTCTTTTTGATGGCGTTGGCCGTTATCGACGATCTGGGAGCGATTATCGTGATCGCCGTCTTTTATTCGTCGTCCATCGACGGGATGTTTCTCGCGCTGGCCTTAGGCTTGTTTGCGCTGTTGTTGCTGTTGGATAAAGTTTTTCATGTGAAGACATTGGCCGTTTACCTGATAGGAGGGATTGCGATGTGGTATTGCATGCATTATTCGGGAGTGCATGCTACCATTGCCGGAGTGCTGTTGGCCATCACTATTCCGAACAACAGGGATCTTACACAAAGTCCCGCGGTGCGGTTGCGGCACGCATTGCATTATCCGGTGTATTTCTTTGTTTTACCGCTTTTTGCTTTGTCCAATACGGCGATATCGCTTGATGGCGATTTGTTCGGCACATTCCATGAACCGTTTGCCGAAGGCATTCTATTGGGATTGGTCGTGGGTAAGCCGATAGGCATTACATTCTTTTCGTGGTTATCAGTAGGTGTGGGGCTATGCCGTCTTCCGTCGGGAGTGAAGTGGAAGCAATTGTTCGGCGCGGGATTGTTGGGCGGAATCGGTTTCACGATGTCGATTTTTATCACGTTGTTGGCGTTCTCGGGGAATAATCATTATGTAAACGGGGCCAAATGGACGATTATGCTTTCGTCTTTATTGGCGGCTGCGGCCGGATTAGTGTGGCTGTCGTTCGTCTTGCCGAAGAAACAAAAAAAGGAACGCTAAAAGGATGTATCGCCCCGAATGAAAATCGATTTATTCATACACCGGAGTAAAAAAACAGGCCGTCCGGTTCCTTCTCCGTCGCGTTTGCCTATTGATATTGTATGTAAATAGGTTGAGGGCTCAGTTTCAGCAATTCCTGCGGGGTGAGCATGCGGTTCGGCGGACGTTTGACGTCGTTTTTGTAAAACAACTTGAAGCCGGTGAATTGCACGGGTTCTTTTCGCACATATTCGCGATAGGTATCGTACTTGAGTTGAGGTCCTCCCCATCCGTCCATATCCATCACGATCTGAACTTCCGGGCGCAAAAGGATATTGCGGTAGTTGGTCACCATGCCGCGGGTAAAACGGTGCACGACCAGTATCTTCGGCGGCAGGTTGTGTTTCTCGACTAATTCCGCCAAATATTCCGAACAGAAATTAATATCTTCGGCGTCATAACTTCCGATCTTTTTCCCCGGCGGAGTGCCGTCCTTCATCGAAAACTCGGGATCGATGCCCAAGTGCACATGCGGCAGTTTGAGATATTCTTCCAGTAAGGCCACTTCGTCCCGCACCGTGCTCAACGCCACCTGTATATCGAGGAAGACGAGGGCGTTCCCCATCGCAGCAATGGCCATCACGGAATCGATTTGCTGCGCGGGCATGCGATAACGGTACTTCCCATCGTTCCACGGGGAACCTTGCGCCACCACGGCGATATAATGCACCGCGGGGACGACCGGCGTCTCCGGGTCGGCCTCTTCCCAAGCCTTCACTTCTCTGTTCAGGCGCGTCCACACTTCTTCGGGAGGATATTCCCCTAAGATACCCATGTTTTTCGAATATAAATTGCCGTAATAGGCCACGACCCTTTTAAAAGGCAGGATAGCTCCTTCAAGAGGCAGCGGTTGTTGGCTTACCGGCCATAGGCCCGTCGTGTCGCCGTTGGCATTGTACGTGAGCGCTTGTGCGTATGCAGCCTCGTCCACGTTCTGGCGAATCGTATCTTCTTCCACGGTATCGGATACCGGCGCTTCCGGTGCTTCCGGTGCTTCCGAGACGATAGAATCAGATGTTAACAGCGTATACGGGCGTTTTTTATTTCCGTCGCAGGATGATAAAAAGAAGCAACTCAGCGAGAGCAGGACGGCAGCTACTCCAAAGCGCAAAGGAAAAAGGGGGTAATGTCGCATTCGAATGAATTTTCATGCAAACATATGCAAAAAAAATTGATAATCATGTAAAAGATGGAAGAAAGATGGAGAAGAGATGGAAAACGGGACTCCGGGTGAAGAGGAAATTTATTCAATGGCGATGCGGTAAAATCGGATGGTGAAGATTATCTTTGCGGAAAGAAAATAAAAAACGATTGAAAATGAAGCAACAAATCCAATACATTCGGCTTATTGCCGGTATTATCGCCGTCGGAACAATCTTTTCATGCACTTCCAGCAAGAAGACGTCAGCCGATGCGTTGTCGCCGCAACAGGATATCGATAGCGCGCAAGCGGTGATTGTTACCGATACGTTTGTCTTGCCCGACATACCGGCGACCCTCACCCATCCCGATGTTCGTGCCGCCTATTTAGTCATGCATTATTGGGATCGGTTCGACTTTGCAGACCGTGAACTGGTGCAGCGTCCCGAAATAACCGAACAGGCTTTCGTCAACTATATCAATATCCTCGGTTACGTTTCTCCGGAAAAAACCGGTGAATCGCTTGCCTACACCTTGCAAAAAGCGGCGGCCGATACAACCGTTTACGTTCATTTTGCGTCGCTCTTCGAAAAATACCTCTATGAATCCAATTCGCCCTTTCACAATGAGGAATTGTATCTTCCGGCGCTTCGCTTGCTGGCGCCTTCTCCTTTGTTGAGGCCGGAAGAAAAAGCCCGCTATGCCTTTCAACTCGATATGGCACTTAAAAACCGGGTGGGCGATAAAGCCGCCGACTTCCCCTACACGCTTCCTTCGGGAAAATCGGAGAATTTGCATTCCTTGAAAAGCGAGTATCTGTTGTTGATATTTTCCGATCCCGCTTGTGAAACGTGTGTCGAAACATCGTCTCGTATCGCCGCTTCTCAGCCTGTTAACGATGCTTTCTCGATGAATACCCCGTCGCGTACCCTGCTTACCATTCTCACGGTCTATCCCGGTACTGACAAACAACTTTGGCGCGACCATCTGTCCGGTATGCCTTCGGGTTGGCTGCATGCGTACGATAAGGATATGCGCGTGCAACAGCAACGACTGTATGACTTGAAAGCCATGCCGGCGATCTATTTGCTGGATGCCGATAAACGGGTGTTATTGAAAGATGCGTCGGTGGAAGAAATCGGCCGTTTTTTTTCAAAGCCTCGTTAGCATAATACCGGGTTTCCGTCCTGTCAGAACCCAGCATGGAAGCTCGAAGCGACACCCTCGGTTACAGGCGGTTACTGTCTTTTTTAACATCCTGTAGGATTTATTGTGTGGAAAAAATTTCGCCGTAACGAAAAGAAACGTACTTTTGCAAGCTTAAAAAGAAGACTTTTAGCGAAAAGTCATTAGAATTAAGGGCTTTGGCAAGCTGCGCGAAGTAGCGGCCAAGCTGAGTTACTAACCAAAATATTTTTTTATGAAGTATGTGAACTTTTGTCTTTTAGCAATCGCTTCGCTTGCGCTATCGGCCGGTTCGGTTAACACCGACACCCTTTCAACGGGATATTATCCGGGTGAATTAATCCCTTCTCTCGTTCTGAAGGATGATCAAGGGAATCTCCTCGACCGCGCTGAGTATAAAGACAAAAAAGTAGTGGTGAACTTTTGGGCCGCTTACGATGCCCGCTCAAGAGCAAACAACGTTTTGTTGCATAATTATTTGAAGCAAAACTATCCGGATGTCGAACTGCTTTCTATCTCTTTCGACAGCAATGATAAGGTGTTTGAGAAAACCGTACTCTTGGATCAATTGGATCGTCATTCGCAGTTTTGCGATACCCTCGGGATGCGCTCTGATATTTTCCGGGATTTTAGGTTGAAGAAAGGGTTCAAAAACTACTTGGTAGATGAACAAGGAAAGATTATCGCGATGAACGTCTCGCCGCAGGAGTTGCAAGAAGTTCTTTCGAAAAGCTGAAATAGAAAAACGGACGGGGAATAAATCCTGCGTCCGTTTTTTGTTTTCATCAACCCGATAAGGGATTATTTACTTTTGCCTTGGTTGGCTACGGCATCCATCAATTTTTTAATCACTTCCGGATCGCCCAGAAAATAATCTTTTACCGCCTTCAGGTTATCGTCGAACTCGAACACATACGGAATGCCGGTAGGGAGGTTCAAGCCCGGTATATCTTCATCCGAAATATTTTTCAGGTGTTTTACAATACCGCGAAGGCTATTGCCATGTGCGGCAACAATAATTTCGTCATATTCTTTCAAGCTGGGAAGGATGGTCTCGTTCCAGTAGGGAAGAATGCGGGCAACCGTATCTTTCAGAGACTCGGTCAAGGGAAGGTCGTTTTCATTCACGCCCTTGTAACGCGGGTCTACAAACGGAGAGCGTTCGTCGTCTTTGGCCAATGCCGTAGGGGGGACATCATAGCTTCTGCGCCAGATGTGCACCTGCTCGTCACCGTATTTCTTAGCTGTTTCCGCTTTGTTCAGTCCCTGCAAAGCACCGTAATGCTTTTCGTTCAGACGCCATGATTTCTCTACCGGTATCCAATCGAGATTCATTTCATCCAGCACGATATTCAATGTTTTTATAGCCCTTTTCAGATAAGAAGTATAAGCTTTTTCAAAATGGAAACCTTCTTTTTTGAGCAGTTGGCCTGCTTTGTGCGCTTCTTCCACTCCTTTTTCCGAAAGATCCACATCGGTCCATCCGGTAAAACGGTTTTCCTTGTTCCAGGTACTTTCGCCGTGGCGAATCAAAACAACTTTTTTCATATTTACTTGTCTATTATTAATTTGAAATCATTTTATGCGATTGCAGGACAAAACTAATGAAAATCATCGTAAGTTCCGAATTTTTTGAAATCATTTTTTAGCTTTTTGATATTCTCTCTTTTTTATCTGCTCCCTGTTGAATATCGATTGTTACTCTTAATGTGATAGGCACGGAATTTTGGCTTTTCGGGGGTGTCCGTGTTCTGTAAGGAGTACGCGAGTTCGACCTAAAGAAGGAATAAAATTATTAAAATAAAGGGGTTATGTTCATGCTTAAAATGCTGAATAAATTACAGCTAAATAATAAAAATCCGTTATTCATGAATGCAGAAATAGTGGAAATTTATTACATCGCCGATAAATTCTGCGAAGAAATTGAAAAATAATGGATGAACACCGTTATCAATAAAATGAGGAGTAATTTTAGCTGTTTTGTTCAAATGCAATATCATTCCGCCCGAAAAATAACTCTATTTAGCAATAATTTCCAGTAACTTTTCAATCTCCTGCCTGAGGTATCTGATTTCTTCTTTCAACCAAATAGTTTCTTCATTTTTGGTAGCGAAAAGTTCATTGACAACTTTTTGGGAAAAATAGTTGTCGCATATAGTTTTAAAGACTTCTATAACTTCTAGTCTTTCGCTTTTTTTAAAGACTCAAACTTCTCTCTTTCCTTCACCAGTTGTTTCTCATAGAACTCAACAATCTCCTCTAAGGGGAAATTATTAAAAGTATGATTGTTATTATTATTTACGGGATTTGTTACGCCACAATTCTCATAAAAGTTGTTCGTATTATTATATAGTACCGTTTCTTCGTTGTATTTCTTTAGTCCATCTGCGTTCACCCCTAATGCCGAAGCAATTTTTTCCAAACGGTCGTCATCAATTTTCTCCGTCTGTTCCATTTTTGAGACAGATTGGCTTGTTATTCCTAATCGATCGCCTAATTCGGCCTGAGACATTCCGCGAAGGTGGCGTACCCGTTCAATTTTTCTCCCAATGTGAACAGCATTGTCAAAATTTTTTGTTTCCATTTTTCACTTTAATTTATATATGGTTTATATTGAAAGCAAAGGTAATAAGAATCATTTATTTTTCAACAACTCGATTTTCTCATGTTCGCTTTGCAATAAACGTTCGTACAACTCTACAATTTTTTCAATGGGATTGATTTGTAATACAATTGCGGTTCCTCCTTCGGATATAGTAGCATCTTTATAACTATTATCAATATTATAAATAATCTTCTCAGCATCGAAGTCCTTAATTACTTCCGGAGATACACCTAATATCTCGGCAATTCGGGATAGTAATCCTTCTTCTATTTCATCTTGATTTTCGATCTTCGATACTTCCTGTTGGCTAATGCCAAGATCGGCTGCTAAAGCTTCCTGCTTCATCCCTAAATATGTCCGAACTCTTTGTACATTACGCCCGATATGCCTTCTGCTTACTTTTTCTCTTGACTCAGCAATCATTTTATTAAATTTATTAATAGGAATACGTTTCAGCAAAGGTAGTAAAAACCAACCAATTCAAAGTAAAAACCAACCTTATTTATTTTGACTCAAAATTCGGAACATTTAATTTTGCCGGCATGAATACATGCCGGTTATTGTTCGATGTGAGAACTTATCAGCCTACATTGTACCAATAAAACAAACTCGTGAAGTTTGCTTATAAATAACTAATTAATCAATTAAAAACAAAATCTAAGAATGAAAGAAGAGATTTTAAATTTAGTGAAAGGAATGATGTTTCTCTTAGTGTGGACCCTTTCCATATTTTTGTTTGCACAGGCCGTTACCGTGAAAGGGACGGTTACGGATGCAAAAGGAGAGCCTTTGATAGGCGTATCGGTAAAGATACAGGGAACAGGGATCGGCACAATCACCGATTCCGAAGACAATTTTATTTTATCGGACGCCCCTTCCGATGCCGTATTAGAGGTCTTGTATGTAGGAATGCTTTCGCAAACAGTTACGCTTGACGGCAAAACAACCCTGACTGTAGTGTTGCAAGAGGATACGGAAGCATTAGAAGAAGACGTGGTTATCGGCTATGGAACACAGAAAAAAGCAGATTTGATGGGTTCTGTTGCCAACATTAATATAGAGAAACTCAATACGCAAAGTAATGTTGGTATCGGGCAAGTATTGCAGGGTAAGATTGACGGTGTCGATATTGTATCACAAGGCGGTACTCTCGGCGGAAGCCCTCATGTAATGGTGCGTGGTATTGGCACATTGAATAATTCATCTCCTCTCTATTTGGTAAGTTGAGTACTTAAAATGACTTGTGGGGAATTTGTTGAAAGTTAATAAAAATGTAACAGAATGTAAATCGATTTGTAACATTTAAGAGAGATATTTGTCCCCGCAAACAAACATAAAGTGTGAAAAAAGATGCATCTTATCAAAATTTCTTGACTAATTTATTGTCTTTACGGAGGCAAGCTGTTAAATAATAAAGGCACTGAATAGAAAGTTCGTTTAGGAGATAGGTTGTTATTTCATTACTTCGTTCATTACTTGATAATTAAAATCATATAAAATATGAGTAAATATTCTGTAGGAAGGGGAAAACCCTTAAATAATTTTATTTATAGATTAAAAATCAGGAGAATAATATTACCTTTATTTTTCTTTTGTGTGCTGACTTACCATGCCTATGCCGACAATAATATTTCTTCGGTAAAGGCTATTCAACAATCGAAACGTATTAATATTACAGGAAAGGTTACCGATGCATTTAACGATGCCCCTCTTCCGGGTGTCAATATTGTAATAGCGGGCACTGCCGATGGAACTATAACCGATATTGATGGAGTTTACGAGTTGTTGGCGAATGAGGGCGATACATTGACATTTTCATTCATTGGTTTTGAAATGCAAAAAGTTGCAGTCGGCAAAGTCCGGATTATCAATATAAGACTTTCAGAGCATTCTGAAATGTTGGAAGAAGCTGTAGTTGTTGCATTCGGAAAACAAAGAAAAGAGAGTGTGGTCTCATCTATTACTACGGTTAATACGAAAGACCTGAAAGTTCCGTCGAGTAATTTAACCACGGCACTATCGGGAAAAATGGCAGGCTTGATAGCATATCAAACTACAGGCGCTCCTGGTGATGAGGATGCTCAGTTCTTCGTGAGGAGTGTGACTTCTTTTGGCAGCGGATTGACGTCACCCCTTATTTTAATAGATAATATTGAAATGACATCGCGAGACTTGTCTCGTCTGAACCCTGATGATATTGCCAGTTTTTCTATCTTAAAGGATGCCTCGGCAACTGCGCTGTATGGAGCAAGAGGTGCAAACGGAGTCGTCTTAGTGACTACTAAAGAGGGGAAAAAAGGAGCAGTTAATGTGCAGTTTCGTGTTGAAAGTTCGCTCTCAACGCCCACTACAAAGGTTGAAGTGGTTGATCCTGTATCTTTTATGGAATATTCAAATATAGCGAGTTTGACACGCCACGGCGAGCTAACCTATTCACAAAGTAAAATTGACCGCACACGTGATCCGAACAGAAATAAATATGTATACCCTGCAGTCGATTGGAAAGATATTTTGACAAGAGACTACTCGATGAATCATCGGGCAAATATCAATCTTACCGGTGGCGGAGACGCTGCTACGTATTATGTCGCCGGATCTTTTTCGCAAGACAATGGCATATTGGAAGTTGACCGTACCAATCCTTTTAATTCCAATATCAATTTAAAGACATACGTCATTCGTTCCAATGTGAACCTTAATTTAACACGAACATTAGAAGCGAAGGTGAGAGTAAATGCTAATTTTGAGGACTATACGGGTCCTATCGGTGAATTCGGGAGTGGAGGCGCCAATACATACGGAAAAACACTGATCGCTAATCCTGTTTTATTTCCGCATGTGTATGCTCCGGATGAAGAAACGCAATATGTCGACCGCATCCTTTTCGGCAATTACTCTGATAATGAGTACGGGGTTGGCTCTGATCTTTATATCAATCCTTATGCCGACATTATGAGAGGATATGAAGATGTAAGAAATAACACCCTTTTAACGCAATTGGAATTGCATCAAAATCTGAATATGATTACGAAAGGGTTAACGGCCCGCTTCATCGGAAGTGTCACACGCTATTCAGGGTTCAATATTCGACGTAGTTATAAACCCTTTTTTTATCAATATATTAAGGGAACATATGATCCTGATAATTCTTCTTTCCCTTATGAATTAGCGGTTCTAAATCCTGAAGGTGGTTCCGATTTTATTGATTATAGTTCCGGAAACAAATACGTCAGATCAAGTTATTATGGAGAAGGTGCCATTTTATATAACCGGAACTTCAACAATAAGCATGATGTTGGGGGACTTCTGGTCGGCTCCATCAAAGAGAGTATGGATGGTAGTCCCCAAAATCTAGACACTTCTTTGCCATCACGAAATGTATCCTTTGCGGGACGTTTTACTTATGGGTTTGCTCAGAAGTATTTCGCGGAATTTAATTTTGGTATCAATGGTTCGGAACGTTTTGATCCGGCGCATCGATGGGGATTTTTCCCGTCGGTAGGTGCAGGATGGCAAATATCGAACGAAAATTTCTGGTCAGGGTTAAAAAATAGTATTCCTTCTCTCAAACTCAGGGCTACTTATGGTTTGGTGGGTAATGACGTGATCGTTTCTGCTCAGGATCGTTTCTTTTTCACATCGAATATTGACTTGAACGGACCTTCGGCAGGTCGGTTCGGAAATAACCCGAATGAAACCTTTAGCCGTCCGACGGTGAATATTTTGCGATATGCTAATCCCAACATCACATGGGAAGTATCTTATAAAACCAACTTGGCAATTGAATTGGGATTATTCAATAATAATTTAACTTTTATCGGTGAGCTTTACCACGAAAAACGTACCAATATAGTACAATTTAGGCCTGACATTCCATCCACTATGGGTTTGGCCGGCAATATCAGAACCAATTATGGGGAAGCTGTTGGTAAAGGAGTCGATTTAACATTGGATTTTAATAAAGCATATGCTAATTCAATGTGGTATATAATTAGAGGCAATTTCACATACGGTACCGCAGAAATCACGCAATATGATGAATTGGATTATTCTGGAATTGCTCCATGGTTGTCTGTTGTGGGACAGAAAGTTGGACAACAACGCGGATATGTCGCCGAACGATTATTCATTGATGATGAAGAAGTGAAAAATTCGCCATTACAACAGGTTACCAGTGGCATGGGAGAATATCAGGCGGGGGATATAAAATACCGGGACATCAATGGCGACGGGATTATCAATTCGTATGATATTGTACCGATGGGGTACTCATCTACGCCTGAAATCCAATATGGATTCGGTGGTTCATTTGGGTATAAAAGTTTCGATGTGTCTCTCTTCTTTCAAGGCTCTGCCCGATATTCTTTCTTCCTGGACGCCAATAAAATGTCTCCTTTTGTGGAAGTCTCTTCAGGAGAGAAAAAGGGGAACAGGGCGATGCTGAATTTTATTGCTGAAAGTGTGTGGACAGAAACCGACAGGGATATTTATGCCAAATGGCCCCGCTTGTCGCCTGATGTAGGTTCCGCTGCCATCGGAAACAACAATAATTTTGTAAGAAGTAACTATTGGATGCGGTCCATTGGCTATATGCGTTTAAAATCAGTAGAAATCGGATACACAATACCGGAAATAAAAGGTGTGAGTACGAGGTTCTATGCAAGCGGAACGAACTTGATAACATTTTCCAATTTTAAATTATGGGATCCAGAAATGGGCGGAAATGGGTTGGCGTACCCTTTACAACGAGTCTTCAACTTGGGTCTTCAACTTAATTTTTAACATTAAAAATAAATATAAAATGAGAAAAGTATATTGTTATTTGATGATCATCTTCCTATTTTCTTTTTGGGGATGTAATGACTTTCTTGATATTTTACCGGATGACAAGCCCGAATTGAAAGATGCTTTTAAAGATAAACATAATGCTGAGAAATATCTGTTTACGTGTTACAACAGTCTTCCCAATTTCGTTTCTCCCATGAATACATTGGGCATTTCCGGAGGAGGGGATATCATCTATTCCGAAAGAAATATCGGAGGGGGATTGTCCTCAGGGCCTCCTGCACCCATGATGGCCTTTCTAAAAGGCAATAATGCAACTGATCCTTTCATGAATTTTTGGGACGGACTCAATGGAGCACCTAAAAACTTATGGGAGGGAATCAGACTTTGCAATGTTTTTTTAGAGGAGATATTAGTAGAAAACGGAGGTCCACGGGATGTTGACGAAATAGTTAGAGCCCGATGGATTGCAGAGGTGAAGACAATCAAAGCGTATTTACACTTTTATCTTCTACAGCTTTACGGGCCAATTCCAATTATGGACCAAGCGGTACCTATTTCCGAAAAAGGAGATAAGGTGAATGTTTACAGGGCTCCGGTTGATGAAGTAGTGGAATATATAGTGAACACGTTAGACGATGCGATAGAAGATCTTCCGACGATGAACGAGTTGGATGTTGTCAGTGAATTCGGTCGATTTACCAAAACCATTGCATTGTCCATTAAAGCGAAAACATTGATCTTAGCCGCCAGTCCGATCTTCAACAACAACAATTATTACAAAGGTTATAAAGACAAAAGAGGCGTTGAACTTTTTCCGACAGGCGATAGCGAAAAGAGATGGGAAAGAGCGTTGGAAGCCTGTGACATTGCCTGCCGTTCTGCCGAGGAAGAAGGCGCAAAGATTTTTGTCACAATTGATGGAGGAAACAATGCCATCAGGGGAATTAATATTACCAATATCAATGACACCACTAAAGCAATGGTAAGCCTTCGGCAGGCCGTGACAGAATCATGGAACCCTGAAGTAATATGGGCTATCAATGAGAGCACCACGATACTGCAGAAATGGAGCACCATGTTGAGTAACGACGAATGGTTTAATTTGGCCGGATCTGGAGGGTCAGATATCGGGCAACGCCACGCGCCTACCTTGAATGTCGTCGAATTATTTTACTCTTCAAACGGAATTCCAATTGAGGAAGATAGTGAGTGGGAAAACAATGGATGGTATCAAAATAGATACAACACTCAACTCCCAGATGAGGAGCACAGCAAATATTTCATCAAAAAAGGGCAGGAAACAGCCATTCTTCATTTTCACCGCTCATTACGTTTTTATGCATCCGTGGGATTCGATGGCGGAATTTGGGAAGGAAGAGAAAAAAGCTTGACTGAAGCATCATTCCCTAATATGATGAGACACATGGGTAGCGGATACAAACATGCCGAAACGTATGGCGGTTACCCTTACTCCGGTTATTTGGCAAAAAAATTAAGCCACTTGAAAACAACTTATACCGAGAGCCGGGTCACTTTAATACGGGAAGACTATTCTTTCCCGATTATTCGGTTGGCCGATATGTATTTGTTATTGGCAGAGTGCTTGAATGAAGTAGGAGGCCCCGAAAAGACCGATTCAAAAGGGCATAACGCTTTTTTCTATTTAGACCAGATCCGGGCGAGGAGCGGGATGGAAGGTGTGGTTGAGAGCTGGAGCAAATATGCTTTAAGCAGGTATAAAACCAAACCTAAAGACATCAATGGTTTAAGAGATATTATCCGCCGGGAGCGTTTGAATGAACTGGCGTTTGAGGGACATTTTTATTATGATGTTAGAAGATGGCTATTGGCTGAGGAAATGTTTAATAAGCCCATATTAGGTTGGAATAAAGATGGAGAAAACAAGAAAGATTTTTATAATATACGGGTGTTATTGCAGCCACGGTTTTCAATGAAAGATTATCTGATGCCCATCCGGACAAATTCATTATTGCAGAATCCCAATCTTGTTCAAAATCCGGGATGGTAGTTGGTGAGGATATTAGTTAAAAAACGCAAGATAAATGAATAAATATATACATTCTTTTTTAATTGCAATGATAAGTTCATTGCTGATGGTTGCTTGTGTGGACTCTTATATGGGGGTAGAGCAAGTAAAGACTAATTCGGTCAAACCGGAAAAAATCACGATCAAGGAAATTATTCCGAAATCTGGTGCGTTAGAGATCTATTTTACGCTTCCAAAAGGGAATCCGAATATTACCCAAGTAGTAGCTTCCTACGTCAATAAACAGGGGGAAAAAGTGGAGTTTACCGTTTCAAGGTATAGCGCCTTTATTTTGGTGGAAGGCTTGACCGGGACTGAGCAGGTGACCGTAGAGCTGGTCTGTATCGACTCAAGCGGGAATAAATCGGATGTTACTGTGGTGAAAGCCGCGCCATTGACTTCGCCGATAGAACTCGCGCTAAATACAATGAAAGTACAACCTGCCTTCGGCGGAATTAAAGTGGAATGGAAAAACGAAAGGGCTAATCCGTTTATCATTCACGTGCTGGTGGAAGACTCTTTGCAAAAAGGTGTGGTTTCGTTTATGGAAGATCCCTATAAAACAATTTATACCACAGACTCCGTCAACACCTTTGCCTATATCCGTCAATATCCGTCGGTTGAAAAAAAATTCGGTTTTTCGGTATCGGATAAATGGGGAAACAGGACAGACACGTTGATTAGTTTTTTAACTCCTTACAAGGAAGAAGAAATTGATTACAGTCACATAAAAGCCGTTACTTTTTATAATCCAACAATTTATGCAGGAAGCCGCGATTACGGCATATATGGCGTCAACCCTACAACTGGTATTCAAAATGATGGAAACGCCCATGGTACGGCCCATGTTCCTCAAACAATTTTTAATAACATAAGAACCGGGAATCAATTCTATGGATATAAATTTGTGAAAAACCTCTCCGATTCTGATCCTGCAAATCGAATCATTGTCCACAATTATTACCTGACTTTTGATATGAACATGAATGTACGGTTGAGCCGGGTTTTGATATATCCTCGGACCGGTCTCGTTTATACCTATAAAAGATCCAGCCCGAAACGCTTTCGAATATGGGGCACGAATGATGCCAATAATGAAAGATGGAAGAAATTTCCGGAAACCTGGACGTTAATAGGCGAATACGTAGGAAAAGATCCCGTGGATACAGATAATCTCACGCCTGAAGAAATTGAATATTTCAATAATAATCAAGAATATTCGATCAGCGAAGGGAATGTGAATCCGGATGCGCATCCAACGGAAAGTTTTCGTTATATGCGGCTTCAGTTGATGGAGACGTACAACAAAAATGAAGCTTTCTACACGATTAATGAATTCCAAATGTATGGAGAAGTGTTAGAGTATTATTAAATAGAACCAATAATAAATAAATTATGACTAAATATATATTCAGAGTAGGGACTCTGTTATTCCTCTTCCTTATAATAGGTTGTGACAATGCCAACGATCTGTTGAATCAGTATATTAAGGACGGGCCCATCGTTTATGCTGCAAGAGTAAATGAACTGAATACACAGTCGGGCTATTACCGGTTTAGAGTGAATATTTACCCAGCCGAAGACGTAAACCGATCGTATTGTGTCTTGAATTGGAATATGACAGAAGGAAGCAAAGACTCTGTAAAGATCGATTATAATCCGAATTATTTTGACGACAAACAGGGATGTTATTATGCTTTTATTGATATTCCACCCTCTGCCGGCATTCAGGGAAATCTGGAAATTCATGCCCAAAATGTGGATATATTTGGTAATAGATCTCTAATAGAGACAGGAAGCGCATATATTTACGGGGAAAGTTACGTGTCGTCTTTAATAAACGCACAAATTCGTATTTCTGCTGCAGCGGATGAGGTCATTTTTGAACCAAGAATCGGTGCGGTAGGGAACCTGTTAAGTTACGAACAAAATAACGGGCATTTTACTGAAGAAGTTTTTGTAACCGAAGACAGTCATACGTTAATCAACGCCAAAGCCGGCGGGATAGTACGGACCAAAACCAGGTACCTTATCAATGAAAGTGATATTGACACCCTCAATGTGACAAGATATTTGGAAACAAAGATTCCCCAAGTTCCATAGACTTCGCTTAATTTTATCAATTGCAACGGATATGAAACGATTAAGACCGGGAGCTGTTACCTATGGCTTTTTTGTGTTTTGCAAAGGTCCGTATATTAAAAATAATAACCTAAAATAAGGAGAACAATATTTATATGAATAGGATAATTTTATCTGCTCTACTGATCATAATGGCCATTACTATTTCTTGCCAGCAACGTTTTTATAAAAAAAACGATTATAAGAACATCGACAATGAAGTTGTTCAAGAAGCTGCTAAAACAATGTTGCAGTTCAGAAAAACATCCCCGTTCTTATTAGACAATAATAGATTAATACTTTTGAATAAGTTCCAGGCTTATTCCGATAGTTTAGTTAACACCACATTTAAAGAATATCTAAATACTCCTGAAAAGGAATCGGCCAACATGGAAAATACAATACCCATGTTATATTTTTATCGAGAGGCTTTCGACAAAGTACTTTATGAGGTAAAAAACGCCAAAGTCCAATACGGAAGTACTTTGGTTTGGATGCTGTATAATATGGGGTTTGTGGTTAAAACACCTTCCGGCTGTTTCGGAATCGACATTGACCATCGATTGGCAGAACAATTGGAACCTTATTTGGATTTCCTCTGCATAACTCACAAACACGGAGATCACTATAATACCAAACTAATGGAAGCTATGACCAATCATGGTAAACCAGTGTTGTCGAATTTTTACAAAGAAAGTGAAGAATACATTTCAACAATACCCACAAGTTATAAAATTGGAAATTTCACAATTCGTACCGATATTTCAGACCATCTGACCAACCCAAAATTACCGAATTTCGTGACGGTATTCCGTATTGAGTGTAGCGAAGATGCCGGAAATTTCTCTATGCTCCACTGTGGAGATTCAGGCTTCAATCCGAAACATTTTATGAATGTGCAGGGGTCCGTAAACATGGTCGTCCTTAGGTGGGGAGAATCCCGGGAAAACAATATCCTGGGTACGGGTGAGGGGCAAGTAAAACCTGACTACGCTGTTTTATCCCACCTGATAGAATTAAGGCATAAACCCTATCCTCATGGTCAAGCGTCCATTACCAAAACACTTGAGCATCTTCCTACAGTGAAATGCAAAAATACGATCCTGCCATTTTGGGGGGAGATGTTGATATGGAAAAATGGGAAAATGAAAGCCGGATAAGTTTCGTGAGTCAATTTTTTCATCTTTTTACTTTGAAATCCAAATAAATACTTCTAATTTTGGGTTTTTAAAACCGTTGAGAAATGTCACGTAGGGAAGAATTGCTGCAATATGTTTGGAAATTCGGCCTTTTCGACCGTTCTTTGATCGAGACCACCGAGGGAGAAAAAATTGAAATTATCGACGCAGGGCTACTGAACACTGATGCAGGCCCTGATTTTTTTAATGCGAAAATTAAAATCGGGAACACCTTGTGGGCTGGGAATATTGAAATCCACCACGCTTCCGATGAATGGAAAAAACATGGTCACCACACTGATAAGGCGTATAATTCGGTGATTCTGCATGTCGTGGAAGAAGTGAACTCGGACGTGCGTAACCAAAAAGGGGAAGTCATTCCGCAATGTGTGATTAAAGTTCCGGAGGAGGTGCGCGAAAATGCGGAGTATCTGTTGTATGCCGACGAAAAAATACCGTGTAAAGACTCTCTTTCCCTGTTGGATAAACGGCTTCTTCACGCATGGCTCAGTGCGCTTACCATCGAACGGTTGGAGCGTAAAACGCAGGATATCTTTGCCCATCTGAAACGATTTAATAATTCGTGGGATGAAACATTTTATGTGTTATTGGTAAGGAATTTTGGCTTCGGATTGAATTCCGATCAGTTCGAACGTCTGGCGCTAAGCCTGCCGTATAATTATATTCAAAAACATGGCGACAGCTTATTCCAAATAGAAGCGTTGCTTTTCGGGCAGGCCGGATTGCTCGAAGAAGGGCCTGTCGAAGAGGATTATTTTCTGAAACTCAAGAATGAATATGCTTTTTTGAAGAAAAAATATCTCCTGAATAATTTGGATGGTTTCGTTTTCAAAAAACTGCACGTCCGTCCGAGGGCCTTTCCCCAGATACGCCTCGCGCAATTGGCCGCACTCTTGCAGAAATCCGGACGACTTTTTTCGGTCGTGCTCGAACAGCAGGACTATCCTCAAATGCAGTCCCATTTCCAAGTAAATCCTTCAGATTATTGGCAAACCCATTATTCTTTTGGTAAAAGCTCCGTGAAATCTGCCAAATATCTTGGCGCCGCCTCTTTTCATATTATCTTAATCAATACCGTCGTGCCGATACTTTTTGCTTACGGTAAGAAAACCGCCGACGAAGCCTATTGTGGGCGGGCCGTCGACATGCTCGAATCGGTGAAACCGGAAAAAAACAGCATTATCGATCAATTCCGGGAAGCGGGGGTAATTCCCGAACATGCCGCCGACACACAGGCGTTGATCCAATTGCGGAAAGCCTATTGTGAGCCGCGTAAATGCCTTTATTGCCGCATCGGGCACGCAGCCCTTTCTTCCCGGAAAGTTTCGTCCCCGTCTAACGGATTCCCGCCCGTTTGAGCGCTCATATAGAGGCCTTTCGTCCGTTAACCCGTATCAGGCGGTTAACGGAGTAATAAGAATGAAAAACATATTTTTATTATTTTTCTTAGCCCAATTCCCTAAAAGTAGGTAAAACATTGTATTTTTGTGGCGACGATGATTTCTGACAATAGGTTTCGACAACAATGCAACAAGTCTTTCAGTATATACGATATGGCTTTTGGGCCATTACCTTTTTCGCGTTCGTCTATTCGTGTGCGAACATGGCTTCGCCTTCGGGTGGGGAATACGATGTAGCTCCTCCTAAAATCAAGAGGGCGAATCCCGATTTCAACGCGTTGAATAGTTCAAAAACGGTCGTCGAAATCGAATTCGATGAAAATATAAAAATCGAAAGCCCTTCCGAAAAAGTCATTATCACGCCCCCGCAACAGAATATGCCGGTTATCAAATCGGTAGGGCGGAAAGCCGTCGTTGAGCTCAATGATGAATTGCTGCCGAACACGACCTATACCATCGATTTTACCGATGCCATCGTCGATAATAATGAAGCGAATCCGCTGGAAAACTTTGTCTATTCTTTTTCTACGGGCGATCGGCTCGATACCCTTGCCGTTTCCGGAAAAGTGTTGACGGCCGATAATCTCGAGCCGGTTAGCGGAACGTATGTGGGCATTCATTCCAATTTGAATGACACGGCCTTCACACACGTGCCTTTTGAACGTATTTCGCGTACCGATTCACGGGGCAATTTTACGGTTCGGGGAATGGCGCCGGGATCGTATAAAATATATGCCTTGAATGACTTAAACAGAGATTATAAGTATGATAATCCGCAGGAGGCCGTCGCTTTCCTCGATTCGATCATTATTCCTTCTACCATGCCTGCCACCCGGCAAGACACGATTTTTAAAGATAGTGTGACGATCGATACGATCAAGACGGTGGCTTATACGCGTTTTTTGCCGGATAAACTATTGCTTCGGTCGTTTTTATCGGATTTTCAACGGCAGTATTTACAGAAGCATGAACGTCCCGAAGAGAACAAGATGGTATTGTATTTTGCCGCCCCCACCGCTCCTCCTTCTTTTGAATTGTTGCAACCCGTTGTGGAGGACGATCATTGGTATGTAGCGGAGAAAAGCGCCAAAAACGATACCTTGACTCTTTGGATAACGGACTCTTTACTCTATAAGCGGGATTCGCTCTTGATGCGTGTGGATTATACCCGTACCGATTCTTTGAATAAAAATTTTATCGATACCGATACGTTGAAGTTTAACATCCGGAGAGCCCGCCCCAAATCCGAAAAAAGGAAGAAAAAGGAGGATGAAGAAGAGCCGATCCGTTTCTTGAACATTCAACATAATATTCAGTCTACGTTTGAAATCTATAATCCCATTCGTTTTGAATTCGAACAACCGGTTATCCAGTTCGATTCTTCGCGGGTTCATCTTTCGCAGGAAGTGGATTCGGTCTTTAGCCCCATCTCTTTTCAACTGAATTCCGATTCGTTAAATCCTCGGAAGTATATATTAAGGCATAAATGGGCGCCGGGAGGTAAATACAAGTTGACGGTCGATTCCGCGACTGTTTTTAGCCATTATGGTCTTTGGAACAATACCCTCGATGAGACATTCTCCATCAAAACGCTGGAACAATATGGAAATCTCTTTTTCCTGATCTCCGGCTTGCCCGAAGGAAAAACCGCTTATGTAGAGCTCCTAGACAAATCGGATAAACCTTTTCGTAAGGTACGCGTCAAAAACAACGAAGCGCATTTTTGGGACCTGAACCCCGGACAAGTATATGCCCGTCTCTTCATTGATGATAACGAAGATGGCATATGGACTACCGGAAGTTTCGAAAAAAAGCGTCATCCTGAACCCGTATATTATAATCCGAAGATGTACGAAATAAGAGCTTACACCGATCACGAAGAATCGTGGAATTTACTGGAGAAGGAGGTTGCCGAACAAAAGCCTTTGGAGATTACGAAAAATAAACCCAAAGAAAAAAAGCGGAATCAGAATGTCGAAAGACAACAACAGCAACAACAGCAGCAACAACAACGGGGAGCCTCTTCCGGAACAAATTCAAGTACTTCTTCTATGCGGCAACAATCACTAAATCGATGATCGATAAGAAAGTGTCTAAAACAATTCTTGAATAAATTGAAAATGAATAATAAAGCAATAAGTATAATCCTTTTTATTTTATGTCTTTCTCCCGCGTTACTGCCTGCTCAATGCAAAGTGGTGAATAAGGCGTTTAAGAGCGGGGAGCATATTCGGTATGATCTTTATTTTAATTATGGGCTGATAAAGGCAAAAGCCGGCGAAGGATCGCTTGTTATTTCCGATGCAAATTATAAAGGAGTAAGCGCCTATAAAACCACCATGTTGCTGAATACGTCGGGGCTCGCCGGTAATTTTTATACCGTCAACGATACGCTAACGTCTTTTATTGACAAGGACTTAAGGCCGTTGTTTTTTACAAAAGGCGCCTTCGAAGGAAAGGATCACTCCCTCGAGCATCAATCGTTTGCTTACGACGGAGATCAAATCAAAATCAGGGCGATCCGTTATTGGAACGGAAAACAAAAATTCGATGAAACGGTGACTACCGGCGACTGTACGTATGATTATCTTTCCGTATTATCTTTTATGAGAAATCTCGATTTCAGCAAAATGCAACCGGGCGATCATCATCAAATTCAGTTTCTTTCCGGAAAAGATATTGTGAATATGGCGGTAAATTATCTGGGGATAACGACTTTTAAAGCCAATAATGGAAAAGAATACGAGGTGATTCGCATTACGCTTTCGGTTTTCAATAACAATAAAGCGTTTACGGATCAAAAAGAACCGATAAAGGCTCTATTGACCAACGACAGCAACCGTATTCCCGTGGTCATCGATACGGCCTTGAAAATAGGGACGATACGTGCTGTGCTTAAAGACGTGTCGGGTACAAAAAACTTATAAACTTTTATTTATTAATTATTTTGATATGAATAAACAAATGCTGCGTATTAGCTTGGTCTTTTTTCTTTCCATGTTATTGTCCGTTCCTTTAATGAAAGCGCAAACGGGCAATGATCCTTATGTCATTCTTGTAGAATTCACCGTCGATGAAAAAAATAAGAGTCAGGTTGTCGAACTCCTTTCGGAAGTTCAACAGCAAACGCTGGATAATGAAGAAGGCTGTTTGGTGTACGATATTCTTTTGAGTGAAGAAGATCCCACCAAGATTTTTCTCTATGAAAGTTATGAAAGCGATGCTGCGTATAAAATACATTCCGGCAGCTCTTATTTTAAAACGATTGTCGAAAAGCAAATAAACCCGTTATTAAAAGGGTCTAAGATAACGAAAGTCACCCCGGTGGTTTCCGATTCAGCACTCTTGGACGAAGAAGTCTAAAGGATTCCGGCCTCTTCGAAAAGGCGGGCATACACCGTTGCTTTTTCAATGAGCGGTTTGGGATATGCCCTCGAAGAAGAAGGCATCCGGTAAAAATGAAAAGGCCTGCCGTGGTACGTTATTTCGATAGAACGGCCTACGGCGGGCCCTTTGTATAATTCCGGCAACAGCCATTGAAGGGTTTCGGTCGCTTTTGCCCCGGTTGTTACCAGCGTCCGGCACAAAGGAATTTCGGCTACTATTTTTTCTAAATCGAACGGCTTCACCACTTCCAGAAAATTATCGGAGGCATTCTGTTTTTTGCGAATGACTTGCCGGGCAGTGTCGGTAACGGCGATTCCCTTTTCCGTTAAAAAAGAAACAATCCGTTCTTTGTCGAAGGAGGTCTTTTCTTCGTTTAGAAAAGAATCTTTATCGTTGAAAAAAATCAATCCGAAAATACGCCACATGTCATTTTGGAAATTCGGATAATAAAAATCCATTTTCCACTTTTGCCTGGGAGGCGGAAAACTGCCTAATAACAATAAGGTGGCATTTTCCGGCACAAAAGGCTTTAACGGATGCGTTTCTATTTCTAATTCCTTCATCATACGTTATAAACAAATAATATTCGACACAAAGGGATGCTTTATGTGTATATCCCGTCAAACCGCGCGGAGCGGATAGACCGGGTAACCAATTAATCGCCACAAAGATACGGATTAAAAAGACAATAATTAAAGAAAATAATCTTTAATCATAGATTAAAAAACCAAAAAATTACTCGAAAACTCCTACCTTTGCCCTATAAAAACAATAATAGAAGCATGTCGGATCGATTTTCTTTATATGCAAAAATACCGGAGCCAGCACTTAGGCGGCTTCCCTGGTACCTGTCGTACATTAAACTGCTGAAAAAGCATGGACAAACCAATGTCTCTTCTACGCAGATCGCAAAAAAAATTAATGTGTCCGCTACCCAAATTGCAAAAGACCTTTCGTATGTCGATGTGAGTGGCAAAACACGAGTGGGCTATGATATCGATCAACTCATCGAAGTGTTGGAAGATTTTCTGGGCTTTAAGAAGACGCATAAAGCCGTGTTGTTCGGTGTGGGAAGTTTAGGTGCGGCTCTGCTGTCGGACTCCGGTTTGGAGCAATACGGATTGAAAATCCTTGCCGGTTTCGATGTCAATGAAACGATTGTCAACACGACCGTTCATGGCATTCCGGTGTATCATTCGGATGAATTTGTGGAAATAAACAAACAGATACAGGCCAGTATCGGCATTCTCACCGTGCCGCCCGATTTTGCGCAGGAAGTAGCCGATTATATGGGTATAGGAGGTCTTAGGGGGGTCTGGAATTTCACTCCTTTCCGCATTCGGGTTCCCGAGGGGATGGTTTTGCAAAACACCTCCCTGTACGCCCATTTGGCTGTAATGTTCAACCGGTTGAATACAAAATATCCCACTAAATAAAAACGGACTTTATGAAGATATTTGCCGTAGGGCTCAATTATCCGTCGCATAATCAGGAAATGAAGCACGTTTTCCGGAGTACCGAGCCGGTCATTTTTATGAAACCGGAGACCGCTCTTCTAAAAGACGGGAAGCCTTTCTTTCTTCCCGATTTCTCGCAAGACATACAGTATGAGACCGAATTAGTGGTCAAAATTTGCCGGCTGGGAAAGAGTATTTCCGAACGTTTCGCCCACCGCTATTACGATGAATTGACCGTGGGCATCGATTTTACCGCCCGTGATCTTCAAAAACGACTTAAGCAAAACGGATTGCCTTGGGAAATATCGAAAGGCTTCGACGGGTCGGCCGTTGTCGGCGATTTTATTTCAAAAGAGCAAGTCCCGGATGTACAACAGTTGTCGTTTCATCTGGATATCAATCATCAAACCGTTCAGCAAGGGGAAACCGGAGATATGATCTATTCCGTCGATCAAATCGTCGCGCACATCAGCCGTTTCTTCACGTTGAAGATCGGGGATTTGGTTTTTACCGGCACCCCGGCCGGGGTAGGGGGCGTCTCGATAAACGACTATTTAGAAGGGTATCTGCAGGAGACAAAAGTCCTTGCCTTTAGAATAAAATAATAAAAAGTGATCGTCATTGCGAATCCGATCCGCAATCCCCTAATAAAAGAAGGCTGTGCTAATTATGGGGATTCAGCGTTAAACGCGGAATGACCGGCTTTGGATATAGCCTCCGAAAGAGCACAACAAAAACGGTTCATCGCACAATAAAGCAATGATATACGTGTTCTATAATAACTCAAATACGAAAATCAAGTAATAATATGTATAGAAGAATAAGTTTTTTACTCATCTGTGCGGCTTTTTTATGGAAAGCGGATCCTTGTGCCGGGCAGGATTATAATCCGATACCGGTTGCCGTACCCTCGCTACAGATTGCTCCCGATGCGCGTGGCGGCGGAATGGGCGATATCGGCGCGGCGACCATGCCCGATGTCTATTCCCAACATTGGAATGCGGCTAAATATGCATTCGTAAAAAGTCCGAAAGGATTTGCGTTTTCGTATACCCCTTGGCTGAACAAGTTGGTGGACGACATTCATTTATTGTATGCCTCGGGATATAGGAAATTCGGGAATGAGGACTTGAATGCCCTCAGCGCGTCCCTCCGGTATTTCTCGTTAGGGCAAGTAAGCCTTTTCAATGAGAATACCGATTATATCATGGGCGTCTTTCCGAATGAGTTCGCTTTCGATATAGCCTATTCGAGGAGACTCACCGAAACGTTCTCCGGTGCGATTACCCTGCGGTATATCCGTGCCGACTATTCCGCCGGAAGCGACGATATAACGCCCGGCAACGCCTTTGCCGCCGATATTGCCGGTTACAATGAAACCTATCTGTATATGGGGCGGTCGGAAGCCCTTTTGGGGCTCGGCTTTTCGATTTCCAATATCGGAACGAAAATATCGTACGACGGCAATAACACGTCGATGTTTCTCCCGACAAATCTACGGTTAGGCGCTTCCTTGGCGTATCCTCTGAGCGATAAAAACACGCTTTCCATTAGTTTCGATGTCAATAAACTGCTTGTTCCCACCCCTCAGCTTCCGAAAGAAGAGGAGACCTCGGAAGAAGCCCAAAAGCGCATAGACGACTATTATAATATCTCTTCCATCGCCGGCATATTCAAATCGTTCGGCGATGCCCCCGGAGGGTTTAAAGAAGAGATGCAGGAGGTGATGTGGTCGTTGGGAGCGGAATACACCTATAATAATCAGTTTTCGCTTCGGGCCGGCTATTACAACGAGAACCAATATAAAAGCAACCGCCGCTATTTTGCCGTGGGAACCGGATTCCGTATTCAGGCATTTCAACTGGATGCCGCTTATCTGATATCGACGGCGCAATCCAATCCATTGGATCAGACCTTGCGGTTGTCGTTGGGCTTTGATATGGATGGTATTCGAAACTTGTTCAGATAATCCGCATGAATATACGAGTCGGTTTCGGTTATGATATGCACCGCCTGGAAGAAGGGCGCGAGTTATGGATAGGCGGCATTCAGCTCGACTATCCAATGGGTCTGCAAGGCCATTCGGATGCGGATGTGCTCATCCATGCCATTTGCGATGCTTTGCTGGGCGCGGCGAATTTACGGGACATCGGGTATCATTTTCCCGATACCGCCCCGGAGTTCGAGCGTATCGACAGTAAAGTACTCTTGCGTAAAACCGTATCGCTCCTCCGGGAGCAACAGTATGCCATCGGGAATATCGATGCGACCCTTTGCGCCGAGAAACCCAAAATCAACCCGCACATACCGTCAATGCAGGCCGTGCTGAGTGAGGTGATGCAAATACCCGTCGATGCCATATCCATCAAGGCGACCACCTCCGAGAAAATGGGTTTTGTGGGACGGGAAGAAGGCATCACGGCCTATGCGGTGGCATTAATCGAAAAAAGGTAAGATGTTTTACGGTACCCGGTTATTCAGAGGGGTTGAGCGAAAATTGCATGCGAAAGGATATGGAATACATTCTCCTTTCGCTTTTGCATTCATCACCGGTGTCATTTACGCTGATGACACGTACTATGCTTTCTCCGATATTCCGTCTGTTTTGGAGCGGAATGCCCTTGAAGAGGCCTTAACTGTAAATGAGAACAACCGCCTTTCCTTTCGGGTCGTCCGTTTTTTTAAACCCCGCTCTGTGTTGGAGATCCATTCCGGTTACGGAGTCAACAGCTTATTTATTACGGCGCCCGATAGCCGCATTCATTGTGTGTCGGTAGAAGAGTCGCCGGAAAAAAGAGCTGTTGCAAACCAACTGCAAAAAGAGTGGGGCAGAAGCATTACTACAGAAACCGCTCTTTCTTCGTTGAAAGAGGAACCTTACGATCTGATTTTCCTGGATGTCGGTCGCGGCGCTTTGCCCCCGCTCGATGCCCTGTTCCGCTTTAGCCACGGGAAGACGGTATGGGTGATTCATGGGATAACCGGTAAAACGGCTAAACTTTTTTGGAAGAATATCGTTAATCATGAAAAAGTAACGGTTACGTTCGATAGGAAACAAACCGGCATTGCCGTGTTAGACCCTTCCTATCATAAATCGAACTATTTCATTTAGAAACTGTTTAAATTTCTTCCTATTCTCCGCCTTCAAAAAGTTTCTTTTTGAATCGCGAAACATATTTAAACGGATTCTTAAAATAAAATCTCATTTAAAACGATGAAAAAGAGTTTAGTATATACAAAAACAGGCGATAAGGGCAAAACCTCTTTAGTCGGCGGTACACGGGTTTCCAAAACGCATATCCGGTTGGAGGCTTACGGTACGGTGGATGAGTTGAACAGCTTCATCGGCTGGCTCAATGGCAGCATTCAGGACGAAGAGACGCGGAACTTCCTTTTATTTATCCAGCATAAGCTTTTTACGGTAGGCTCTTATCTGGCTACCGAAACCGAGCAGATAGAACCCAAAGCGGCCAGCATCATTACCCGGGAGAATGTGGCACGTATCGAAGAGCAAATCGATAAGCTGGACAGCGAGCTTCCGCGGTTGACCCGTTTTGTGTTGCCGGGAGGAAGCGAATCGGCTTCCAGAGCCCATATTTGCAGGACGATAACCCGCAGGGCGGAACGCAATGTGTATCGTGTGGCGGAAGATTACCCGATTTCGGATTTGGTATTAATCTTTTTAAACCGGCTTTCCGACTATTTTTTCGTGTTGGCAAGAAAAGAAAGTCAATCTTCGGCAAAAGAAATATATTGGGAGCAGGATAACATATAAAAAGTTTTTATACATTTGCGAAAAAATCAAATAATAACATCATAAAGGACGAACTATGTATTGGACACTTGAATTAGCTTCTAAATTAGAGGATGCTCCTTGGCCCGCGACAAAAGATGAGTTGATAGATTATGCACAACGTTCGGGGGCTCCCCTTGAAGTGATTGAAAATCTACAGGAAATAGAAGAAGATGCGGAGATATTCGAGTCGATTGAAGATATTTGGCCCGACTATCCAAGTAAAGAAGATTTTTTCTTTAATGAGGATGAATATTAAATAATCAGGGGGATTAAGCGAATAAAACAAAAAACCATCCGGACGAGTCCGGATGGTTTTTTCCTAAAAGCTGTTCTTTACAAGAGGAATCCCTTATATCAATTTATTGATTTTATCCGTAAAGGTCGATTTGGGGGCCGCGCCTACCAACTTATCCACCACGTTTCCTCCTTTAATGAAAAGAACGGTGGGAATGTTCCGTATGCCGTATTGGGAAGTGAGGTCGTCATTGTTGTCGACATCCACTTTGCCTACCACGATTTTGTCACCGTATTCCGAACTTATTTCTTCGATAATCGGTCCGATCATTTTACAAGGGCCGCACCATTCCGCCCAAAAGTCAATCACCACCAATTTATCCGTTTTTAAAATTTCATCCACTGTTGCGTCTGTAATTTGAAGAGCCATAATCAATATATTTTATTGTTTTAATTAGTTAATCCTAAAGTCTATAAATAAATTATTCTTCAGATAATCAATAAGCCGTTTGTCTACTTGAATGCGGGTAACCCGTGAAAAAAGTTGGACGCTCATTTTTGAATCTTCGCCTATAATCTGGAAATATAACAATGAATTTCCCGAATTGTTTTTTATAAGCGCCGATAATTCGTTCACCGTCGCATCGTTTATTTCGCTAAGGGGAATTTGTAAGGTGATTTTCGAAACCAGTTTGTCCTTTACGTCAGACAGAAGTTGAATGGACGCGATCTTCACTTCCAGTTCCTCCGGACGATAACGCTTCGGTTGCACTCTTGCGGTGAGGTAAACCGACAAGCCAACTCTGGCATAGCGGCCGAAATTCACACTCTCCTCGCCGAAAAGCGGCATTTCGAAACTTCCCTGATAATCTTCAATTTTAAAAATCGTGTAAGGCGATCCCCGCTTCGTTTGACCTTCCCGCACGGCCGTAATGATTCCGCCGAAGGTGATATCCTTTCCGTTTAACGATTCCAAGTCATTCAACTTCAACGTGTCGGCGGTACAGATATAGTTCAGGATAAATTCATAATCATCCAACGGATGCGCCGATAAGTAAATGCCGATAAGCTCGCGCTCTTTGTTTAATTTCTCGAGATCGGACCAGCGGTCGGTCTTAGGCACTTCGGGACGGGCGATTTGGAAAGATGTGTCGTCGCCGAACAAGGAATTGACCGCTTCATTTTTATCCTGTTGATATTTACTCCCGTACCGGATGAGGGTATCGATAAAATCTTCGCCCTTGCTGTTTTGCGCCAGAAAATGTTCTCTTCTGACTCCGGAAAAGGAGTCGAATGCTCCGGCTAAAGCCAAGGCCTCGATCGTTTTCTTATTACAGGAGAAAAGGTTGACCCTTTCCACAAAGTCGAAAATATCATTAAACGCCCCGTTTTTGGTACGCTCCTCCACTATGTCGGCGATGGCGCCCTGCCTGACGTTCTTGATAGCCCCCAACCCAAAGCGGATATCCCCCTTTTTGTTGACCGAGAAGTTCGTAAACGACTCGTTTACATCGGGAGAGAGCACACTGATCCCCATGGCTTTGCATTCGTCCATGAATTTGGTGATCTCCGTGATGTTGTTCAGGTTGTTGGAAAGCACCGAAGCCATGTATTCCGACGGATAGTTGGCCTTCAGCCAGGCGGTTTGATAGGCGACCCATGAATAGCAGGTGGCATGCGACTTGTTAAAGGCATACGAAGCGAACTTCTCCCAGTCGTGCCAGATCTTATCCAAAACCTTTTCCTGATATCCGTTTTGTTTTCCTCCCGCGAGGAACTTCTCCTTCAAGGAATTCATCTTGTCGATGAGTTTCTTTCCCATGGCTTTACGCAACTCGTCCGACTGCCCCCGGGTGAAATTCGCCAACAATCTCGACAGAAGCATCACCTGTTCCTGGTACACGGTAATGCCGTACGTCTCGCTGAGGTATTTCTCCATGACGGGGATGTCGTAAGAGATTTCTTCCCTGCCGTGCTTACGGGCGATGAAAGAAGGAATGTAGTCCATCGGGCCCGGTCGGTAGAGCGCGTTCATCGCAATTAAATCTTCGAACTTCGTAGGCTGCAATTCTTTCAGATACTTTTGCATCCCCGCCGATTCAAACTGGAACGTGCCGGTGGTCTTTCCGTCACTATATAGTTGATAGGTTTTGGTGTCGTCCATAGGGATGGCGCTCATATCGATCTTTTTGCCCGTGGTCGCCTGAATGTTCTTAACCGCGTCTTTGATAATCGACAAGGTTTTGAGCCCGAGGAAGTCCATTTTGATAAGCCCCGTCTCTTCAATCACCGAGCCTTCATATTGGGTAACCAAAAGTTTCTCTTTCGTCTCTTTATCCTCCGCGGTACTGATAGGCACCACATTCGAGATGTCGGTTTGGCCGATAATCACCCCGCAGGCATGCACGCCCGTGCTGCGGACGTTTCCTTCGAGCATCCGCGCGTATTTGAGCGTGTTTTTTATCAGCGGATCGCTGCTGTTGGCCGCTTCATTGAGTTCGGGAACATATTTGATGGCTTCGCCCAGCGTAATCTTTTTCACATTGGGAATCCGGTCGGGAACGAGTTTGGCCAGCCGGTCCGATTCGGAGAGCGGCAACTTGTGGACGCGCGCCACATCGCGAATAGCTGATTTCGTCGCCATCGTGCCGTAGGTAATGATATTGGCCACTTTTTCGCTTCCGTATTTATCGATCACCCACCGAAGCACGCGGCCGCGGCCTTCGTCGTCGAAGTCGATGTCGATATCGGGCATGGATATACGGTCGGGGTTGAGGAACCGCTCGAACAGCAAGTCATATTTCAGCGGATCGATGTCGGTGATCCCCAGGCAGTAAGCCACCGCCGATCCTGCGGCCGATCCGCGCCCCGGGCCAACCGCCACGTCCATTCCTCGGGCGGCGTTGATAAAGTCTTGAACGATGAGGAAA
>ENA-UOOK01001454-UOOK01001454.1-fermentation-metagenome-genome-assembly--contig:-NODE-1454-length-31229-cov-14.076634_pt1 | contig 31229 bp, 47 predicted proteins | sample MGYA00245777_ERZ724023 | MGnify/ENA primary metagenome ERZ724023 (study PRJEB28704, sample SAMN03018312) | fermentation metagenome | biome: anthropogenic terrestrial biome; feature: soil...
ATTGTGTATTCCCATTTTCAAATACTACAAGCCAAACAAATTTACTTCTCGCCATAATATAACCTCCCTTCATTGCACTTGTCCACTCAATAATTAAAAATTAATCTCATTATATATTATTTGGTCAAATGTCTGGGCACTGAAAAATTGCGTCTTCCATTTTCAAATATTACTAACCAGACAAATTTACTATTAGCCAACGGCTAAACCCTCCCTTCGGATATTTTTAGAAATGCTCGCGGTGCTGGCCGTAAACGTCTTTCTATCAACGACCAAGAAGTAATTAAGTGCCGCGAATCTGGGATAAAAGTAAAAGACATTGCTGAAAAAATTAGAAAAGTAAAATTTTACAAATACCGCACCTAAAAATGAACTACTCTGAGCTGCCTCCTCTATTTTACAGCAGCTCAATTGACCGGCATTCTATCAGTCCACGTCCCGGGGATTAGGTATGGTGAAAAACGCAGCCAGCAGTTTCTGCAGCGTAACCACCCGTCTATAAAATACTGCCAGAGTTCAGGGTATGTCTTCATGACTGGCTGTTATTAAACTAATTGTAATTTAGTGTCTTCCACTAAGGGGCCCAAAATCTGTTTTTTAGCCTCCTTGTGAAGCCTGGTTCTTATTTCGGCACCACTTAGCCCTTCCGTATTTTTTACCCAATCGCCGACATGGATATCAACTGGTAGATCCTTTTTATAATAGTAAATTAACCGTTGCCGCTCCTCCGGAACCGGGAGTTTCACTTTTATCGTTGTGAACCGGCGCCAAATTGCCGAGTCAAGTAGATGCTCATGATTGGTAGCAGCCACAAGGAATGATTCAGGCGGAAACATATCAACGTTTTGGAGAAGATTAATAACCACTCTGGACATTTCGCCAACCTCGTGATCGGTTCCGCCCCTTTCTTTGCCCACAGAATCAAATTCATCTAAAAAGAGAACCACGGGGCTTTCATGGGCTAATTCAAAAACCTTTCGTATATTCGCTCCGGTGGTACCTAAATACGAACTTATTAGGCTATCCCATCGGACAAACACTAAATCAAGGTTCAATTCGCCGGCTATAGCCATAGCAGTCCAGGTTTTTCCCACGCCGGGCGGGCCAGAAAGCATTACCTTATTTAGTACTTCCAACCCATACTTATCCAGTTTATCGCGGTTCCTGAACTCGGTTATTACGTCCTTAATAGTAGTTATTACCTCTGGAGAAGTTATAACATCATTTAGGTCAATATCCGACTGTCTGATCTCTACCATGTTGCTTTTTTCTTTATTAAGAGCGCTCAATTCGTGCAATGGTTTAACCGTATATCCATCTCGTTTCTTATCGGAATAGTGATTAAATGTAGAGCGGATCCTATTGGCTGATATTTCTTTGCCAGCCTGCATCTCAGTATTAATAATCCGATCAACAACGCTATGGAACGCGTCTTCAGATTCATAGTGAGCCCTTATTAAGTCCTGGGCATCAGTGTATCTCAAAAATATCCCGCCTTTCGGGCGCTTTGTGTTTTAAACTATTGCGCTTCTATAACCTCTACCCGGCCTGATTGGTCAGGCTATATCGAAATTATATCGGGATTGATTTTCTATAAACCCTTTCCTTCTTGAATAATCTCCTTGAGTAACTTCAGGCACTCTTCTTTGCTTTCTATGTGTTCGCCGACATTTTCTTCTTGGTACGCTTCATAGACTTCCTCAAAAAAGTCCGACTTATCAAGCATATTCTTCATGTCGGCAAGATCATATTTACAGATATATAAGTGATATATAAAATATTTTTCCCATAAGTAAAAGGCTCTTTTATAATAGCGCTCTGCACAGTCTCTTTCATCACTTCCATTAGAACTTCCCCAACCTGTCAAATCTCCAACAAAGGAAGATAATAATTCCCCTGCATTTTTGAAGCCTGCTTTATATGCCAAACTTTTAAGTCCTTCGTACTCTTTGTCAGTTAAGCTGATTTGTAAATCGTCTCTTACCCTATCAGTTTTTAAATCCTCATTTTGTTTTTTTACTCTTTCTGCCCACATATTCATGTTAAACCCTCACTCTCCTACAATCTTTAAGGCCCCAAGCCTGATAAAAGTTCTGTAAAAACTTTTGAAACAGCGTGGCATCGTCTTGAGTTAAATTTTTGTATCCCTTGACTTCTTTAGCATTAAACATTATTAATTCATCCCCTTAAAGCAAATTGGCGTAAATAGTTGGACTGCGTACCATCAAGCAGCGTATTCCCGAATCAGATTCCTCTCATTGTCGAAGTATTTTATCATCCACCAGGGGTGACAATTGCTGGGCCACCACTCACCGTCAAAGCACACATCCAGATTCATGCTGGAGTTAGCACCCACTATTGTCCCCGGCCTGCCATCAACCTCTACCCTCATTCCAATATGGGTAAATTCAATGCCTCGCATCTGCTTCATATACTCAAACTGATCCGTCCGACCAAACAAATCTCGGGGATGAAACCGATGCAGCAACCGGCAGCTTTCAATGCCTTTAAGAAAATCAACAAATTCCATATAGTCACCAAGCTCGTACTGTCTATAGTATTGATATTTTGCCTTTCCAGGTGTTTCGGCTGCGACCTGACTTGTGTAACCGTCGAATGTGATCTCATAAGTGTTCATGCTATCCCTCCTTCGCTGGGCCGGACAGGACCTTGAGCCTCTCTTGCACATGTAGACACTCCTCGAAGCCTATATCCCCGTAAGTGCAGCACTTACCCCGAAGTTGGTTAAGTCTTTCTGGCAAATTGCCACAAGGCTCAACAATAACATACAGACCTTGGGGTCGACTATGCAGGGCATCCAACGCCACCACAAAATAATCTTTTTGCTCGGCCAACTCTGCCTGTAGGTCTGGCGAGCAGTCAGCGATAATCTCATCTGATTCCTTTATCGCATCTTCAAAATAGGCAATCGCCTGTTCATATTTATTCATGGCTATCCCTCGCTTCTTTAAAAAACGTAAACCCAATGTATTGCCCATTCCCGTTCAGTTCGTACTCGAATTCAACCTTGCCACTCTTTATATAGTGGATACAGGCTATGTCCGTTATGGTAGCTTGCTTACCCATAAGATTAACTTTATCGCCGATTTCTACCGGACATTTTGCATTAAATGCAGATATTGGCATTCAAAATCCTCCTTACTCCGCTTAATTAACAAAATGCGCACTGCTGCTTACAACAATCTAGGATTGTCTTTAAAAAACTGTGATAAGCCATTATCTAACAAAACCAAAATGGCAATATCCACGGTGCACGGAGCTTTTCCTTTGCGATAATTATCATTGTAGTAATCAATAAATATTTGTATTTTTTTTAGTTGATCAGAATTTATATCTATCGGTATCGTTTTGCTCATTTATTTCCAACCTCCTTACTGCGTATCTATAACATATTGCTACGTTATACTATGCCACTAAGCATTAACGGATATTGGTCAACCCACTTTTTCAGTGCGTTGTATAGATAACTACTTAAATCACCTTTATCAACTTCTTTAAAGGTACATTCCTTTTTCTTTTTCAGGTATCCGTGTCCATGGTAGAGAATTATGCCGATATCTTCCGGTACCAGGCCAGCAACGTCAAGGTAAAGCTCTTTGGGGATTACATAGTAGTTGAAGTTGCCAACAAAGTTATGACCGTTCTTGGACTTGAAATCGGATTTTGTAATCTTGACTTCAAAACAAGTCATGGCAATCCCCAATTCATGGCAAGTGCCGTTATGTTTATGGACACAGTTCCTGCAGTTATCATTTGGGAAACATAACCCCTTGATCTTGCATTCAGTCAACCGGCAACTATATTCACCATGAGTTCTTACGATATAATCCTCGAAACGGATGGAATCTACAAAGCCGGTGCCCACATCTACTTCCTCTGCCCATCTGATAGTCCTCATTTTACTTGGCATTCTGGGTGCATAACCCCTTAAAGATTCTTTAATTTCTTTAGTCAATGCACTTTCTGCCAAAATAATCACCTTCTCCCCTGCGACGCCTAAATATTAAACTACGCAGCTACCGTTTAAATGCGATAATTTCTAAGCAAGGCTTAGAGTAAGGCTGATTTATAGGGGCTGAAAGGCGTATATTTAGTATCCGTATCCATTCTTGCTCTATCGCGTCAGCTAAAAATCTTAAATGATCTGCTATAATTCCATTTTTTTCCCATTCTAATGGGATGGAGAATACCGTATATATGTTGTTTTCTGGACGTATTCCTAGACCCATCGAACTCCCTCCTTACGTCGCTTTTTTAACATGATGCGCATCATTCTATCAACTATAGCCACCCACAACAGGCAGGTCAGGGTTAAACATATAATTGCAAGTATATAGGCCACCTCATTAATAGTCTTCCTTCCAGTCAAGCTTGAATATCTTTATAAACTCACCTTTCAAACTTTTGCCCACAGTGTGGACAAAAAGTAAACGTGATCTGCTCCAATTCGTCTACTGTTTCACCATTCGGCAATTCTTCAATTGCAGCATTAGATCCAGCGCTTCGTCTGCATTTTTAACGTATTCATGTGTGCTTAAGGATTTAATGTATTCCTCACTAAACTCTTCAAATGATTGCATTTTTTGGTTCTTCATATTTTTCCCTCCATTCGCTCTCCAGCCTTACTTTCGGGGAACCAGCCCAACTTCCTTAATATGTAAATTGACCAAAACAGGAAAAGATTATACTATATTTGCAGAACATATGTTCTAATATCTATAAGGATTTTATTATTATGACAGAAAGAGTTATTCTGCATTCCGATCTCAATAATTTTTACGCTTCTGTCGAGTGCCTATATCGCCCGGAATTAAGAAATAAACCGGTAGCTGTGGGTGGCGATCCAGAGCAGCGGCACGGCATTGTCCTAGCGAAAAATTATCTGGCAAAAGCGACTGGAATCAAGACTGGGGAGGCTATATGGCAGGCTAGGCAGAAGTGTCCTGGCCTTATAGTGGTGCCACCCAATTTTCCGTTATACCTGCGGTTCAGTCGTTTGGCTCGTAATATCTACGCAGATTATACTGACCAGATAGAACCGTTTGGCATTGACGAGGCTTGGCTGGATGTGACCGGCAGCATAAGGCTGTTTGGAACAGGAAAAAAGATCGCGGATGAAATCAGGCAGCGGATCAGGGAAGAACTTGGCGTAACTGCGTCAGTTGGTGCGTCGTGGAACAAAATCTTTGCGAAATTGGGCAGCGATTTGAAAAAGCCTGACGCTACCTCCATCATAACTCGGGAGAATTATAAGCGGGTAGTCTGGTCGCAGCCTACTCAAGACCTTCTCTATGTGGGCCGGGCTACCCAGCGCAAGCTTTACAGCCGTGGGATTAATACTATCGGAGACATAGCCAGCGCGGAGCCGCAATATCTACGGTCTTTTCTGGGAAAATGGGGGGAATTCCTCTGGGTATTCGCAAACGGCCATGATGAATCTCCAGTAACCCGTATGGGGGAGGAGGCCATAATAAATTCTGTCGGCAACAGCACCACCACGCCGCGCGACTTAGTAAATGAAGAGGATGTGAATCTGGTCATATATGCTTTAGCCGAAAGCGTAGCAATGCGGCTGCGGGAATCGGGATTGGAGTGTCGTGTTGTTGAAATCTCCGTGCGGGATAACTCCCTTTTTTCTTTCACCCGGCAGCAAAAACAACCACGGAGAACGAACCTGGCCCGCGAACTTCATAGGGCGGCTATGGATATTTTTCATGAGAGCTATTATACCTGGGAAAAAGCCATACGCAGCATTGGCGTTAGAGGTTGTGATCTTGTGCCTGCCGGCAGCAACGCTCAGTTATCATTGTTTGATGATGAGGGTAGGTATCAAAAATTGGTGCGTTTGGAATCCGCCATAGATGATATACGCAGAAGGTTTGGCAATCTCAGCGTACAGCGTGCGGTTATGCTTACTGATAGCCGTCTAGGGGGACTTAACCCCAAAGACGACCATACTATTCACCCAATCGGATATTTCTAGGAGTGATGAGACATGGATAATTATACAAATGCTAACAAAATATATGTTGATGTCTTGGCAGTATTTAATCAAGATGGCGAACTTCGCCCATTAGCGTTGAAATGGGAGGATGGGCAAAAATACTATATTGATCGGGTTATTGATGTTCGTCAAGCGGCCAGTCTCAAGGCTGGGGGCGCCGGCATACGCTACACTTGCGTAGTTAGGGGGAAACAAACATATCTTTTCTTTGAAGAAAACCGATGGTTCATAGAAAAGCGATAAGTTCACTAAACGGTTTTAAAATGCACCCGGTTGTACTTACTACCAAAACTTCCCTTTGCTTTCCAGTATAGTATTTTTCCCTTATTTCTTCTTTGCTTAACGGATTAATATGGTGGTATTTTTTACACCCTGAACACAACTCCGGGATTGTGTTGGCTTGGCGATAGAATGGGTCATTGTCACCCGCACTACGATAACAGCGAAAGTAATAATCCTTGCTCTCGTTGGGCTTTCCCCTTGTGCTGGAAGGGCGATCCCCATAATATATGGGCACGATATCGGAGCACATATTTTTTACTCTATCCACTCTTCTGCCTCCTTTCTCATAATACAACTAATTTTGTTATACCTAACATCACGAAAAATAATAATATCAGGAAAACTAGTTGACAACAGAAAGCAGCTACTAGTGTTAAAAGTGCATAATTATAATATTTCCACTCTCTATCTTCATTCAACAATCTATTATCACAATTATAACCAATTGCATTTTTAGCTATAATTCTGCCTATTACAAAAGAGAGATATGTAGTAGGCAGAATTATTATCACATAAAATAATAAATGTATAATAACTTCATTTGGCATGATAAATTTCTCCCAATTTGAATTTAGTCCGACCCGGCAAATGTCCCAGTTCTTTTCTTTGAATTAAATATACTACCCAATATTTCGGATCAAAAAAAACCGGCATTCTGCCGGAAATAATCTGAATTGTTTTAGGATTCTGGATTTTTCCTATATATAGTATGGATGAGGGCTGCAGATAGGATATATCGCTGAAATGCGCAATTAAAGTTGAAATACGCAACTACTCGGCCGTATTTTCGTATCCTCCGCAGCCCTGGCACTCGTTATTTCCGTCACAGCCGCGGCAATAAAAATCATCACTGTTACAGTCGTTGGCTAAACCACAACCTGTAATTTCATCCCCATAAGAACCAGATACATAATAAAACTTACATGTATCACAAAGACACGTTCCGGGAATAGCTTTTACAATCGAATTAATCAAGGTTTTCCCTCCTTCGCACTTAAGCATCTATAACAGAATGTTAACTAAATATCAGTGGTACCGCAGACGATGGGACAGCCGCAACAGCCATCACAGTTATCTTCATCAGGGTCATGCCCTCCCGGGTGTTGGCAACCACAACTATCGCAATACAGTGCTAAACAGCCATCTTCGTCAGCATCAAATAGATTGTCACAGCCAAGAACCTGGCACTTTTCATATTTATCCGGCAAAACACCCATTTCTTCTTGGAGATAATAGATAACTGAAAACGCCTGATCTGCCGTAAGGTTGGGCGGTGCTTTAAGTGTTAGGTTTTTCGGTATTTCTCCCTGCAAAAACCTGTACAGTTTCTTTGGAATGCGTCATATTGCTTTGGCCTTCAAGCCGACTATTGCCGGTCTTGCCCAAACTCTCTGAAACCTCTCCCAATCCAGGCTAGTCTTACCATCCTTATCCCGGTAAAGCATGGCCATGGGCAAGAAACCAGCTCGTATAGTATCCACCAAACGCTTTTCGGCTTTCTCAAAATTATCTTTCGGGTAGCCGATCAGTACGTATGCGCGGAGTACATGTGATGCAGTAGTAAACCCTGCTGCCAGTAGCTTTTTTCCGGCCTCTATCAGCGGTTCATAATCATCCGGCGTGTCGTAGGCAAAGAAAATACTTTTAGGTTTTATATCCCTTAGCTGCTCTATATGCCACTCTTTAAGCCGGGCTGCTTCAAGCCCTCCGGTAAACTCTGGTCGGCCATACTTCTGCCGCTCCAGCATAGCGAACACCTTCCGGATGTGATCATCGGAGCAGGCCAGAAGGTTATCATCCAGGATGTTATTGCCGCCTTTAACATGCAGTTCCCTTATATTGCAACCTTCACGCCGCCAAACCGAACAGAACCAACACCGGTTTGGGCAGCCCCTTGATGTGATCACATAGCCCGGTTTGAGATACATTCCGGGTGTAAATTCTCCACCAGCTTCACCCGTTGCCGGGCCGCCGATCTTAACCGGGGCAATATACTTCCATTGCTTAGCCAGGAGCTCAGCCCTTGGCAGATCATAAGTAAACGCTACGGATATATGCACTTCATTAATCTCAGGGAGGAACATTCCCGGCGCATCAAAAAAGGCGTATTCATCCTCTGGACTGGCTTTTGTTTTCCTGGAAAAAACTCTGGCTATCTTCACCGGCTTATTCCCTCCTTAGCATAATCCTTGAAATGCGCAGTCCTTTTTATTTGCTTTCTTTGGCTTTTCTCCAGCTCTTACAACTTGCTTCTGGAAGAAAAACAGCTAAACCCTTGCCCATATCTATGCTATGATTGGTATCCCCGTTTTTAAAGCAGTATCCCCAAATGACTGCTCCATCACTTCTATATCGCGGCTTTGCAAGGGCAGAGTAAAAATGACAGGCATTACATGATAAAAGAACTTTTTTCTTTTCGTTTGGGAACAAAGATTTTTGTTCCATTTACTTCTCCTGATTTTCTAGTTCGACTAAAGCTTGCTCTAAACATCTTGCATGACCAGATCCGCTTAATCCGTTTTCTTTAAGCCATTGTAGTAAATCTTCTGCAACGGCTTGAAGGTAAGCGTATTTCTCATTGGCGGACTCTGCTTGCTTTTGTGGCTCCGTTGCGTTCGGTTCCTTAATAACAAAATATTTAGCCAGAACTCGGTTAAAAATTTCTTCGTAACCGCAATCATCAACCACGAACAATTCTCTTTGTCTATTTTGGCAAACTTTATATTCTGTGCCCCTTGTAAATTCATCATCGCTATCGTCAACGTTGATTAGAACTGCTCCGGGTTTTATTTCTTCAAAATATTTGTCTGCAAATTTCATAAATTCCACTCACTTTCTTGTATATCATCTAAATAAACAATGTATCAGTGTCAGGCCAAAAATTGGCCTGATACATGTTAATAACATAATGCGCAGCTAGTAGTTTTCAATTTCGTGAATCCCTTATTTCCACGGATACCCTTTCCATTCTTCGCGTATATGCTTCTTGGCAAGTTCGATAATAATATCATCTGGAAGCCAATCAAGTATTTTAAATCGGTTTTCGCCAAGGATTTCCATCAAAAACTGCTTGCCTATTTCTGTTTCAAAAGTGCCATAAAGAGAATTGATCGTACTTAGCGCATCTCCTCTTGTATGTATCGAAGCAACGGCTTCATTCGGTGTATTTTCCATTTTATTTATCTCCATAGAAGAAATTTATTTCGCATTGACCTTGTTTTATCCAGCCGCTATTCTTCTACTGGATTATCTTCCCAATGCTTTTTATCATCAAAGTCTTCACAACTATTTGTTTCTTTTACTAACTTTTCAGCAATCATGCAAAAGTTTCCAATATAGTAACTACAATTTATGCAAATTCCAATATTCATTTTTATCCCCTTTTCTTAGCTTTTTCTTTGGTCTACGAACTAAAATCCATTCCAAATATCTTCATTTTTATACTTAAACCATTCCTTGTCTTTGCAATCTTCCGGCATCAAATCCTCAATTCTTTTCCGACTCCTGGATATATATATTTTGCTTTGTATAGCCGTATTTGACTGCTCCTGCTCCAGCATTTTATCGAATTCAATCAAATCCGCATATTCCTCACCGTGGTTCTTCTTTAAATACTGAAAAAAGTAATTTGTATGGAACGGGCAGAACTGACAGGCGCTAGCCTTTGTTTCCAATCCCCACACATCCCTGATGTAAGCGTAGTTGTCTTTTCGCTCCAGCCTCATTTCCACAAGCGGAAATTTATTCACGAACATAGGGTGGTGACTGTCAAATATTCGCCGCTGCTCCTCTTCTGAAAATCCAATATGCATTTCATGTGCTCCGATATCTTCCGGCTTTGTCCGCTGACCTTTCTTATAACCCAACAATGTCCATCGGAAGAATTTTTGTATAGCGAGAATTTTATAATCTATCGTGCAATGCCGTGTCATTTTACCCTTTTTGCCGGTTTCATTGACCGACCAAAACGGAACCGTTACAACTCTTGCTTTACCGAACTTTGTAACGTAATCCTGGTACAAATGTGTATCCAGTATATAAAACGGTATCCCAGCTTTATTACAAGCCGCCAGTATGAATTGCACCTGATCATATACCCACGGAGGTTCTTTTCCTAAATCACAAAATATTATCGCATCATAAACCGGTATTAAGGGATATTTATTGTCTTTTGTATTTTCACAACTCATTAGCGCCAGTGCTGTACTCTGCATGCCTGCCCCACAACTTAATATTTTCACCGTCATAGTCCTTTCCCGTCGGAAAGGCCGGTACCGTTTAAAAGCTTACCTACGACGATTTATTCAGCGCATTTTAATGCGTTTCTATAACAATAAGTTGAAATAGCATTTTTAACCAAAGGCTACTGCCAGTAAATAATCATTGGTTTGTATTTCCGAAAATCTTAGTAATGCTCCTCTTAAGTATTGCAATGACTTCTCTCCAATTATCCAGCGTCGATCTAGTTTTTCCGAAGCGGCAGCCACTGTTCCAGAACCAGCAAACAAATCCGCTACTAGATCATTAGGTTCGGTTAAAAACTTAATAAACCATTCGGCCACTTCGTCCGGCATCCGGGCCGGGTGGGGGGCAATTCCTTTATTTCTACATGCACGAATGTATGGGTCATTACCACCTTTATGCGGAATATCCAGAACATTACCGGGGATGGCTCCGCCGTTGTCGGTACAGCAATAACTTTCTTTAATCAGATGGCCGCTGGGACGCACCACCCTTTTACCATTATTTTTAAACCACTCGACCCATTCCAGATATGAGTTGCTATAGGGCACTAGAACCCGGCGATTATCTGCTTTAGTAATTCCAGTTCTGGAAAACCAAAGGCAAGGCTCTATGGTTTGCTTCACATGATTGCGTTGTCTGGTAGTCCAGTGGGAAGTTGGCAATTTGGAACGATTTAGCCAATAGAAACGGCCATTCAGTCTAAAACCAAGCTTATCCTCTAAGGCAATAACTAATCGTTCAATATAGGTAGACATAGTAGGTTCACCTTTATTAAAGACCTCTCCGAGATTAATAACTAACGAACCCAGATCGTCAAGAGTTCGATAGTATTCTTCCGCAAAAGGCATGAACCAGCTAACATATTGCTCGGGCTTAATTCCTCCATATTCCTTCTGAACATGAATTGGATATGGTGGACTGGTCAGATGTAGCATCACCTCTTTATCATCTAGCATTCCGGCTACCGTGAGAGAATCTCCCCAGAGAGCATCGCCCTTATGTGAAAAAAAGACGGTTACTAAAACCCCTGGCCGGCAATTAATAAGTTTTTGCCTGGCATCCTCCGTTAAGCTCCAAAGATTCCATTGGTGAGAGGCGATCATACCCTGATCCATTAGGTCTTGCTTTGCCCAGCGTACCTCTCGTTTAAAAAGAGAAAACTTGCCGGTATTATCCCTTTTTTCTACTTCTTCCGGACTTAAGCCTAAACGGTGTCCCACTTTAAAATAAATATCTTTGGGGGCAGCGGAGCCTCCCATTTCATCAAGCACCTTTAATATAGTTAAAGTTAACTGACCTCGGGGAATACCCTGTGCCATTATTTTTTCCTCCCCGTTTCTCACTATTTGTTATGCATTAACAGACTCATTAATCTTAATCACGTCAGGTCTGAAATACGTGGCTTCTTCTCCATCGAAATTTACATATCCGCTTGAATCTATTGCAGTAATCTTATGTGGAGTGGATATATCAAAATTCTTTTTACTCCAACCACCGCCTGGCCTAGTGATGATTACCATATCACCTATATCAGCTCCAAGTCTTTCGATATGTTCTTGCCTTCTCTGATTCCAGTAATGCTCGTTGTCAATACTGGTCGATAGAATTTGTTTTTCACCGTCCGGCGTTTTTATAATAAATAGATCCGGTGAATTGCCATTATGGTAAACATCATAATATAAACATCCGCCCTCAAATTCTTTCCCACAATATGGGCTCTTTGGGTCAATTACTTTGACCATAGCCATATTAAATAATCACACTCCTCCCCAATTTCCACCTTCCATGCAGCCTTATAAAAAAACAGGCCCAGGCGCATACGCGTCTGGGCTTAGGGAGGTGAAAAAGCGGCAAATCGCTATCCCTTATGATTGGAGTAACCTACTTATTTTTGCAGTCCATAAAAATCGTAATTATCGGTAAAACGCCTGGAAGCACCGAGTAGGCCAAGAGTTAAGCCAAAATCAGCGAAGCATTCCTCGCAAATGTGTTGTCCATTTGCATAAGGAAATATACTTTCGCAATTAACATATATCGGCCTTCCGCAGCGGTCACAATAGGCTTTTGCCTGCAGCAACCAGTCTATGAATTCTTCTTTGCTGTCAAATATTTTATTTGCCCAATTATGTACGGGACTGCGGTCCCCTGGGCACGGTTTTCCAACCACGATTGTGTTTTTTCCCAGTCCGACGCCTAAAGCCCACTCAGCATGAGGACCGTTTCCACACGGGAGCAACAATATAATTAAATCGGCCCATTCAATAGCTCTTCTATTTTCGTCAACTGGCGCTTTCCATTCGGGGCGGCAAATATATTCACTATACTGATGTATAACCGGGTCAAATAACTCAGGATATATCTCCGGTGGTATTTCAGGAGCTTGCCGGCAATTTGAGTCTGTAAAATCATATACATATTGTCCCAGTTGCCTAAGCTCAATCGCCAAACGTCTTACATCATCCCTATTCTTCCATGAGGAACTGATATATATTTTCATGTTAACCTCCACATTCCATGTTTAAAAATAATTAACTTTATAGTCGTCAGCGGCTTGTTCAGCGTTTTCATCATGCTCATCAGGGAACAATAACTCAAGTTGCTCAGCCGGCACCCAGCCCGCCGGGGTAAGAATTTGTACAATCATGGTTATTTTCCCCTCCCCCAATAACTACCTTCAGCATATTAATGTAGGCTAAATCAAGCGGCCTAAAACAATGTTGCTTCTAAATATTCCGCAGGAGCTCCTGATGACAATGTTCTCCCAGTTTCCTTCTTATTTTCGTTTATGCTATTGAGGTATGCTTGAAACACCCTGCACAGCCAATCAGGCATTAAAGGTATGTATTCTTTACTGAAGTCATATGCCCATGCCAAAATATCAGCAGCCTCTTTTTCAAGAGGCGCCGGATCCTGGCCTTGGGAATATTTTTCTCCTATTTCAAGCAAGAGATCAATCCAATCAACGTTCATTTTTTTATTTTTATACTCAGCAAGTATTTCTAATAGCTGCAATAAAAACCACCTCCTTCTTTTTAATGTTCTTAAATAAAAAAAGCCACCCCAAGATCGGGCAGCTTTCCACTAATTATATTTAATTATATTGACTGATATATTTGAGAATTACGGAGGCTTTTCCGGCCTCCCCCTTTTCCACGGCTGTAACCGCCATTTCCTGATATAGAAGAATAATCTACTTCTTCTATATCGGGACCCGATAATATTTCCAAAGCTTTGGCGAATTTAAGCTTTTCACCAATACGGCGTTCCTTTTCTTTACTCTGCAATCGCCGTATATGCTTTTCTTTTCTTTCCAAAGCCTCTTCATAACCAAGCGTATGAGCTCCTATTCCTGGTGTGTACGCATCAACGCCTGCAGTTCCATACATATCGGAGTTTCCGCTGCTGTGCCGTATGGATAGCTGTAAAACCGCCTGTTCATGCAATATTGCAAGAATATCAACATTGCCCCGTAGCAGTTTTACTCTATTCGCTTGCCCTATTTGCCCCCGCTCCTGGAAAGCCTTTATTCCTAAGGAGTGTCGGACACGTTCTACATATTTTGTATGTATGTTTATATCGCGAAAGTTGTACGCTTTAAGGACTTCCGCCATGGCCGCGTCGCTCACCGACATTTTCCATGGTGCTGCGACTGAGCCATCGCCGGATGCATACTCCTTGATGATTTCATGTATTCGGGTTAAATCATCATCGAAGTATTTGTTCTTGTTTCGGGCGCTTATGTCATAAGCCCGGCGCAGCCGCTCTATATAGCTGATATTTACTTTATAGCCGGCCGCGCATATTATCGCGCATATCTCCTTATCGCTAATTTTCATCCGCTTGACTTCTTTATTTTCGGTATCTGTGTATGTATCTGTGTGCGCGAGCATTATATTAACCATCTCTTGCATCTGCTCGCAGGTAAACTTACTCGGGCGTCCCATATACCTGCTCCTTTCTGCATTTACTCAACGGCCGGCGATTATTTTGCGGGTTGTGTCGTAGTATGCTTTTTTGGGGCATAGCTTGCCTATTAGCAACCTGTCAGATTGCCTAAATATAGGCGTTTCATTTATCATTGCGGTGTAGCCTAACAGCTTAACCTAACGGCCAGTAAGGAATGCTGCAATTTGATCAATTTCGTTTGCTTCCAGGGTGGCCGCTTCTTCTGTTAAGTTGCCTTCGCCTCCGCCCTGTAGTAGCACTTTACCATCCAGGGCGCGGGCCAGGGCATGGGCCAGAACTTTCCGGCCCACTTCGCTGTCATAGAATTCTTTTAGAGCCTGGCATATTATGGCGCGCTGTCCTTCGGCCTGCCGGTCTTCTGCGATAAGCCTTTTGATATAGGTACTGAATCCTTCCGTTTTGTATTCAGCCCATTCCTTCAAGTAAAGCTCTTCCTGGGCAAAATACACAGCCTTCCTAAGCGCCGATGACATTTTACGCACCTGCTGTATTGCTGTCGCTGCCTATCAAACGGGAATAAAAATCACGATTGGCCGCTACAGCATACATGGACTTTACGTTGGTGAATTGAGCATCATCCAGGAGCCTGGCCCGGGGATAGATCTCCTGCAGATACGGAGCCAGGGTTACAAAACCACCGCCGGTCAGCAGATTCTCATCAGCTGTGGCCGGCGAAAATATCAGGCTCATATCTTGGATTAATTCCCGTACATGTTCACGCCCAACCGCATCCACCAGTTCGGACACATCTACAGGTCCGTTTGGTCCGGAGAACTTTCTGTCTTCAAAAATCTTTCGCAGCTGCTCGCTGCTGGAAAAATTAAGGGTAGGATAATAGTAGTCCAACTTTTTGCGTAGTTTTTCCAGCATCGGGATTATCCCGACATTGCGCGTAAACAGTTTGGTTTCAGGGTCTTTCTGTATGACGCCGCCGATAAATTCAGCCACATCAAAAGTGTTGCCGCCCAAATCCCAAATGAGGACGGTAGAGTTCCTGCTCCGATGCAGGGCTCTCTCCTCAGCCGGCAGTCCGAAGTAGGTTATAAATGCCTGAGGCATGGTAAATATGTGATCAATTCTGATTTCTTTGGTAATTCCATTGCGGGTGACCGGCAGGTAATCATTAGTAGAAAGGTAATCTATCAGAGCCTGCTCCAAGCCGGCAGCAGTCTCACTTTTGGATAAGGGGGTTCCGGTTATGATAGTGTAGTTGCCCCTATCTCCATCACAGATCTGATGGAGATAATTAAACATTTCTACCCGGGTTTTCATCGTCCGGGTTTTATCATGGTTGAGGTCGGGGTTAGCATTTTTAAGGCCGTCTCCGACCTGATACTTTTTGCCTTCAATATCCAGTATGGTTACGCCTTCATGAGGTTGCCTTGACGGGGGCGCTTCCACCACCCGGGCCAAGCACATATATTTGCCATACTGACTATAACCCTTAGTAAATTGAAAGCCCGGATCGAATGCTATTACAATACTGTCCATTTCTTTCTGTTCTCCCTCCCTATTTGTCATAATGTCTGGCTACCGCCGGAAGCAAGCATCACAGGGTCCCCGGCAGCACTATTTACAAGTTTGCGGCAACCAGACAAAGCTTTACGGATTTAACATTGTTTCAAGAAACCGGTTTAGGCATTTATGGCTTTTTTCTACATAGTCCATGTCTACTTCTAATCCGGATACTTCGCGGAAATCCCATATAATACCGGTGTATAATTTACCGCTGCTATCAAGTACCACCTCAATCAAGCCGTTATTAAGCTTAATTCCCGGTTCCCATTCATCGCCTTGTTGGCGTTGAAATTCAATTGACTTTACATGTCTTACATGTTGCAGATTTTCCATTCCTAACCCCCCTTTCGTCTACTATTTTCGCCATTAATTGCCTCTTTTGACTATATCCCTCTGCCCGGGTATTACCCGGGGGAGACTTGGCGTCTCCCAGGGAGGGGTAAGGGTTATCTATGGTAACCAAGTTGCGGGGGCGCCCTGGCATGCCATCGTAATTTTACTCTTGCCCATTCCATTTTCTAGTAATGTTATCTCCTCTCCGGGTATAACCCGGGGGAGGCCTGAGGCCCCCCGCGGAGAGGCGAAACTATTGGGAGTGTATGGCCAAGCCGCATTATTTTTACAGCTTAGCCTGGGCGGCTACGATATCATAAAAATGTCATTTATAGTTGTGCCAAGTGCGTTGGCAACATCCTCAAGTTCATCGGCATATACTCGCCGCTCTCCTTTTTCTATTTTTGAAACTTGCGACTGGCTCATCTTTAACCTGTCAGCCAGTTCGCCCTGAGAAATTTTCCGTGTTTTCCTTAACTGTCTTATTCTTGGTCCCAAATTATTGGCCTTGGGCATTTTCATCCCCTCCATTTTTTTAGCAAACGGCGGGATTTCGCCTCGTGAACTTGATTTAATATTATAAATCGTGTATCCTGAATATGGTAAATATTCTAATTTGGAATATTGTGTTTATAATTTACTGGTTGACGAGGCAGGATCCTCGCTGTCTTCATCAGCTAATAGTTCTCTAATAGGTACGCCATAGAATTGTTCCAGGGCTATTTGCACTTTCCAAGAAGGATTGCGATCACCTGTTTCTATGGAGCCGTACATTCTGCGGCTGATTCCTAAGAAATTGGCAACTTCCTTTTGGGTATAACCCTTTTCGGTTCTATGGGCGACTAGAACAGTTCTCATATTAATCAATCCTTCAGGCGCTTTGAGCGCCTCTATGTAGTACTTCACGGTGCTGATTGTGCCTCTTAATAGAGACGAGTTAGGTGTAATTATTGATTTAGGCCCCAGAGTGATAACTTTTTATGAGACTAATGAAAGGGATCCTGGTTTAAGGGCTTTAATTAAACTGGCTGACTATTTCAACGTTTCTTTGGACTACCTTGTAGGCCGGTCAGATGATCCGGCCAGGCACTGACCCAAAATAAGAGCTTATTAATCTATTGAAGAACCGGTTACTTTGAATGCCGCAGCTATTGCATGATTTAGAAGTATATTGAGTGGTTAGACGGTAGTATGTTATTTATACCCAATGTAATTTCAGTATTAGTATAAAGTATTTTGAGTATACTTGTCAATAACCATAGTATTTTGTGGAGGTTTTTGTTTGGTAGGTATAGGCGAAAGAATTCGAAGTCTCAGAAAAACTTTAAACCTTACACAGGAGGAGTTTGCGGCCAGGTTAAAGATTAGCAAGGGCTTTATTTCAAATCTGGAAAAAGGAAGAGGGCAGCCTTCCGAACAGTTAATTCACCTAATGTCCTATGAATTTTCCTCTTCAGAATACTGGCTCAATACCGGTGAGGGTGAAATGTTTCTCTCCCTGGAAGAAATTATTAAAAGCCAAATGATCCGTTGCGGTGAGCAAGCGTTGATCAATGCTTTTTCAAAAGTTTTGGAGGAGCAGGATCTGGTGGTACCAATAAATGTTTTGGGTACCCGGGGTGACAGGGAACAAGACCGTGATCTTAGCGATATGGTTGATTTTTTGAATGATTTATGGGCTGTAGCTGACCAAGAAGAGAAGATATGGGCAAAGATTCAGTTCGCTAGGGCCTTTCCCCAGGACATAAAGGATGAAGTAGAAAAAAAACGCGCTGCGCTAAATCAGCAGAATGTAAATTCCAGTTGATCATCTTTAATAATAACCATTCTGATTAATTTATTGATTAATTGTTATATCTCTTGTCGTTTGATATAAGATTATACTATAATGGCTCGTTTTGGCAATAATTATAGGGAAATTTAGTAAAATAATATAGTCTTAAATAAAAACTGCTGGTTTCAGCGGTTTTTGTGCTATATAGCGAGAAACCATTTATTGGATAATGATTTGTCGTATTATGACATTTTTTGTTTGCTATTGACTTTGGTACTGCTAGGTTATGACTTTATAATTGATGTTACTTTATGTTTAGGGAGGAGGATGTTTTTGGAGGAACAGATTATTTTCAACCAAGAGGGAGTGAAAGTGACTCCAACACGATTCATTGCTGATGGGCAAACGTACCCTATTAGCGGTATAACGTCTGTTAGAGTATTAGTGGACTATCCCAGTAAGAAGTGGCCAATAGCATTGATTACTCCTGATTATTTGGAAGCCCGTCTATTTTATCTCTTTACGCACAGCTTCGGGTGAAACAAGGGCTATAAATAGTAAAAGCCGAGAGTTTATTTACGCCATATTAGCTGCTGTAAGCACCGCTATTGTGGCCAGAGGCTAGTAGGTTTGTAGATATTCTTAATGGTCGTTATCTTTCTTTACATAATTGTGTGTTGCTTTTTATCCAGGGAGGCGATGTTATTGCTTATACAACGGATAAAAGAAGATTCTCCTTTTCTAGATCAGGTCAAACAGCTATGGCGCCATAATTCATCTACCCTTGGCCGTTTTCCGGAAGGTGCTTTTCTTGCCTACGCCGGCCAGGGCAATATTTTAGTTGCAGTTGAAGAATCTCAGCGTGTCATCGGTTATCTTGCCTATCGAATTTCATACAACAAGGTCACTATAGTACACCTTTGTACAGAAACAGGTTTCAGAAAACATGGTATTGCTAAGGGGCTGGTGCAATTTCTTAAGGAAGAAACTAAAAGTCTGGATGGAATTGGGCTTAAATGCAGACGTGATTTTCCGGCCTACAGCCTCTGGCCCCGCTTGGGGTTCGTAGCTCAGTATGATACTCCGGGAAGAGGATTTAATAAAAAGGATCTCACCTATTTCTGGTTGGATTATGGCCATCCTCATTTGTTCAGTTGTTTTATGGAAGAAATAAATAAGCTATGCATAGTAATTGATGCCAATGTCTTCATAGACTTTTTCCAAGAGCCGGCGGATCCATACAATGAATCCCAGGGACTATTAGCTGACTGGGTTCAGGGAATATTGGAGATTTTCCTGACTGATGAAATTAAAAATGATATTAATCGCGCTGATAAGCAAAAGCGGAATCAACTATTGCTTTTTACGCAGCAGTTTAAATTCGCTCATTATTCTCCTGACTTATCAGATCAAGTATTTGAATCTTTGCTCTCTCTCTATTTCTCTCCTATCAATGACCACGACCGTTCTGACCTTTACCATTTGTCGAAAACTATTGCATCCGGAATAAGCTTTTTTGTTACCCGGGATGAGCGGTTACTATCCATAAACGATAAGGTAAATGAGAGGTATGGGGTCTCCATACTCCGTCCCTCTGATATAATCATTCATTTAGATGAGTTAATCCGGGAAGATGAGTATCGGCCAGGCAGATTATCCGGGACCACAGTAATTTCAAGGCGGCTTCAAAGTAAAGAACAGTCCTCTCTGTCCAGAATATTTCAGAGTATATCTGAAGGTGAAAGGATGTCTGAACTGAAGGAAAATTTAAGAAAATATGCCGCCCATCCTGATACCTGTACATTAAATGTTGTGTCAAGGGATAAAGAAGGTCCTCTGGCACTGGTTGTCTATATTCGACCAGATCAGCATACTCTTGAAATACCTATCATAAGAAGCGTGAGCTCTTCTATAGCCCCAACAGTGATTCGTAATATATTATTACAGTCGATCTTTATGTCTGCAAAAGAAGGCAGGTATTTCACCAAGGTCACTGACCGTTATTTAAGCCCCGTACTTCGCGCAGCTATTACGGAAAATGGTTTTATTGGAATTGCTGAGGGTTACATCAGAATGAATCCTTACACAGCTAATAAGGCAAGTAATTTGATTGAATATCTCAGTTCAATACAATCGTCTTGCACGAAATCAGAGAGAGTTGTCGTTTCTTATTATATTGATCGAATTAATGACAGTATTAGCACTAACAATGTGCCCGAGCTCGCCCGGATAGAAAAACTTATCTGGCCAGTTAAGATCCTGGATGCCCACATTCCAAGTTATATTGTGTCAATAGGGGCCCAATGGGCCGAACACCTTTTTGATGCAGGTTTAGCTGAACAAAATTTATTTGGCGTAGACCCTTTTCTCGCTCTCAATGTTGAATCGGTCTATTATAGATCCCGTTTAAATTCAAAAGGTATCTCGGCCCCTGCCCGAATATTGTGGTACATAAAGAAAGATAAATCCTACCCCCAAACTATGCATATACGAGCTTGCTCCTGTCTTGATGAAGTGATTGTAAATAAGCCCAAACAAATGTATAAAAGGTTTAACCGCCTCGGTGTATACCAGTGGAATGATGTTTATAATCTAGCCAACCGTAATGCAGAATGTGATATAATGGCACTGAAGTTTAGTTATACGGAATTATTCAAACACCCTATCCCTTTAAAAGAATTAAAAACGAAGCTAATTTATTATGATATACGCTCTCCACTCCAGTCCCCTATTTTGATACCTGACGGCTTATTCAGTGAACTCTACTTACTGGGAACTGGAAAAGGTAAAGGTGGGTAATTATATGTCAGAGAATTATCTGCTGCTTTCTATACAGCAGAAAAATGCGGATAAGATATTTTTGGGTACCAAACGGGTGGAATTGAGAAAAAGCCGTCCTTGTCGTCTAAATAAAGGTGATATGGTTATTGTTTATGTACCTAATCCACTAAAAGCCATTCTGGGGGTTTTCCAGGCAAATGGAGTCATAGAGGCAACGCCTGATGAATTATGGGAAAAAGTGCAGGAAATATCCGGACTATCACGTCCTCAGTTTGATTCCTATTATTCTGAAAGCCAGATAGCCTTCGGGATTATGGTAAATGAGCCTTGTAAATTGGACCACCCCATTACCCTTTCAGAAATTAAAAATGTCTGGCCAGATTTTCACCCTCCCCAGATATATCAGTATTTATCAAGGGAACAGGTTAATAGCCTTATGGGCGAAACACCTCTTTTTTGCTCTTCAATGTAAACCCTTCCTAGGATTTTTTGGGATTTATGCCTCTTTGATTTTATTTCTTAGTGGTCGCACCTGGTTCTGTATTTCTGCAAGACACTCAGTCTCGTTAATCCTTTTTATGTAGCCTACCGGTATGTTCTTTTTCCGGGCCTCTCCAATCACAGCATAATAAACTGCGTGGCTCAGATACCCGGTAAAGAAGAAAACAATATTTGCCTTGGCGATAACCGCCAAATCAATTTCATTATCTGGCGGTATTAAGCGCCATGTATCAGGCAGAACCTCTTTCATGCGAGCGTGCCATCGGTCCCTGCCTCCAACAATAATACCGCGAACCGTAGACAAATCTACCGGTTCCAGGTTTTCTTCCGGTTCAAATTCGGAAAGAATAATTTTTGAAAGCTCTTCCAATTCAGCCTGTGTGCTGGATAACCGCTGCTGCAGATCGGATATTTCTTTTTCTGCCTCCTTGAGATTATCCCGGTATTCATTAACCGCCCGGCCATACTCCGAAGCTACTTGTTTTTGCAGGTTTTCTATTTCCCGGTTTTTCTGAGTAATAATCAAATCCTGCCGCTCGGCTACTAAACGGGCTTCTTTGGCTTCATGCTGAGCCGTGTCCAGATCCAAGTATAAAGTCTCACGGCTGGTCTTGAAATGCTGCTCTTTAAGGTGCCGGTAAGCCCTGAGCAGGGATTTGATTATATGCCCGGCAGCAAGAAATTTAGCTCCTTCTATTTTATTCTGATTCTTGAAAGTGATGAAATACGCTGCAAGTATTTCTTCTATATCCGTTTCGCTTAGAGGCTCGTCCTCTATGATGCTGGCGGCAAGACCTTCGGTATCGAAAAGAAAACTGAGTGCATTACTGATCTGCTGCATTTCTTCGCTGGCTTCTTGATTAGTGTGAGATACCCAGAAACGGTTTATATTCATCTCTGCATAGATTTTCTCTTTAAATTCCCGGACTTTTTTTCTGTTCTCCTGGGTAACTGATTGCAAGGAAAAACGATAAAGCCCCTCATCAGCCCATTGAAGGCGGGCGTGGCAGTTTTGTATGAAAAAGCTGTAAAACTCGTCCTGCTCATCTAGCTTTTTTCCCTGAATTGACGCAAGGGTAATTATCACCATTGCGTAAGAGTTAAATTCATCGTTGGTGAGTGTGTCGAGCTTATCTCGCCCTGCCTTGTCTGGGGGCAATATTTTAAAAACGATTTCGGAAGGTATAACAAATGCCTGGCTATTAACCAGGCTATAAATTGATTTCCAGCCTTTTTTTATAATTTGCAGCACCTCATCTGGATCGCCTTCTAAAAGAATGCCCAGAGTCCTCTTCATGACAATTTCTTTGGAAATGCTCTGGCTGGTTAGAAGTTCGTGATTATACCACTTATTTTTCTTTGCCGTCTGATAGTACTTAACCCGGTTTTTTTCATACATTTTTTCAATAGTTTTATAAACTGCCGGGTTGGAGGCAAACGCCTCGCAAATAAAAGGGGTAAAGTCTATCATAATCTTATTGCCACTCTGATCCACGGTTGGCCTCCTTTTCTTTCGCTAGGGCTTCTGCCCTTATCGCTGTCCCCGTTTAACAGGGACAGGGGAAAGGCAGAAGCTAATTGCCTCGCATTCTTCTCTCCATTAACCATTTATAGGCAGTCTTAGCTGGTATACTCCATTCCGGCTGCCCTCCTTGAGACTGTTCCTTTTTTTTGGCTGATATTTCTTTAGACGCGCAGAGCTGCGTAATCCTTCTAATAGAAACATCGGCCAGTATGGCTAGCTGTTCGGCAGAGAGGTCCTCGCCATCGTCCAGAGTCTGCCGTGCCCGAGCTAAGCGGCACATAAATCCCAGCGGTTCATCCCACCATGTAGGAGGGATATCATAACTAGCGCCGGCCACCGGTTGCCAAAGCAGTTCGTACAGTGACCGTATTGTATCGTCAATCTCTTCTGGGCATTGAATTTCGCCTGCTGCGTAATCCCATACCTGGCGAAGTTTAAAGGCTAAAGGAAACGGCTGCTCCTCCACAGGCGTTTCCGCAAATTCCAGGTGGCCAACTTGATCCAAGCGAATCAACCAGAATTGCACGTCGCCTAAAAGGCGCTGCATTTCTCTGTTAAATAAAGAATCCGACATATCTGTAATTTTCATATCATAACCCCTTCCTTAATGTAATTGCCCAGCCCCTCCATAATTTTTTCCCGTGGAAACATATGGTCTCTTGACCGTTATATTACTGTTTTCTTCTTTATGCGTCAAGGAAATTGCATGAAATACTATAAAGAAACGAGTCCTTACACCCCTTCTTGTGAAAAACCAGAAATATCCATAGTTTTCCGGATTTTAAATATTCACTAGGGCTAAGATAGCCCAGCAATTTCTGAACGCGATTCCGGTTTTGAAAAATCTCAGAAATGGTTCTGGTGGGGGTAAAAAGGCCACCAGAGTATCCATTACTTTTTCCGCTTAATCGGCTTGATTACAAACGGCTTAATATTTTCTGAGTCATCATCAAGATCTTGAATCCCTACCGGGATAGGCGGTAGCCATTTCAAGATGAGTTTTCTTTCTCCAGGGACATTGCGCGGGCCAGTCCAGAAGTGATGCCAATGTGCACGCCGATAGTGAGGTCGTGGGCTGGCATGTGATGCTCCTTCTTCTGAGGGGCTTCCCGCTGAGGCCATAGCGCTTTCTAATGCAGGACCCAGCCTTACCCCTACATCCCAATGTCGAACGTCACGCGCGACTTGCATCTTGCCTTTGCGCATAGACTTTTTTCGCGGAGGTCGCCTGGTTTCCCCGAAGTCTGCATTTACTGATCCCGGCCTGAGCCAGCCGCCGCGCCCAAGACGGGGCTTCCATATTAACCCCATCCTCCCGTATTATCGGGAGCCCGGAGAAGTCCGCCGGTTCCCGGATAGAAGCGAGTACGACTTCCAGCGCCATGTTCAATGATTCTGCTACCGCCGTTATTACGGCGGTTTTTCCGACGCCGGGAGGGCCCCAGGCCAGCACAGGAGTGCCAGCCTGGACGGCAATAGAGAGAGCAGAAACATTCATCATTTCCATCCCAGAACACGTATATGAGTCAGTGGCGTGCAGGGTGGTTTCGTCTTTTGTTTTTTTCATTTTTCTTTCTCCTTCCTGCCCGTAAGATGGGCGTAACCTTATTCGGTTGCCCCTGGAAGGAGATTCTGCTATCCTAAAAATGCAGACTCCTAGCGGGGTTTTGCGACTTGCGCGGTAGGTTTCAGCTTGCAGGCGGCCTACCGCGACTATTTTTATGGCTTAATTAAACCGGTATTATACTTTATAATACCTTCCAAAACTCCTTGTTCGAATTCTTCTCCAATCCAAGGCCATTCTTGGTCTCCGCCTACCCCAGTATAGGGATAAAAGCTTGTTTGCGTTAATCCGGCCTCCGCCATGTCCCTAACAAAAGAATTAATGGCCTCCTTCGTCTCTAGTCTCTTGGCATATTCCTCCATTGTGGCGTAAACATGCGGCATCGGATAGACGCCGCTTACCACATTGCCGGTCAAATAGCGATATAAATCTGCATATTTTTTTGCCAGCCTTTTATGGCCGGAAACTGAAGAGCGGACAAATTTCCTATTGTCTTTCTTAAGCAAAACCGCTATTTTCCCTGCTTCCATTCCTAATTCTCGTTTTGTTTTCATTTCCATTCCTCCTTGATTTTTTCAGATTCCTCCGTACCTCCTAATAATAGCCATTAGGCTTTCCATTATATCGGAAGAAATATCCATCCCACCCTTTACTGTTTACATTCTCTCTCCTTCCTGCCCAGCTCGGGGCAACGTTTTTCTGATTATACCATGGTTGTTACCTGATTTGCGGCTCCCCCTGTTCTTCGCCGGTGTCTCTCGCGCCGCCGAACCATCCGACCTCTTGTTTATTATATTACCGTGTATTTCTTAATTAGTCAAAGAAATAATAAGAAATATTTAAGACCGCGGAGAATGGGAATTCAGGTCAATATCTCACGTTCGCTCCTTATGGCAAATGCGCGCCTATATTCGAATAAATAATCGTTCAATATCTGCAAGATGGAAAAGGAATAAACAAGCTTAACCCGACTGGTGTAAGGATGTAGACTAGGATATGAGGCGGAACCTTACGTAGCAGGAGAACCTTATACTCACCCATCGGTTGTCTGGCATGAGAACAATCCCGGTATACGAACTGCGTGAAGATACACCCGGGGGACCTACCGGTTTCGAAGCGAAAAAAATCCTGATTGCCATAGACATTGCGGAAAAGAAGATAGTTGCTGGCCAGCAGCATCAGACAGACATAGAAGACACCGTAAGGCTTGCTGCTGGCGGTGGCATTGGGGTATGGAGAGTAATTTGACTTGTCCTGGCGCCGGGGGACAGGAAATATAATTTTAAAGAAAGGTGGTGGATCCTTCAAAGCCTATATATGGCGAAATACAATATGCTACACTTGCTCTTATTGCGAAGCAGGGACTGGAGAAGGCCGGGGTTTAGGCCCCGGCTCCACTCCGCATATTTTCAATAAGTTTTCTAATTTCCACGTCCTCTTTGTCCGTAACATAGTAGCCGTGTCGCCTACGCCCGGTAGAGGGCCGAGCAGCCCCTTCACGTTTTCTGCCCCAACCGGAGGGACCTGAAAAATAAGTGTATCCTGCCATGATATGGAACATTTTATTTTCCACCGGGGCATTTGCGAGGGACATAAGGTTTTCCATTGTACAGGTTTCCATAAATTTTTCCACAACCATATCCGTGCTGGGCGTGAAAGCTTCTAATTCTTTTAGCTTCTCCATCGTCCGCCCCCAATGCTTTTGTATGTCGCCTCCGATATATTCCCGACCTAGGAATGTTTGTTCAAACTGATTCTTTCCCTTTTGGTTTTCGTAGGCCTTGGCTATCCTGCCGAGGACACCGAGCCAAAAAAGACATTCTTTCTTCCCGTATTGCGCGGCAAACTCCGCCGCTTCTTCTATACTTTTTGTTGTTAAATTTTTTAATTCCATTTTTACATTCCCTCCTTTTTTCCGCTACAAAAGATTATAATCATCGGCCTCGTCATATAGAGGCCCCAGTATTTCCTTTAATCGCTCAGTGCTATTATATCCGCGCCATTCTAACGCAGATATAATTTTTTCTTGAAGTTCCTCTTTTTTTATTTCGTTGAAGTCCTCTGTGTGAAGTCTTTTGCTGCTGTAATCCTCGTATGAATAAATATTTTCTTCATCAAATATGTTACCCATTGCTTCTTCTAAGAGAAGCTTTTGAGGAGGTTTGCGTAAACGTTCTCCACGCATAACCTGATTTTCGTATTTATCCACTACCCAATTGGTAGTGGCCTTTAAATAAAGAGAGATTTTTTCATTCATTATTTTTTTCCTTTCTACTCAATCCGGGTAATAACCCGAATACTGAGGTCATCTATCCTGACAGGACGTGAACCCCTCTGAGGCGCGACTAGATTTCCCCTGTTGAATAGGAAAGCAGATAGCCTGCTGGTCGACTTCCAGCCCGGCAAAAAACTTTGCCTCTGCCTGGACTGCTCCCAAAGATTCCACTAAGGCGCGGGTATCCGGATGGCCGATATAATGCGGAACACCGGCGATATCCGGGCATCCCTGAATGGTTTCCACTCTGTATGTACCATCCAAGGGTAGCTTAGAACGGCTGCAAACATGCTATTTCTCCCCCTCTCTTCTCCAGTAGTAAGTTTCGTATATGAAATACTCTCGCGCAAATCGCGGAAGCACGAGGCGCTCCTCTCCGTGCCGCCGAAAAATGTCGCTGTAGAATGTGCACATGGCTGCGAATCTGGGGTATACACTTCGGCCCCAAGCTTCCAGGATAGAAGCAATATCCTCTGTGGGCGCGCCATCCTGGACGTGTACTGTAAAAAACGTATCATTCACCCCCGCCGTGATAAATTCTCCACAATGGAGAATTGGAAAAACAATTTCCCAATTGCTAGACTGGGAGGTATATATAATTCCTGTTTCACGTCCACGCTCTACCTCTCTCCGGTAGAGACTGCGAGCCAAAACAGAAATTCCCGTGCCCGGAACAGGGACGAATCTATCCAAAAGAATTCCATTCTCCTCCCGGACGATTTCCTTGTCTTCTGTGTTGGTAATGTCCCACAGGACAGAATCCCGGCTTGAATCGGGATCGTAATTAAACATATCATTTCCCCTTCTCTACCAGCAAATGTTAAATAATGACTTCTTGAGAGGTCCCACAATGGTCGCATTTTTCTTCTGCATAACCATTTTCCCAACTAAAATATGCAGCATGGCTACATATTTCGCAGCGATGGATACTTTGGCGATCAGCCAGACCGTCCATAACTATCTCTTCCACCTCGCGGTAGAATCCCCACTCCTTTTTTATAGAAGGGATATCTCCGGTAGCGATGGGATTATAAACCATCGTGTACGACGATATATTATATGGATCACCATTATTGCTATAAAGATAAAAATGAAAACTTTTATCTTTATAGATATCTTCTCTTATTGTAGAGTCCCAATAAGACTCTACAAGTTCCATGCAAGGGTCTACGATTTTTTGATAGTCTGAGCTTAAAGACCATCTATGTGAAGGGTTTATGTCTACAACAAAGGATGTAGTATTTTTAGGAAGTCCTACTATTATTCCTTTTGCTGTATGAAGATAATTACTCCTTATATATTGTTCTGGATACCAGTTATTAAATTGCTGCGTGATTAGTTTAGAGTGGATTTCCCACTCTTCGTCATAATACGCCACTCCTTCCTCTATAGAAGAAGGGGAATAGGGTAAATAAAACAAAACAATGCTTGGCTCAGGAGGATATAATATTCTCCCTAAGAATAGGGCTTCAATTTCACCTGTAGCTAGATCCAGATAAACGCAGGACCTGTACTCCACGCCTGAATTACCAGATTGGTATACGTCCATGGCTTTCCGGACAATCTCATTTTTATCCAGATTATTTAGAATGGCATCAATTTGTTCCCATTCTAAAACCTCATAATTATATCTGTTCATAATACCTCTCCTTTCTGGCGGTAGGCCGCCACTCTCATTCCTTCGCCGCCTCAGCAGGGGCGGCAGGTAAACTAAAAAGTGTGGTTCCATTTATGCTGAGTACTGCCGTCCGGCATGGCGTACTCGGAGTGGATGTCTGTGCTGCATTCCTCTCCTCGGGGGTCGCAGCAGGGTTCCGTCCACTGGTGGAGCAGCACCGGTTTTCCGGTTGCTTTCGCTTCGTCGAACTTGGACTGGCGGTCGGCTTCCTGCTGGACCGCTTTTTTCGCTACCTCCCGATTCCGGGAATCTGTGAGGGCTGAGGCCTGAGCAAAATTAAAGTCTGCGCCGCCCAGGGTTTCGACCGTGCGCGTATCGACGTACAGTCCCCAACCCTCTATGTACTTTGCCAGCCCAAGCTCTTCCAGGATTTCGCCGGTGGCTTGATCGACAGGCATATAGCCGGACAGCACCGAGCCGTCCCACCATTGTAGCCGGATAGGGACTTTTCCGTCCCGCATCTCCTGCTTTGCCGCCTCATGGGCAGCTTTCCGGGCTGTCTCCTCTTCCTTCTGCCGCTTCAACTCGCCAATAATCTCGGGCTTCGCAGCTTTTACTTCGTCGATTATTTTCGCCGACTTTGGGGGATTTCTGAGCCCCATCATGTCCTGCCCGTTCTGCACGAGCAGGAAAATCTCGTATTTACTGATGTATTCCTGTATTTTCTTCTGTCCATCCATGGATTTTTGCCTCCCTTTGTTTCCATTTCTGCCAGTATCCCGTGCAGTTCTTTTTTCATACAAATTTAGGTCTCTGATTTGGTTTTTAAGATTTTTTATATTGAACATGTGCGGCTCCCCCTGTTCTTAGCCGGTGTCTCTCGAGCCACCCGAACCTTCCGGCCTCTTATTCATTATGCTACCGTCTGTTTCTTTATATGTCAAGGAAATTATGAGAAATATTTTAAGATTGCATAAAATGAGAATGTAGCATTACGGGGACTGACGATAGAAAACATCCAATAATAGTTTATTTAGTGTTCAGGTGGAAACAAAAAAGATAACCCTGTTTCCAGAATGAAAAACAAGGTTATCTTAAGTCTGATGAATATATCCACACAAATGCATGCAACGTATTTAGGTATTACTTGTCTGTCTCTCTTTTGACCGCCTGAACTGCTTTATTCAAGTCGGCCAATTTCATTTTTTGTCCACGAGGACTGCCGGCAATACCAGCATGGCCACCTGCTTCTAACCCCCAGATCGACTGCACTATATCCCGACAGTTTATACTTCCGTCTGTGCAGGCTATTGTTATCGTACCTATTTTAGTATTTATTGAAATTGTTACCGGAATTACCTGATTAAACTTAGGCGAATAATAGCCTGCGGAACAAAAGACATCACTCGTTGCGAACAACCTGTAATTTGGGTTTTCTTCAAGGAGACAGGCTTCGACCTTTTCAGTTGTTTCTTTTGCCCACTTTTCGCCTGCGGCAAGAAGCTCTTCATCATCATTCAATATTCGACAAACTGCTTCTAAGTGAAGCTTTACTAAGTCAGTGACATCCGTTATTTTCGTGTACCTTGGTGCCCTACCTTGAGCATAGGACCAAGCCCAATAAGCATTGAAATACTTAGCCAAGTTGGAAGTAAATCTGATTTGTGACAGATAGTGTGGGCCATGTAAATCTATGAATTCTGCCGCCTCCCAGAAATAGGCGAATGGCTTCATAACGCCATCTTCTTTTTTCCCTGCGGCAAAGGATAGATCCCATAACGCAGCTATTCCGCCCAAAGTGTCTAAATCTATGTGTGACACTAAGATGGTTGATCCACTTGGCAATCGCGGCACGTCGTAATTGTTACACGGAGCCGGGTTGTCTGCCCATTCTCCGGAATGATGAGCCAATGTAACAAGATTCCCTTCTATGACAGTATCGCCGTATTCTGCTTCTACAGTGGCATCTGTCTTTATTTTATTTGCCAATTCTAATGTAGGTGCAAGCAGTACTCTTCGCATTATCAATTTCCTCCTTTACTGAGCCGCCGCAAGAGTGGCCCGCACTATTATTTCGCATTCGTGCCCAAAATTTTTTTCCAGGTAGGCACGTACTCCTTCAGGTTTCCATTCGAATAAAGAAATACCGTTCCTCTGGGGAACTGTATCAACTTCGTATTCCTCCCCACATAAAGGACATATAATCTTGAATGGTCCTAGTGCATAATCATACCAGTCGCGAAGATTTTCCTCTGATATCCAATCTTCAGGACCATCCTCAATGGTGGCCAATTTCTCGAACATGTTTCCAGGGAACCAATCCCGGAAAAATTCTTCGAACAGTTCGCGATCATCCTCGTGATCGTTCAAATAGTCCGCAAATGCCACTATATGTTTACACGGGCCGTCATGGATGCAAAATTTTTGAATGTGCTGAGCCTCAATTCTCTCTACAAGCCGATGCAAATGTCCGACAGCAGTGAAATCTGGCTCCCAAGCAAGATCCAATCCAACAGCTTCATCACCGGTGATATGATTCCACTCCTGGGCAACAAGTTCAATACTGTCGTGAAATGCAAAATCTGCATACATTACTCCTGGGATCTCTGAAATCCCGTGCAATTCGCTATCCTCGCCACAGGTGGCTAGGTATAGGAAATAGCCGTTTTTCTCCCGTACCGGCTCCTTACTGTAGTCCAACATCTCGAAATAACTATACTTTCTTCCTGAAGACATTTTAAAACCGCTCCTCTCTTATAAAAAAATAAAAGCGGTTTAATCCGCTTCAGACGCATAAATACGTCACTCACGAATTAAACCGC
>ENA-UOOK01001455-UOOK01001455.1-fermentation-metagenome-genome-assembly--contig:-NODE-1455-length-31221-cov-7.935571_pt1 | contig 31221 bp, 28 predicted proteins | sample MGYA00245777_ERZ724023 | MGnify/ENA primary metagenome ERZ724023 (study PRJEB28704, sample SAMN03018312) | fermentation metagenome | biome: anthropogenic terrestrial biome; feature: soil; material...
CGGATGTAAGCACCAAAATAGCAACGTTCAAATACTATCACTACTACAGCATGTTAAAAACCATAGCCCGCAAGGAAAAATCCACAGTAGGCAAGGTCTACAAAAAGTATGGAATTGAAGTTCCCCGCAAATTAGGCAAAGGTACAAGGCGGATTGTCGGAATCAGGTATGAAACAAAAAATGGCATGAAAACCATGACCTACTTCAATGACAGCCTAAAAAGAGTGGATAAACCGCTTACAGATGTCTCCGACATCTATGGCCAGCCGTTTGCAGGCGGTCAACTGATCAAACGGATTAATGCAAACACCTGCGAGTTATGCGGTGCTGAAGGAACAGACATGGAAGTTCATCATGTGCGAAAGCTGAAAGACATTTTACAGAAGTACCGGAAGCATGGAAAAACAGCGCCCAATTGGGTGATTGTGATGGGAACAATCAAAAGAAAAACCCTGGTTGTTTGCCATGGCTGCCATGTGAAAATCCATACCGGGAAACTGTGACGGAACGCTTTAGGAATAGCTGGGGAGCCGTATACCGGGAAACTGGTAAGTACGGTTCCGAGGGGGGAGTTCGGAAACCTGCCATAGAGATATGGTAAGGCGCTGGGCTACCTACCCTACAATGTGGAACACGATTGGTTAGTGGAGATGCTGAAGCAAAAGATAGCCGACAAGAACTTCCTTAAGATAATCGTGAGATTTCTAAAAGCAGGGGTAATGGAAGATGGTAAGATATTAGCAACCGAAGAAGGCACACCTCAGGGGGGTATAATCTCACCGGTTCTCAGTAATGTATACTTGCATTATGTACTTGACCTATGGGTTGAGAAAGTAGTTAAACGAGAAGTGCAAGGATACGTAGACCTGATACGGTACTGCGATGATTTTGTGATATTGGTGCAGTACAAAGAAGAAGCAGGAAAGATACTATTGTGGTTGGAAGAAAGGCTGAATAAATTTGGGCTCGATTTGGCTAAGGAGAAGACTAGAGCTATAGAATTTGGCAGGTATGCCAGGGTAAATGCGGAAAGAATCGGCAAGAAGCCCGACACCTTCGACTTCCTAGGGCTCACGCACTATTGCGATAGGTCCCGTAAAGGTAATTTCAAGGTGGGTAGGAAAACTAGACGAAAGAAGTTTAACGCCAAGCTCAAAGAAATGAACGAGTGGCTCAAGGCAGTCAGAAACATGGTAGAGCTAAAAGAATGGTGGAAAACGCTATCAGCTAAGTTAAGTGGGCACTATGAGTACTATGGCATTAGTGGAAACTACTCGAGTATTGAAGATTACTACAAACGTAGCTGTAGTCTGGCATATAAATGGTTAAACAGACGTAGCCAGAGGAAAAGCATGAACTGGGTACAGTACACGGAATACCTTAAACAGTTCCCACTTCCAAAGCCAGAAATCAAGCACAATATTTACTTGTTTCAATAACGACGTTTAGTGAGTGTTAATGAAGAGCCGGATGAGGGAAAACTTCATGTCCGGTTCTGTGAGGGGCATGGTAAGTCTCTCACATTGATAAATAGAAGTTTATTAATGAAAGGATGAGATTTAGACATGCCTACTCGACAAAAAAATATTATTAGAAAAAAAGAGCGCCGAGAATGGTTCTACAGCTACAACATGATCTTCGAAGCTCCTGTGAGTGAGCACGCAAAGATAATTTATCTTTATCTTTGTCGCTGTGCGGACGGTGAAGGGCAATCTTTTCCCAGTTATAACACAATGGGAAAAAAATGCGGAATCAGGTCTAGGCAAACTGTTGCGAACGCTATAAAAGAGCTAGAATCATTCGGATTGCTTGTCCGAGAACAAAGAAAAAAAGAAAATGGAGGGCAAACTTCGAATCTGTATACGATCTACGATACCCCTGTCCAGCAAATGGACACCCCCTGTCCAGCAAATGGACACCCCCCTGTCCAGCAAATGGACACCCCCTGTCCAGCAGGTGAACACGAAGTACTACCCAAGGAAGTACTACCCACTTTAAACAACAACAACTACGACAAAAAAATTACAAAAGCTAATCAAGTACCTGCTACTACGACAGAAAACAAAAAAAATGTTGTTGATGTTAATAATCTAGATACAAAAACACTTAAAAACGTATACGATTTCCAAAGGAATGAAGTTTTGCAAGAGTTGAAGAACAATATCGAAGAGATAACCAACAACCCCGTAGTAGAAGGGGAATTACGAAAATTTCTAACAACTGTAAATGATGGGGAGCAACGAATCCGAAGGGCGATAAAAAATTATCCTGCTGTAAGTCAAAGCGTCCTTAAAACAAAAGATATCACAAACCCTGTAGGCTTACTATTATACATAGCGAAAAACAAGATAGATCCACCGCAGACTAAAGTTGCGACCAGCCGACTTAATAAAAGACTAGACTTTGATTTTTACCCCCAACACGAATATACGGAAGAGGAATTGGAAAGTTTAATAGAGCCGATTTCCTGAAAAAAAGTTTCGTAGGGGGAAACTGATTTTGTATATAGGAGTTAGGGGGTACAGAATGTCCGGCAGGGGCGATTTTTGCTTTGGCTAGTATCTAGGATAGGGTTTATGACTAAAGCGGTATACAAGCCTGTAGGAGTTGTTTGTGGCTACTAGAAATTGGTGCGGGAAAGTTCCACCAAAACATAAGAATTAGATAGCAGCAGCTCAAGCCGTATAGAAGTTGTATTTTAGTCGTCTAAGCCCACCCTGCGCATAGGATGATTCATCATAATCGATAAGTATGCATTAGTATTGAACATTTATCCACTACTGGAAAGTTTGTTCAAACTTCTACAACTTTCTTTTATAAAAGAACTTGATTTTATAAAAAGTATAATGTTAGTTTTAGTGTGTTGTAAGTAATTTTTAAAAAAGAAGGAGGAATTGTTTAGGCGTGATACTGCTTAAGCTTAGCAGTTAAAAAGGAGGATATTACTAAATGTTCGGTCATTAACGAAGAAACGAACTAAAACAATCTTTAAAAATACACTATCGCTTTGAGCACTTTAATCAAAAATGTGGAGCGGTGACAATTTGAATTGTTTATGTGTATACCTCAGCTTTTGTTATTTTGCACTCACTATATTTTTGTGTGAGATGAGGTCCTGGTGCTCAACTTGTGATCCTTGGAAATCGCTAATACGGTAGGTAGTAAAGGCGTAGTTTTATTTTTTAGTGAAACGTAAAAATAAAACTACGCCGCGTATACGAAAGAAAAAACCTTAATATAGCTGTTTGTAGCTTTGTAGAAAAAAAAAAAAACATAAAATTGCTCATAGCAGATAATTTCCTATACATAATTTTAAAAGGGGTGTTTGCTGTGACAGATAAAGATTTGGCCATATACAATAATTTGAAAATCCAAATTGATAAACTTTATCGACATATAAATCAGCTTTCGATCAATTCAAGACCAGCTTATAAAAGTGCTTTTCTGCGCTTATGTAAGCATGTCGCTAAAGAATTCAAGGTGCAGAACATACGCAATATTAATGATAAGCATGTGTATTCATATATAAGTGACAAAATTGATGATGCTTGCACTGCTAGTTATTTAAAGTCCGAAATGTCTGGGATTCGATTTATATATGATCAAATAGGAGATGCAAGGTATCGGCTTAAAACAAACAATGATGAATTGGGTATACCAGAGCGGGATAATATAAAAGACCGTACCTGGACTGATTCAGAAGTAAAAAATATGCTTAAAATTGCTCTCGTAGAAAAGAGGTACGATGTGTATTTTTCAATCGCCTTATCTAAAGCTTTGGGAACCAGATTACATGAATGTTTTCGGATGACACATCCTATGGCAAGAAAAGCATTAAAGCAAGGCTTCTTGCGCATAAAGGGCAAGGGTGGGCTTATACGAAATATACCTCTTACAGATCAGGCGCGAAATGTATTAAGGCAATTTATAAGTTATAAAGGGCGTGGAAATTCACGAATTTTAAATGATGGAGATAAAAAAACTCACCTGTGTATGGCAGCAGTTCAAAGATTTATCGCCAAACATAGATCTACAGATGGAACTATAACACATCACGGCTTAAGACATACGTATGCTGTAGACCTTTATAATAGGCAATTAGAGTATTATCTTTCTCGTGGTTTGTCTACAGATAAGGCTAAAGCTAGAGCGTTTCAAGACGTAAACGTAGCCCTTGGCCATGGCAAGGATCGCAAGGATGTAACTCGCAGATATTTATGTAGCGTTCTATAGAAAACAACCCCCTCTGTTCGCACCAGGAATGGGTTGTTTTCGTTTAAGTATATTGGAAACATTAACGCTGTTTACAGCTTACCATTAGTATCATGGGATTGTCCATACTAGTTTAACTTCTTTTTTTAGAATCGATATATTTGTTTTCTAGATCCAGGAGCTCTTTACGGTGTTTCTCTTGCAACTCACTAACAATTGCCTCGTTCTCACTGCGAAGAGATTTCATTTCTTGTAGAAACGACTTGTAATTTTGCTGATACTCCTCTATCTGAGCATTGTGTTTCGTAGATAACTGATTTAGAGCTGCAGTATGTTCCCTATCTTTTTGCAGAATAGCTTTTTCACAATTCATTTCGGCTCTTTCGAGAGCTATTTGTAAATCTTCTTCTGCTTGTTTTTCTTTTTTTATAACGACTTCTTTTAGTTCAGATATAGTCCTCTCCTGATCTTTAATTTGGTCTATGATTTGCTTTTTTTCTTCTTCAGCTACGCTAATTTGTTCTAGCAAAACTATGTTTCTAGATTTATACTCTTTATGCTCTGCTAATAGACTTGTAAGCATATCATTTTTCTCTCGGTATTCATCTACCAGGGCATTTGAGTTTAATTCTGACTTTTTAATTTCTTCTAATCTATCTGTCAAATAGATTTGTGAGTTAACCAATTCCTCTTTTTCTTCTTTTAGGTTAACCAATTCATCAATTTTATGTTGTAGCTTCTCTTTTAACTCTCTTAATTCGTTTTTGTTTGATTCTTCTATTTCGCTGATTTCAAGCTGTTTGTCTTTTATTATTGTGTCTATCCTGTACCCCATATTTAAGTAAATGCCATTAATTCGCTTTGTAAGTTTGGTTAACTCATCTAGGTCCTCAGCAACAGCCGGAACTGCATCTTTTGCTTTGCCTATTTTATAGCCGTCAATCAGATTTTGCATAAAATCCTTACCTGTCTGCCCAGATTTTTGCATTAATTCGCTTATTTCTACTTTTAGTTCTTCCGGCACCTTAACACCAAAAGTTACATCTGCCATTTATAAAACCACCTTTCAATATTTATAGTTAACTTATTAATGTCTATTTATCAATGGTTAACTAGGTTAACCTTATTATAATGTATGTAGATTACTTAAGTCAAGTATATTTCTAATAAGAATCAAAGCAAAAAAGCGCTACAAATTGTAGCGCTGCTGAATCTGCTGAGGGGCTCGTATTTAATTGGCTGCCGTAACGTCCCCTGAACGACGGGATTGGCTGCCAAAGTGTACTTAAAAGGACCGTAACGTACCTAAAAGGACCGTAATGGACCTAAAATGACACTGGACCCAAGAATCTCGGAGTCAGATAGTAATATTAAGCTCTTTATGGAAATATTGTAATGTGGATTTCCCACACAGACTCCTATTTCTACTTACTTCAAGTTTTTTTAATGCTTTTTTATAGTTATGTATATATTGCTTAAATCCTTTTATTACTTGATAGTCTTTGCCTATCAAAGCTTCGTGCTCTAAATCTCTGATACGAGGCACTCTAGGGTCAATGTACTTTTGATCTATAATTACCGCTTTCGAATAATCAAGTCCACAATGATTAGGCTTGTCCGTCCAAAATACATTAGGATGATTTATTTTAGAACGAAACGGTATAGCAAAATCCCATTTAATTTTATCGTTACCATAGCATAGGGTCTTAAGTGCTTTCGCTCAATTTCGGGATAATTAAATCGATCATAATCTGTATAAAATTGTGCATTCAAAAAAATGTACTTCACGATAAGTTTAACCCCCATAAAACGAGCCCCTTTTTATTATAAAAAGGGGCTCTACTGATCTTCTCGGTAAGCATTTTTTTGATTACCCTGATCGCGCTTTACGAACAGATCTTCTCAGCGAGCTTTCTTTTGATTACCCTGATCGTGGCTCTACGATCAGATCTTCTTACACTTATAGTATATCAAATTATAGCGAAAAGTAAACCAAAAGTTTTAATTTTATAACTAGAGTACTATTTAATATAGGTATATGTATCCTATTTTTGAGGATTGAAAAATTAATTCGTCACTAGTCATTTTATAAATGTCTACGAATCGGGTGTTGTCTTCCGTTATACACTTTAACTCCCAGTAGCCCTCTAATTCAGTCATAGCAAAAGCGTTTCTTCCTCTATCAAAGAGATTAAAACTACAGTTTCCCAGGTGAAGCTCTTGGCATTTTTTTTGCATTTCTCTTATGATAGTTTCCACTTCTGGTTCAATTATAGAATAAGGTTTCATTTTAATTTTTCTCCTTATTGGTACGAAATATTTTTTTAATCCAACTTGTGTTTCGTTCTTCTTCTAATAATTTATTTTGATGCTGATGGAGCTCCAATGTAGCTCGTAGCGTCTGAGTAAGCTTTCTGTCCCTCTCTTCCAGGCGTTCTTCCAGCTTTGTAATCCTTTTGTCTACCCGTTTATCAATTTCGTTTGCGATCTCTTGCAGCACCTGCTGTTTTATTTTTTCGTAGACTAAAATCTCAGCCGGTTCTTTTTGATCGTGGCCATCTACAACAATTATTTCTTGCTGCTGCTGCTCCTCGAAATCTCTCAACATCTCTTCCGCTATAAAATATTGCGGCCCGTTATTGCCAGTTTTTTGGACAGCCTTCATCTTCCCAGCGCGTATCCAGCGTCTTATAGTTTCTATAGACTTGTCATACTTTAGCGCCACTTCCTGCACGGTATATTCCCTTTGTTCCATATACAACAACCCTCCACACATTGACCCTCTACATCGTTGTAGGCGGTAGGTAACTACTAACTACACACAACGTCTACTGTCTACACTATACACTATACACTATAATGAAATTTCAGACAAAATCAAGTTAAAAACAACTAACTTTATGAGCTTCCATAAAAGCATTAAATTGAGATATTTTTTCGTAGAGAAACAAAGCAGGGGCTACTGTAGACAGTCTACACCCCTATGTAGAATAGGCGAGGAAAATATGTACAATCGAAAACAGTCGTATTATACTCCAAAATCCCTTGGTTGCGGGACTTGCATGACTTTAAGTAGCCAATCAGATTGTACATCTTTTTTTCGCTTAAAAATCTGCTTAATGTTGAATTGGCCGCCGTCTAAAAAGCAGTCTTCAACCAGTTTTCGGACGAGTGAGCTGACGACAAAAAGAACACCGCTATCCATACTCGAAACAGGGTCGTCAATCACTACAATTTTTCCCTTAACGAGGTCTTCTTTGCGCCACGCCCCTTGAACATAAAAATAAAAGTACAGAAAAGCTATAAAGTTCTTTTCACCTTCGCTTAGACCTTTGGCGACCTCGCCGTCTTCGCGGACAACTTCATATTTATCAGGAACTCTCGCGTGGGGGCGTAGTTGAAATCCTCTGAACCCTGTCTTTTGGAGCAGTACATTTATTTTATCAACCGTGGACGCCGTGCCACCCATTTTGTCTGACAATTCTCGAATTTCATTTTTGAGGACACCAATGAAAAAACTCAAAGGAGACGATTGATTTGGAAAAGAGCGGATTCTTTAACAGCGTGAATGGTGACCGCTTGTATGATGCTTCCGACTTTGCGCGATACTTTGGTGCATTGGCATCTAACGGCGTGTTTTATCATAGCGCAGATAATCTCAAGGTACTGCCCGGAGGCACTGGTGTGAGCGTAATAGTCTCTCCCGGCAGTGGATGGATCAACGGATATAGCTACGAAAACGATGCGGAGATGTCATTTCAGTTGTCTACGCCAAACGGTGTCACGCCACGCATCGACCGTATCGTGCTCAGGTTGGATATGACCCTCAGGCGCATTTTCCTTGCGGTGAAAGCGGGTGTGGCGCAAGCCAATCCAGAGCCACCTGCATTAACACGAACAGCAGACGTCTATGAGCTTGCCTTAGCGGATGTCTTTGTTTCCCATGCTGCGGTTGCAATTGTTGTTGCAGATATCACTGACAGGCGATTGGATCAGTCCCTTTGTGGTTTGGTCAATTCTTTGGTCTCTGCCGTATATGAGTGAGGTGGCCAAAGGGGTAAATTGTGATACAAAGGACGGATGCGGAATTAGGCGGCTACATTCTCGTCCTTCAACTGTTACGCCGCAAACCAAGGCCGGCCCCATCCGCGTATACAGACACGCCTGCGAAACCGATTATCCAATCGACCTGCCCGTCCTCAAGGGCTGTATCTCTGATGTGTCTGTTTTTCTTCTTGACTTTCCTTCATAATGAGGTTACAATATATATATAAACCCGCTTTAGTAATGAGGCTTGGAGGGGCATGGCTATGATCGGCGTATGGATGTGGCCGGAAAGCGTGCGAATTGAGGGGGCGCAGGGCGTTGTCTCACGCTGCCTTCGCATCGGCGTTACTGATATTTTCTTCCTGAGCAAAGGACTTGCCGGAACGGTTTCCTTCCGGAGCCGCTTCGCGCCTTCCTGCTGTGGTCGGGATCTGCTCGCCGAGCTGCTTGACACCGCTCATGCTGCCGGCATCCGTGTGCATGCATGGCTCACCTCCGCCAGTGACGAACACTACAAGACACTCCATCCCGAAAGCGGCCGTTTTCACTTGATCCGCGGCCGAGACAAGGCGCTCATCTCCCTCACAGACAAGGGATATGTCGACTGTATGCAGCATATTATCGCTGAGCTTTGCCGCAGTTATCCCATCGACGGCCTGCATTTGGATTACATCCGCTACAATCATCTGCTCTACGGCTGGAGCGCCGAGGATTGCATGCGTTACGCCGCCGAAGGCGCTGACCTTTCCCATCTGCACGCTCTGATGAAGAAAACCTTTCTGCTTAAAAAGGGAAAGGATCCGGATTGCATCTTTGACGCCTTTCGCGCCGGGGACGAAAGTATCCTCGCGCTCGCACACACGCGCAGGAAAGACGTTGTTCTTTTTGCAAAGGCAATGATTGCCGCAGCAAAAAATGAAAATCCCTCTCTGATTCTCAGCGCAGCGCTCATGCCTGAGGGCGCTTATGAGGATACCGCGTTTGCCGACCTGCACTACGGACAAAATTACGAAGACGCCGCTGCGCTCTATGACTTAGCCCTGCCCATGGCATATTCAAAAGCATACGGGAAGGACGCAGCCTGGGTGCAGGACGTCGCGCTGGGAACGATGCGCCGCAAGATAAAAACGCTTGCCGGTCTGCATGCCTACGATGGCGGCACGGCCCGCTCACTGAAGGCGGACATCACTTCGCTTAAAGGCATCGGTCTTGAGGGCATCTGCCTGTTCCGCTACGGCGCATTCATCCTTGCCATCGCTGAAAACAATGGGCTCCATCTGATCAATCCAACCAATACATCCGTCACTCAGATTCGCTGCACATGCAAAGATTCTTCGCAGGTAATTGCACTTTCCCTTCTCCCCGGCAAAGAGATTTCGCTCTCGCTTCCCTTCATGCCGGATGACATCGATGTTTTTTCCGGCGACACCCCGGTCTGTGCGTATCTGTCAAACAAACATTCTGCTGATTAAGGAGAAACCAGTATGCTTTCACTTCGACGCTATACCGCACCCGATTTTACTCAGGAACGCTTTATCCAAGCGCCGCAAGCTGTTTTCCTGCCCGCGCCAGCTGATGGAGTTGCCCCGGAAAACTTCCACGCAATGAGTATTTTTCCTGAATACGTCAAGGTAGACGGGCGGTGGCTCCTCGCCCAAGAGAGCCGCATGGACTGTGTCGCCATCCTTGAAAATGGGCATATCGCCGTGCGCGAATTCCGGCTGATCAAAAAGGGCGATATGATCCTTATCGGCCGCACGGAGAACTGTGAAGACGGTATCTTCCTGCATGCAAACGGCTTTGACGAGGAAAAGACCGCGCAGGAGGCGTTTTCCTTCCGCCGCAGCCGCAGCCGTGAAACCGCCTATTCCCTGGACTACACGGAGCTTTATGACGTCCTGCGCCACGATCGTGAGCATGGACGCATCATCTGGGTGCTTGGCCCTGCGTTCACGTTTGACCGCGATGCGCGCGAATCAATGAGCTGGCTGATTGACAATGGCTATGTTCACGCCATCCTTGCCGGCAACGCCCTGGCGACGCACGATCTTGAGGCTGCGTATCTCGGCACCGCACTGGGGCAGGACATCTATACCCACATTTCACAGCCCAACGGCCACTACAATCATCTGCAGACCATCAACCGCGTGCGCCTTCATGGCAGCATCGCAAACTTTATCCGCGAGGAGAAGATCGACAACGGCATCATCTACAGCTGCGAAAGACGAAATGTGCCCTATGTGCTGTGCGGTTCCATCCGTGACGACGGCCCGCTCCCCCCGGTCTATGCCGATGTTTATGCCGCGCAGGACGCCATGCGCACCCATCTTCGCGGCGCGACGACGGTCATCTGCATGGCAACGATGCTTCATACCATCGCCGCGGGCAACATGACGCCATCCTACCGTGTCACAGAAGACGGCACTGTGCGCCAGGTCTACTTCTACTGCGTGGACGTGAGCGAGTTTGCCGTCAACAAGCTCGGCGACCGCGGCAGTCTGAGCGCCCGCGGTATCGTCACCAATGTGCAGGATTTTGTGGTTCTTCTTCAAAAGAGCCTGAGCGCTCTGTAATACTACATCAAATGGAGGTTTGAATATGATCCTTTTCCCCCAACCCCGCGTTCTTGAATGTTTTGATGGCGATTATACGCCCGTCTCATCGGCCGTCAATTGCGATGTCGTCTCCCTGTTTCAGGCGCTCCGCCGTGGACTCGAAGGCTTCTGCGTAACGCACAATGCGCTTTTGGGCAAGGAAGAATATCACCTTGACATTAGCTCAGAAGGCGTCGCCATCACCGTTTCCTGCGAGGAGGGCCTTTTCCGCGCGGCAACCTCCCTTGAGCAGATGCTCCGCCGCAGAAAGGGGACGCTCCCCTGCCTTCATATCGAGGACAAGCCTGATCTGCCCCGCCGGGGATACATGCTGGATATCAGCCGCGGCAGAAAGCCCCGTGTTGAAACGATCAAAATGATGATCGACTTCCTTGCTGCGCTCAAATACAATGAATTCCAGCTCTATATGGAAGGCGATTGCTTTAAATATGCCGCCTACCCGAAGGAAACCGCGCATTTTGACTGCCTGACGCCTGATGACATCCGCCTCCTTGATCAGTACTGCAGGGATCGCTTTATCGATCTTGTCCCCAATCAGAATTCCTTTGGTCATATGTACACATGGCTCAGAAAGCCGGATTTCCACCATCTCGGTCTGTTTGAGCGTGAGGATGAAGTCCCCTCCACGCTCAATCCGCTGCTGCCAGAAAGCTTTGAATTCGTCTGCAATCTCTACGCCTCTCTCCTTCCCCATTTCTCCAGCGAATTCGTGAACATCGGCCTCGATGAAGCATACGGTCTCGGCCGCTATCAGATCGAGGAATACTGTCGCAAACGCGGAAAAGACGTCGTCTTTATGGAATGGCTCAATAAGCTCAACGACCATATCCAAACAACCTACGGCAAGCGCGTGATGTTCTGGGCAGATATGATTTACAACTATCCCCAGAGCTATCATATGGTTCCCAAGGACGCCATCGCGCTTGAATGGGGATACGAGCTGATCCAGTCCCAGCGGATGACGGACCATTGCATCGCCTATAAAAATGCCGGTGTGCGCTATTATGTCTGCCCCTCTGTCAACACGCACGGCAGCCTCACCAGCCGTATGGACGTAACCACCTTCAATATCCGCACCAGCGCAGAGCTTGCCGTGCAGTATGGCGCGGAAGGGCTGCTGCTCACCGACTGGGGCGACGGCGGCCACTCGCAAAGCTGGGTATGGAGCATGACCCCCATCGCGCTTTCCGGCCAGTACGGCTGGAACACGGGCAAGCCGCAGGACGGCGAATCCTTCAAGGCGGAATTTATCCGCAATGCAGAGGTCTTTGTCGATGAAACATTCTTCGGCGGCGCCAGCGTTTCGCGTCTCATGTACAGGATGGCCAACTATTACCTGCTCGAGCCCGAACGTGTTCACGTATGCACGATGAGCGCCAAGCAGCTTATCCTGCCCATGAACGAAACGCGCTATGCGCACCTGTTTGACATGAAGGACAGCGGCGACGATTTCTATTTTGACAACGTGATCGACTACGTTCGCCGCGTCATGGCGGACATTGAAAAGCTCTCTTTTGACAAGCTGCTCAAGCGAGAAATCCGTGTCACTGCACAACTGATTGAGCTGGGCAGCGAGGTCTGCAAGGTCAAGCTGCATCCGCAGCAGTCCATCGCCAGGGCACAGGAGCTGGCCGATATGATCGACCGCATTCTGCCCGAATATACAGAAATCTGGAATATCCGCAACTATGAGATGGGCATCGAGCGTTTTGTCGGCCAGCTTAAAGCACGCCGTGATGAAATGCGCGCCATGAAGGCCGATTAACTCTGCGCAGCACAAAAGCGCCGGACATTTACCGTCCGGCGCTTTTCATATTGCTCAGTTTTTGTTCATCTGATCCAGGCGATAGTTGCGTGCGTACATCGCAACATCCAGCAGCACCATGCACAGATTGAGCACATAGAAGAACATCACGTACCACTTAAACGAGCCGCCGATGACTTTCGACGCGATGCCGCAGACATAGCCGACACAGATCATGATCAGAAAGCCCAGGCTCTTGCCTTTCGTCGTGCGTGCCAGATACGACTTGCGCACGTTCATCGGCCAGGAACAGCCGAAGCAAACCACCATCAGGATTTCAAGAATCTCCGCAATATTCATGGGAAAAACCTCCTCTTTTGAAACAATCCTCGTGCCGTTTATTCCTTCCAGAACAGGAAAAAGGGCCTGTCCTTACAATCGTTTCGGATGACGCTGAAATCAGCGTAAGCGTCTGTGCCGTCAAGACGAACCTTACCCTTGCGCCCTGGGATTTCAAAACGGTCGCTGCCCTCTTTATACATCGGGTCCCAGACGAGCACCTCATTTTCCTTTGCCGCAGCGATGACAATGTAATGCCCGGAATTGGAAAACACGCCGATGTATCCATCCTCCGGCCGGTCGCCCTGCGTATTGGCAATCACCATGCCGCGTCCTTCCTGCAAAAAGCGCAGCGCATCGTCCGCATCTTCCGTGTGGCGAACCTTGAGGCCGACATGCCCGGCGAAAACTGGCGAATAGATGTACAAATCCGTACCATAGCCCTCGCGCGCACCGCAGGCCTTTGCCAGCTTTGCGCTCTCTTCCGGCGGAAAGGAAATGCCCAGCATGTTTTCTGCCACCATCGACGCAGCGCATACACCGCAGCCATTGTTGGCAATATTGCCGTTCTTCGCACCCACCGGGGATGGATACGGCACATGCTCATAATCCAACTGACAGTAAAACGCCTTCTTCTCAGCCATCTGCCGCCCCTCCTTCCGGATATATCATGCCTTCGATGCCATGCATATGATCAAGCACAAACTGCACAAAAACCTTTACGCCGGTTTCAAGCGCATCTTCATCGATGTCCCAATCCTTGTTGTGCGCGGGATGGCAGCAGCCCTTTTCTTCATTGCGCATGCCAAGCCCATAAAGAAGCCCCGGCTTTTCCTTCTCATAATACGCAAAGTCTTCCGCGCCCGGAGAGGGCGCAAGCACAATGACCTTTTTACTCCCTACAACCTTGCGCGCAGAGGAGACAAACGCCTCGTACATCGCCGGATCGTTATGCGCGCCCGGCAGCGGCTCTCCGGACCATTCAATCGTCCATGTTGTTCGGGATTGCTCTGCCGTCAGGCGGACAAGCTCCTCAAGCCTCTTCTGCGCCCACGCCATGGTCTTATCGTGCAGGCAACGAATGGATCCCTTGAGCACACATTTGTCCGCATTGGCCGCGACAGTCTCGCCCGCCTGCATACAGGTAACGCTCATCACGCACGTATCAAACGGATCAACCTCACGGGAAACGAGCATCTGGATTCCATTGTAGATCTTCACGCCGGCAGCCAGCGCGTCGATACCCGCATGGGGCGAAGCAACATGCACCGCTTTGCCGCCGAGCGTCACCGTGAACGCCACAGAAGACGAATTCGTCACGCCAGGATTGGAAGAAATGACGTGCGTCTCATCCACGCAATTGACATGGCACATGATGATGCAGTCGATATCCTTCATCACACCATATTCGCACATCGTCCTGGCGCCGCTGGGGCGTCCTTCTTCGCAGGGCTGGAACAGAAGCTTCACCCGGCAGGAAAGCCTGTCGCGGATAGCATAGAGCGCCTTTGCCGTGCCGATAAGCATAGCGGTATGCGCGTCGTGTCCGCAGGCATGCATGACCCCGTCGTTTTTAGATCGGTAAGGCTTGTCGTGGTTGTTTTCAAGAATCGGCAATGCATCCATATCCGCCCGGATACCAATGGTAAACGCGGTCTTTTCGGGATTAATCGTCGCAACAATTGTATTTCTCCCGTACTGATCCGCAGCATAGTCAATGCCGATAGCGTCAAGCTCGCGTTTGACAAGCGACGCCGTCCGCTCCAGATCCCACCTGAGTTCCGGATACATATGCAGCTCTCTTCGGATGCGGACAAGCTCTTCCTGATCAATCGGCGCAATGGTATAGTTCATAAGCAGTGCCTCTTTTCAAGACTTTGTTCATTGCCATGATGGATCAATTCTCTGCTTCGGAATCATTTCCTTCCGCATCAGAGAAGAAAAGGCGGAGGCCAAGCCTCTGCCCCTAGGGGATTTGATTGGTTGCGTTTTCAAAAAGCGATTACTTGCCGGCGAGGTAAGCGTCCAGCTGAGCCTGAGCTTCAGCCTGAACAGCCTCGATGCCCGCAGCGATCAGCTCGGCCTTGATGGTTTCAAGCTTCTCGTCGATGTCCAGCGTACCGGTCAGCATTTCAGCAGTGTACTTCTCCATGACCGCAGAGCAAGCAGCGCATTCGGCTTCCACGTTGGTCTTGTCTAAGGTGAAGGTACCCAGGGTGGACACGATGGCATTCTCATAATCGGCGAAGATTTCTTCCCAATCATAGTAGGAATCGGTGGTGCAGGAAGCGTTCACGACGGAACCGGTCACGAAGCTGTCCATGGACCAGTTGTTGTTGCTCTGCTCGGTACGCTCGACAACCTTGTTGCCATTGACTTCGGTGTAGGTGAAGTGCGTGCCTTCAACGCCGTAGCGGAGGATGTCGCGGAAGGTGCGGTCGGTGTTGAGCAGCTCGAGGTACTTGAGGCACGCGATGGCCTGCTCCTCAGAAGCAGCCGCATTGATGGCGTTCATCGCGCCGCGCATGGTCGCGGTGGACATGAACGGGCCGGCATAGCTGGCGCCATGGACGACGATGCCCGCCCAGCTGGAGTAGCCGGCGTAGTAGCCCTTCCAGGCAGAAGCGGAGCGGATAGCCGCGCGGATGTCAGCACCGATGGATTCAATGGTCGCGGCATCCGGATTGATGTAGCCCAGGTCATACCACTTGTGCAGCAGCTGATAGCGTTCCATCAGAACTTCATCCTCCCAGAACGGGATGATCTTGTTCTCGCGGTCAGTGCCGGCGAGGTGATACGGAGAGCAGAGGTAGTTGCCCGCGATCCACTGCGCGCTGTTGGTCATGCCGGTCAGGCCGCCCTTGCCCATCATCAGCGGATACAGGTCGTCATAGTTCTCCTTGTACGCCTTGAGCAGCGGCTCAAGCTCGGCAAAGGCCATTTCGTCCGGAAGCTCGCAGCCGATGGCTTCGAAGCGTTCCTTATCGAGGCGGAAGAACTGCTGGCTGGCCATATCCTTGAGGGTCGGCACAGCGTAGATCTTGCCATTGAGAGAGCCTGCAACATCCCAGTACTTCTGCTCGATGGTCTCATAGAGCGCCGGCGTGGCGGTCTTGACCAGATCGGTGATGTCGTAGAACATCTCGTTGTACGCATTGGACGCAAAGTCGTTCGCCCAGTCGCAGGTGAACGTCATGTCGTAGGGTTCACCGGTGGACATGCCCAGGTTGAACTGTTCTTCATTCTTGAAGATGAGCTCGACTTCCACGCCGATCTTCTCAGCAGAGTAAGCGTTGGCAGCGTCAACGACCATCTGCGTATCGATCGGGGCGTCGCCGCTGGCGTAAACCCACCAGATGATCTTCTGGGTCTCGTCAGAGGCCGTGCAGGCAATAGCGAGTACCAGCATCAGTGCAAGCGCGAGGGACAGGAACTTCTTCATGAGAAAACCTCCTTCGTTATCAACTAAACGGCACACCGGCCGATTGTTGCCATGGGAATCAGCCCTTGACGGCGCCGATAGTGAGGCCGCCGACAAAGTAGCGCTGGAAGAACGGATAGGAACAGGCAATCGGAATGACGACGACCATGACAATCGCCATGCGCATCGTCTCCGTCGGCAGGTTCCGCATCGATTCTTCGGTTAAAAAATCCTCGTTGCGCGCCATGAACGAGATGTTCTTCTCAATGGAAATGAGCACATACTGCAGAGTATACAGGTCGCGGTGGTTGCTGTCGATGTAAAGCATCGCGCTGTACCAGGCGTTCCAGTAGTTGAAGGTCAGGAACAGGCCGATCGTTGCGATAACCGGCAGGGAAATCGGCAGCACCAGCTGAGTAAAGATGCGCAGCTGGCTCGCACCGTCAATCTTTCCTGATTCGATAATCGAATCAGGCACGGTCGTCTGAAAAAATGTCCTCATGACGATCACGTAGAATGGGGAGCAAGCGCCGGGGAGGATCATTGCCCAATAGGTGTTCTTCAGGTGATAAATCTGGGTGTTGACCATGTAGCTGGCGACAAGGCCGCCGGAGAAGAGCATGGGGATGATCAGCATCCACGTATACACGCCCTTCATGTAGTAATTCGGGCGGGAAAGCACGTAGCCCAACGTCGACGTGAGGCACAGGCCGATGATCGTTCCCACGATCGTGATGCCCACGGAGTTGAGAAATGCACGTCCGATGTATGCCTTGGACTGCCAGAGGTATGCGTAGGATTCAAGCGACAATTTTGTCGGGAAAAAGCTGTAGCCGTTCTGGGCAATCGATGCCTCGGAAGAGATTGAGATAATCAGCACAAACAGCACCGGCAGGAACGTGATGATCGCCAGGAGAATGAAGATCGGAGTGAACACCGCGTTGGTTGCCGGTTTAATGCGGTTGAAGCGATTGAATCCATCCTGAGGGACAGACTTTTTTTTCTTTTCCACAGGCATTTCCTCCATTTCCCCCGGAATCAGAACATACCGCTTTCCGGATCAATCTTTTTAACAACCTTATTTGCAATGACCAGCAGAATGCAGCCAAACACACTCTGCATCAACGCCACAGCGGAAGAGTAATTGTAGTTGTTGCTCTGCATCAGCGCTTTGTACACATAAACATCCAGCGTCTGGGTGACGTTGATGATGGAGTTGGAATCGCGCGTCACCTGATAGAACAAGCCAAAGTCGGTCGAGAAAATATGGCCCACATTCATGATGAACATGATGGAAATGACCGGACGCAGCAGCGGAATAGTGATACCCCATGTCTGCTGCCATTTGCTCGCGCCGTCGATCACCGCACTTTCATACAGGGATTGATCGATACCCGTAATCGTGGCCATATAGACGACCATCGAATAGCCGAATGTCTTCCATGTGTTGATGAACACCAGCATGTACGGCCAGTACTTGGGATCCTGATACCAGAAAATGCGCTCTCCGCCAAGGCTCGTGATGATGGAGTTCAGAAGTCCCTTATCGGTGGAAAGGAAGGCAAATACGAAATAGCTGATGACGACCCATGACAGGAAATGCGGCAGGAATACCGCCGTCTGGCATACCTTTGCCACCCTGCGGGAATGCAGTTGGGTGATCATGATTGCCAGCGCCACCGGGAGCGTCACGCCGATGAGCAGGAAGATGATGTTGTAGCCAAGCGTATTGCGGAAGATATTCGCGATATCTGGCGAACGGAAGAGGAACTCAAAGTTCTTCAGGCCTACCCATTTGCTGGAGACGAACAGGCTGTAAAGGAATCCCTCGCCCGGCTTATATTTGTAGTTTTTGAATGCGAAGACAATACCGAACATCGGCACATAGCAAAACGTGATCAGCCACGTAATTGACGGAAGCGACAAAAGCGTCAGTTCAAGGTCGTCCCATGTAAAGCGCTTGCGCTTTTTACGGATGACGCATTCGCCGCCCTTGACACTCAGGTTGTCTTTTCGCATTCGCTGCTCCTCCAATCCCCGAAAAACTCACAGTATGCTGCATGTTGGTCTTATGCTTCATTCAGTATAGCACAGTCGCGTTCACCTGACAAGCCCGTCTTTGGTAGCTATCACCATAAATCTTTAGGAGCAAATCTCATATGAAATGCTTTCAAATGCCTTAAAATAAGGCTTTTTTTATTTTAAAAAAACTTGCATAAATATTTTTTGTGTGTTATAATAATGGTGATAGTGGTGATATGTTTAGGAGGGGTTATATGGCATACTTTTTAAAAAAATCCAAACTTAAAGGACGAACTTATCTATCTATTTGCGAAAGTTTTTATCACCCTGATAAAAAAGAAACTGCCCACAGAACATATAAATCTCTAAGTTCTGTAGAAACCTGGAAAGAAAAAGGAATTGATGATCCCGTTTCATATTTTCAAAAAGAAGTTGATGCTCTAAATAACGAAAGAGCTAAGGAAGGAGTCAGAAAGATATCAGATAAGTCACCTAATCTTTATCTTGGATATTTCCCATTGAAAAGCATTATGGATAAGTTGAAAATAAAAAAGTATGTTGATTATTTTAAGCTTACCAATTCCTTTGAATATGACCTTTTTGAACTACTCTCATCTCTTACATATGCTAGAAGTGTTCGCCCATGCAGTAAGAGGAAAACGTTCCATGAAGTATTACCTAATCTTTATCATTCCTACAATTATTCCTATGACCAACTTCTTGACGGACTATCCTTTATTGGCAACGACTATGAAAAGTTTGTAGAAATATTCACCGTTCAAGTAAAAAGCACCTACGGCATAGATACTTCAAAGACATATTTTGACTGCACAAACTTCTATTTCGAAATAGATAGAGAAGATGCTTTCAGAAAAAAGGGTCCAAGTAAAGAAAACCAAAAAGGCCCAATAGTGGGACTTGGTCTTCTATTAGATAAGAATCAAATACCTATTGGTATGAAGATGTATCCAGGCAACGAGTCTGAGAAACCGATCATTAGAGATGTAATCAGTAATTTAAAAAAGCAAAATAACATTACTGGAAGAACAATACACGTAGCAGACAAAGGGCTTAATTGTGCACAGAACATTGCTTTTTCTAAAAGTAACGGTGATGGATACCTGTTCTCAAAATCTGTTAAAGGGCTTTCTGCAAAAGAAAAACAATGGGTTCTACTTGAACAAGATTTTTATGAGGTAAAAGATAAGAATGGTAAAGTTTTGTATCGATATAAATCATGTATAGATGAATTCCCATATGATGTGGAACATAAGGGGAAAAAAGTTACAGTGTATCTTACAGAGAAAAGACTTCTTACATATAATCCTACTCTTGCATCAAAAAAGAAATATGAAATAAGCAAAATGGTTGAAAAGGCTAAGGCACTAACCTTATCTCAAGCAAAGAAGAAGGACTATGGCGAAAGCGGAAAATACGTGAATATTACTGATAACAAGGGGAAAAAGGCTGTTGTAAGTATCAATCAAGATGCCATTGATAAGGATTTAATATTTGCAGGTTATAACCTTATTGTAACATCTGAAATTAAAATGAATGATCAAGATATATATAGCACTTACCATAATCTTTGGCGAATTGAGGAATCATTTAAAATAATGAAATCCGATCTTGATGCCCGACCCGTCTTTGTCAGTACTGAAGAAAGCATTAAAGGTCATTTTCTTATCTGTTATATTTCTGTGCTCCTGGAAAGGATCTTCCAGTTCAAAGTTCTGGATAATAAGTATTCTGCCTCAGAAATTTTTAATTTTATCAAAGATTTTAAAGCAGTTAAAGCTGAGAGCAAATATATCAATACAACAATTTACTCGGATTTTATTAATAATCTATCAGAAAAACTTGATCTTCCTTTGACTAATTATTTTCTCACTGAGACACAGATAAAATCTATGTTTAATTTTAAGCTTTAACTCATAGTTCCAACATCATAAAAGGCTGTTACATTATTGCAACAGCCTCTTCTTCTACAAACTATCACCATTTTTTAATCTCTGATACCAAACTCAGGTCTTATGCTTCATTCAGTATAGCACAGTCGCGTTCACCTGACAAGCGTTTCTCAACCCTTTTTATAAATACATTTTCCTTGCAGGAATTCTGAATTCAGCGTCGAAATTATCAATAGTTATCCCATGCTTGTGCAAGTTCTGAACAGTGATCATGCATAAAAGACGGATCGCCTGTTCTTTTCATCTTGTCAATCCGAAGGAGGCGAAGCCTTTGAAAAAATACGATTTGCTCATCGGCATCGACGGCGGAGGAACGCACTCCACTGCGGCAGCAGCATGGCCGGACGGCCGGATTGCCGGCATAGCCTTCGGCGGCGGACTCAATTACCATAATATCGGCGTTGAAACGGTTCGCCTTCGCCTTGAAGAGATGGTACGCGAGCTCTGCGAAAAAACCGGTGCTTCTTCTCCCCTCGTTTGCGTGGGCATGTCCGCGCTGGATGCACCGGCGGATGAAAAGACGCTCGCTATGTTCACCACCGGCGTGTTTGCCAGAGAACAGTTGGATCTTCAGTCGGATGCTTACGTCGCCCTCATGGGGTTTACCCGCGGCCAGCCGGGCATGATCGTCATCTGCGGAACAGGGTCCATGCTCCTTTTGCTTGACGAACACGGCGTTCAGCATGTCAGCGGCGGATGGGGCTATCTCCTCGCCGACGCCGGAAGCGGCTATACCCTTGCACGCGAAGCGCTGCTCGGCGTAATCGACGAACACGAGGGTCTCGGCGAAAAGACCGCCCTTACCCCGCTTGCCCTTGCGTATTTCGGCGTATCTTCTGCGCGCCAGATCATCGATAAGATCTACGCGCCGGATTTTACGCCCGACAGACTCGCAGGCTTTGCCCAGTATGTTCTTCAGGAGGCCGAAGCCTGCGATCCTGTTGCAGTCAATGTTCTCAGGTGCACGATGCCCAAGCTTGCCGCACAGGCAGCGCAGCTGATGAAGATCTCTTCCCAAGCAAATCAGGTCGGTCTCTACGGCGGTGTGTTTATGCACAGCGGCATCGCGAGAACCTGCTTTACCGATACGCTCTTAACCCTCGCCCCGCAGGCGAAGATCTGTACGCTTGATTATCCGCCCGAGTTGGGCGCAATTATCCATCTGATGCAAAAGGAGGGTCTGCTCACCGACCATGCTCTTGCCGCATTGAAAGATACGTACAAGGAGGCCAATTCATGAACGCATTGGATACCTATTTTGATAACCTCTATGCGCTTCTCGCACGCACGCATGAGACACAAAAAGACGCTATGGAGACTGCAGCCCGGCGGATCGCGCAGTGTTTTAAGGATGGCGGTATGCTCTACACCTTCGGCACCGGCCATGGTCATCTGCTCGCGCTGGAGATCTTCTACCGTGCGGGTGGCATGGCGCGCGTCTGCCCGATCTTGGACGAAAAACTGATGCTTCATGTCAGCGCCGCCGGCAGCACGCTGGAGGAGCGCAAGGAAGCATGGGTGGCTCTGCTGCTTGAGCGCTATCCCATCAAGGCGGGCGATGTGCTCATCTCCATTTCCAATTCCGGCCGCAACGCCGTTCCCGTCCTGCTGGCAAAGGAAGCGCAGCAGCGCGGCGCATATGTCATCGCACTGACGAGCATGAACCACACAACCGCCGTCACATCCCGCAACAGCCTCAATCTTCGCCTCTTTGAAACCGCCGATCTGATCCTCGACAACGGCGGCGTGCTGGGCGACGCGTCTGTTTCCTTTGCCGACGGCTCCATGGTCGGCCCAACGTCTACTGCCATCGGCGCTGCGCTCCTGCAGGTCATCGTCTGCCGCGTGAAAGAGCTTTCCCTTGAAGAAGGCTTTGAAGCCGACTTCTTCAAATCCAGCAACGTAGACGGCGGCGACGAGTGGAATGATCGTCTCATTGAGCGCTATAAGGACATGATTCCTGGTCTTCTCTGAAAAGGAGGGTTTTGCTTGCGTGCAGGTCTTGGTATATGGGAATTGACGCCGCCGATGGGCATTGAGCTCGCCGGATACGGCTATTATCTGGGTCGGTGCGCACAGTCGGTGCGTGATCCGCTCTATGCCCGTGCGCTTCTGCTTGAGGAAGAGGGCCTGCGTGCGCTGATCATCAGCTGTGATCTGCTGGGGCTCAGCCGCGAGGTCTGCGCGGACGTCTTTACTCATGCACAAACGCTGGGCATCCGCGCCGAAAACACGCTCATCGTCAGCATTCATACGCATACCGGGCCCACAATCAAGTATCACGAGGGATGCGGCTTCGTAAGCGACGATTATGTAAAAACCGTCGCGCCCGCCATATGCAAGGCAATCGATGCAGCAGCAGCAGACCTTGACAGCGTAACCGCACTTGAATACATCTGTACGCCCTTTGACGGCGATCATATTTATAACCGCACAATTGAAAATGGCCCGGTCGATCGCTATGTGCGCGCCTTTGCCATCTCCCGTCAAAATCTGCCGCAGATTGCCGCCGTCAGTGCTGCATGTCATGGTGTCTTCCGCGGACGCGTGACCGCTGTTTCTGCTGACTTTGCGGGCGAAATCTGCCGTCTGCTTGAAAAGCAGGGCATGCGCAGCATATATCTCAACGGACTTTGCGGAGATATCGATCCCATAAAGCAAGACGATGCGCTCCTTGATTCCTTTGCAAAACTCGTGGTTTCCTGCTTCGAGAAAGAAAAAGCGCCTCTTTCCCTGACCCTTGCAGGAGGAAGTCTCCCCTTTACGCTCGCGCTGACTCCTGTTACAATGGAAGATATCAAAAACGCCGCAGCCCAAGCTGTCCTGCGTGCCGGCGGCGAAAGCGAACCCGCCGCCCGCGTCGCACTGACGTGGGAACGCGAAATGACAGAGAGGTTCTCTTCTCTTGGCACTGCCGAGAATATCGTCGTGAAGGTTCTTCTCCTCGGCGGCGTGCCGATCATAGCGCTGCCCTTTGAAGGCTTCACCCAGATCGGCATGGACATCCGCCGGCTTTCCGGCCGCAGCGATGCGCTCGTTCTGGGCTGCGCTGAAGAACTGCTTGGCTATCTGCCGACAAAGGACGATATCTCCCGCGGCACGTATGCCGCCCTTGAATCCACATTCCTGTACAAGAGGCTGCCTGTCGTTCCCGGCGAAGCGGAACGTCTCGGCGAGGAAATGGGCCTCGCCCTTGAAAGGATTCTGTCATGAAGTCGCTCGATCAATCTGCCATCAGAAAGCAGAATATCCGCCGGATCCTCGATCTGCTGACCCTCCAATCCCCGCGCACACGCCAATCTTTGGCAGAGGCGACGGGGCTGAGTCTGATGTCGATAACCAATCTCGTCGATCAGCTCAAGGAGCAGCAAGTGCTCAGCCTGACGCCCGTCGCGCGCAGCGGCAGCGTCCGCATCTCCGGCCGCAAGGCAGAGAATATCGCCTTATCCGGGGCGTATCATGCATGGCTGATCATCGATCTTTCAGGAAGCCGCTTTCGCTGTACGCTTCTGGGGTTTGATCTTTCCGTCATTCTGGAGATAAACTGTACCGAAGAGGGCAGCTATCTTTCCCGGCTCGAAGCATTTCTGAGCCGTGTGAAAAATGAAATCGCTGCGGCGCTTCAAGGCCGTACACTTCTGGGCGTTGCGGTCGTTACGCCCGGTCCGTATGAGATCCTGAGCGATACCGTTTTCAATCAGCGGCTTCCCGAAATCAATCACGTCAAAATCAAAGCGCTGATGCAGCGTTGTCTGGGCGATTACAACTATTATGTCGATGAGGACGTGAAATTTGCCGTGCGCGCTTTCGCCCCGTTGATCAATCAGGACCCATGCGAGTTGCTATATTATCTGTTCATCGGAGAAGGCGTTGGCGGTGCAGCGGTGCACAACGGAAACATGCTGCGCGGGCTTAACGCGACGGCAGGCGACGCCGGGCAGCTGGCCTCGCCGAATGGCGCAACATACGAAACGCTGCTTTCACTCCCCGCTTTTGCCGCATCGCTTGGCTGTCCCGCTGACGATGTTCGCTGCACGCTAAAGCATCTTCAGCACATCGCCTGCACGCAGCCTGAAGACTATCTCAGAGCGCTTGAACAGGCAGCATACTATGCAGGCGATATGCTCTACAATGTCCTCTGGGTGCTCGATCCCAGCCATATCATCATTGACTGCCGTTATGCTTTCTCCTTTGAAGAAGAGTTCATCCATCTGATCAGCGATAAGCTTTCCTCTCGTCTGTGTGCATCCGGCAAGCGCTTCCCCGCAATCTTTCCCGCGCCGCAGGGCATAAGCAGCATCCTGCGCGGCGCAGTTCAGGTGCTCCAGCGTGAATGGATCGAGCGAATCCTCGCCTGAAAACACATGTTGCAATGATAAATCATGAAGGCACTGTCTCAGCATGGTTCTCAAAGCCACGAGTGACAGCGCCTTATTATATTTCGGTGCAAGATAAAGAATCAATCATAAATAATTATAACTGACCATCAATAGATTGTCACGTTTTTCCTGACCGACATTGTTTTGCATGACACCATCGAATATTACATAGTCGTCATTTTGGTAAACATAATAATTATGGTACAGGCAATACTTGCTGAAGAACGAAAAAAGGTTAATTTCATTCTTCGCCAATTCGCCAACTAAAGAAATATCGCCTTTAGCCACCCGTTCGTCAAAATTGCAGCTTTTTATTTTTTCAATCAGTCTTGTCAAATAAATCTTGCTCAAGTGTTTATTTAGGTTTGTGGAGTTCGTCATATCAATCAATGCGATTTTCATTGTAATAATGTCACTGTCCACATTTTGAGGAAACTTATTAAGACAGCTATTTATAATTGCACCTTCTTCACCATACCGCGGATCTCTGTTTACACGTTTGGCGGTCTCGTCCAGTTCTTCCTTTGTAAATCGTGTAAAAGGCACCTCGATACCACTCCACGTTATGGGCGGCACACTTCGGTTACTCCTTGAATAATCCTTCGGTTCGGGAATAACTTCGCCGTCCATAGGGAGCCGAACTGTGTATGGTCTGACTTCATCATTGCGAACGAGTTTTTTATTTTGAACAAGATCATTGATCGTGGAGTTTATATAAGGCTGCGGCTTCCCAGGGAAACGGGCATCAAGGATTTGTTTTGCCGTTACCGGCATATTGACCATACGGCAGTATTGCATAATGGTTTCTGCGTTGCTCAAGTCTAAAACCTCCTAAATTACAGCGGTCAACATAGCACCTTAATTGGCCCTAAGTCTTCAAATAACTCATTCACATTCGCCAGACATTTTGAGATAGTGCGATTTTTGGCTCAACGCTTCAAAAATAATCTCAAACACTTCTTTGTAGGCCGGTATGTCGTGGTCGGGTGCGTAGTTAATGCCGTCGCCGACATCGAATTTTTCGTCATAGATGAAGCGGAGTATTTCATCAGCTATCCGCCGCTTTTTGTCGTCCCCGCCGATGTGGGTTTTTACCCGCTCTCGCAAATCTTCGATGCTGTAACTACAGAGTTGAAGAAAATAGTATTCGACAATTCTCTGAATTACACTGAGAAGCGTTGCCGGAAGACGCGCGTCCCTGTATTCGCACCATAAAGCATCATACGAGTTTTTTACAGGCGAAACGTTTTCTATGCCGCTTTCGTTTGTGACGCATTCCATTTCATTAATTCTAACGGTAGAAACATTATCATCCGATTTCTTGACAAAGAAAAACGATGATTTCTTAACGATATCGTCTCTGCTCGTTTCATATTTATGGGATATTTCTTTGTGGAAATACGGATTGTGTGTCAATTAGAAGAACATATAATATATACAGATTACTTAAGTCAATGCATATTTCAAAAGAGGCTAGAAACATAAAGAGGCTGATCTATTGAAATTGCGGCCAGAAATATGGAAAAATCGACTACCGTAATGTACTCTGAAAGACGAATCAGTACTCGAAATTACCGTAACGTACTTGAAATGACCGTAACGTATTTGAAATTACGGGCCCTAATCGAGCCTAGTGAATATAATAGTTTTCTGTAAACTATTCAATTTCCTGAAAGGGAAATAAAATATTATTTCGTAGAGAAATAAAGTAGGGAGCCCTGTAGACAGTCTACACTCTACAGAAAAGGCGATGAAAACATGTACAATCTCAAATCGCCGCACTGGACCCTGAAACGCCTTAGCCTAGGGATTTTTAGTGCTTTAAGTAGCTAAACAACATGTACATATATTCGTCGTTCTTAATCGTTTGTAGGGATGGATCCCCCCTGTAGACAGTCTACACCCCTTATATACAGAAAAGGCGATGAAAACATGTACAATCTCTATCTGCTAACATAAAATTACATAAATGGAAATGGAAATGAAGAAAAACAGCTAAAATCAGTTTCCAATTCGGGTTTTTAGGTACTTTTTGCAAATTAACAAAAAATAAAAAACTCTGAAATCCAGTGTTTACAATGTTTACAAGGCTATTATATGAAAAAAACTACACTGCGCAAAATAGCAATTTAGCGCAGTGTTCTATACTGAGTGCACTTTTAACCAGAGATTGAGAAAGTTAAAATTAACCACATATTGATAGGAAAATATGATATGATATTTTTACTATAGTATAAGGGGGAATTGTTGTGCCAAACGAAAAGACCGCAACAGATCAATTTGTACGAAAGCAATTGGAGAAAATCAAAATTAAGTTTACGGAACAATGTTCAGATAACCCTCTAATAATTGAAGCTTTAAAAGGTGCAAGCAAGACAGGTGATGGAGTTGGAAAGCCAGAATTTATTTTTGTGTATGAACAGTTGGGTTTAATAGTCATTATCGAAGATAAGAGAGACAATAATTTATTAGAAGAGGTAACAGAAGAAGGTGAATTAGATTTAAGCATAGGACCTAATTCAGCCGTGTCTAAGTATGCTGTAAATGGTGCTGTTCATTACGCAACTCATATTATTAAAAAGTCTCATTTCAAAAGTGTCATAGCTATTGGGGTTACTGGCACAGAAAAGAACCATTCAATACAGCCCTATTTTGTAAGCGAAGATGGTGTAAAAAAGTTGGCCGCTTTAGAGACACTAGTAAACTTATCCAAAGAGCATATAGAGGAATATTATCGAATTCATGCATTAGGTGAAAAGTCTTCTGAAGAAAAGTTGGTTGAGGATCTGAGTATTACGGCCAAAAAGCTGCATGAGGATTTGAGGAACTATGGTCAACTAAAAGAAGAAGAAAAGCCTTTGGTGATATCTGGTATATTGCTTGCATTAGAAGATGACTATTTTAACCCAGATGATCTAAAAGGTAAGAAAAAACCGACTGATGGAAGCCGAATTTTAGATTCCATAAAAAACTATTTAGATAGCACAGATGATTCTACCGCAGAAACTCCTTTTACATGGTTTTTGTGAAGGAAGGTTATCAAATCTTGCAAATATGGTCTAATAATACATTGATAAACCTTCATTTAGCAATTTATGTTTATGTTCTTTCATAAATTACCAAGACTTTTGAGTTCTTGCGGTAGAATCACAGATATATCTCCTGAAGAAAAGAAAAAAATAATACTAAGCCAATTTCAGTTCATAAAAGATCGTGTGGTACTAAATGAAGGTAATGAATACTTAGATATGACTCCCTTGAAATATTTCGCTTTAGAAATTAAGGAAAAAGTACGACATGGATTGAAGCAAAATATAGACTATGATGTATTAGGTAAGTTTTATTCGGAATTTATTCGATATTCTGGTGGTGACGGGAAAGGACTTGGAATAGTGTTAACCCCTTCTCATGTTACTCAATTATTCTCGCAGTTATTAGAAGTAAAGCCTTCAGATATAGTTTTGGATACATGTGTGGGTACAGCTGGTTTTTTGATTTCAGCTATGAATGAGATGATAAGGAAAGCAAAGGATGAAGATGAAGTTGGAGAGATAAAAAAACATCGTCTTCATGGAATAGAGTTAAGAGAAGATCTATATACCATAGCGACAACTAACATGATACTCAGAGGTGATGGAAAGTCTAACTTAAGAAGAGGGGATTATTCTCGTATAAGCAATGATGTTTATAAAAAGATTGGCGCTACTGTTGGGATGCTTAATCCTCCATACTCACAAGCAAAGAATAGAGAAACACAGCATTTAGCGGAGATCAATTTTATTATTGATTTATTAGATAGATTAGAAGCGGGTGGAAGGGGCGCAGCAATAGTTCCTCAAAGTGTGACAATAGGTAAATCAAGGTATGAGAAAGACAAGAAGGCTGAGTTACTTAGAAGGCACTCATTAGAAGCTGTTATAACCATGCCTAAAGAAACTTTCTACCCGACAGGAACAAATCCTGTAATCGCTATTTTTACCGCACATGTCCCACATAACTTTACTAAAAGAGTTAAGTTTATAAATTTCCATAATGATGGCTTTGTTAAACATAAAACATTAGGTAGGATACCAACAGAGATTACTAAAGATAAAATAGAATATCTTTTAGATGTATATTTTGATAGAGTAGATGCACCTACTAGTTTCATGATTAAATCAGAAATTAAAGAAGATGATGAGTGGTTACACGCATTTTACTATTTTAATGATGAGATACCCCCTGAAGAAATGTTTAAAAATAAACTATCTGATTACTTGACTTTTAAATTTGACCAAACTATACGCGATAGGGATTATCTGTTCAAGGAGGATGGTACTAAAGTTGAATAATCTTTCATTAAATGATGTGGACTGGAAAGAATTTATCGTTGAAAATATTTTTACAACGCAAAGAGGTTCCCGTTATGTAAAATCAAAGCAAAAACCAGGGAATTACCCTTATGTTTCTTCATCAGCTCTTGAAAACGGAGTAGATAACTTTACTGTTCCTACTAGTAAAAACAAGCTTCATAAAGGGTTTATAGGGGTAAACAACAGTGGTAGTGTAGGGTATGTTTTTTATCACCCCTATCAAGCAGTCGTCTCCGATCATGTAACCATGTGCAGCAATGAATACGTAACCAACATGTACGTAGGTCTATTCATAGCTGCTGTATTAGAATATTCCGCTAAGAATAAATACGCTTTTAATTATGAAATTAATAATGATAGATTAAAAAGATCTAGAATTTTGCTCCCTGTGAATTCTGAAGGTAGTCCGGATTACGAATTTATGGCAGAGTATATGAAACAGCTTGAAGATACCTTACCTTTATTAGAAGAGTTAAATGATGAAAATTCAGGTAATGTCAATTTATCATTTGATAGTGTAAAATGGGAAGAGTACATGATAGAAGATGCTTTTGAAACTGTTGATTCTTCACCTTACTCTTGGGACTATAATTCATTAGAAGAAAATATAAAAAATAAGGAAGAAGTCCCTTATGTAACACGAACATCAAGAAATAATGGAGTTACAAGCTGGATAAAGGATTTGACTGAGAAAGGTTTTGAACCAATTGAGGGCAATTGTATCACTATCGGTCTAGATACAGGGACAATAAATTATCAACCAGCCCCATTTTATACTGGTCAAAATATCCATATAGTAAGAGACAGTAAGCTAAATAAATATAATGCTCTATTTGTTTTGCCCCTAATTGAGCAATCTTTAGATAAATTTGGTTGGGGTGGTTTTAGCGCAACATTAGGAAGATTTAGGAAAACTAAAATCATGCTACCTATCACAAATAATGAGATTGATTGGGGTTTTATGGAGCAATATATAAAATCCTTACCTAGTGCAGGTTTTTTATAGATATAAAGGAAAATCTTGATATTGTGTAAAATTTTAAGTACAATGTAGATATAAGACCAAAAAGAGAGAAAAGGTGCTAAGTTTGGCGACTTCACCTTTTCCCGTTCCACGTTATAAATGGCTCTTTTTAATTTACCATTGTTATATTATTTATAATTATATTATAACCATAGTAATTAATTATAGTCAAGAGTGGAACTTCATGTTCTTTGGTCGAAAACTAAAGAAAAGTGGGGTTTTTTTAATGGGAGCGCCAAGCGAAGCTTGGCAGTTCTTACCGGTGAGAGTCCGGATTAGGCAAAGGCTAGCCACCGGCCTAACACCTATACCACGTGTAGAAGGGTAACTGACTACATGAAGCTGGTAGATGGGAGTTATCGGGCCGTAACGCAAGTAAAGGTATTGAGCCCCGAAACCTGCCACCGTTGGGAGAGCCGACAGTGTTCATGTACTGGAAGGCAGAATTCTGTTGTGCGATATGGCGAGCACAGCACTGCTCCCCGGGGTCTGAGTCCATGGCACGATAACAAATGGAACTGCTAGGAACTTGGGAGAACCAGACTGTTCCTAAACAGGTAATCTGCAAAACAACCAAGAAACGGAAGTGAGCAGAGAAGATAGTCTGGTAGTCGGACTAACCCATAGTACTCCGAGGGCGGGAAAGCCGTCCACATGGGGAAGGGGTTAGCATTAATACGTAGAGGAGATGGGAAACATATGCTGTCTACTAAGGCAGGAAAGGTTGTATCCACGGAGGTACAATTTGATATGGAAACGAAACTAAACCTCATAACTAAACGGGCAATCGAGGACAAAAGATTCAAATTTACAAGCCTAGCACATCTGCTAAACGAAACATCACTAAAAGAATGCTTCTATATGCTAAAGAAAGATAAAGCGGCAGGAGTAGATGAAGTGACGTTTGAAGAATATGAGATGTATCTTAATACCAACATACAGAAGCTTGTAAAAAGGATGAAAACTGGAAAATAATTCGGGAAAATCTCGAAATTCGTATTACAATCACCACAACGAATCAAGAGACGATTGATAAATACGAAAGCCTCCTAAACACATTTCCGATACATAGCATGTTTCTGTTCCATATTGTAAA
>ENA-UOOK01001458-UOOK01001458.1-fermentation-metagenome-genome-assembly--contig:-NODE-1458-length-31160-cov-10.105289_pt1 | contig 31160 bp, 32 predicted proteins | sample MGYA00245777_ERZ724023 | MGnify/ENA primary metagenome ERZ724023 (study PRJEB28704, sample SAMN03018312) | fermentation metagenome | biome: anthropogenic terrestrial biome; feature: soil...
ATTTCAGGTGGTATGGGTGGCGGAGCTATTGACATCTTCAATGAAAAAAACATCGAGGTTATTGTTGGAGCCAGTGGTAATGCTAAAGCAGCGGCAGAAGCGTACCTACAGGGTTCTCTAAAATCTACCGGTTCCGTTTGCCATGAACATCAGCATCATGATGAATGTGGTGAATAGAATATCACATCTTTGTTGTGAAATAGTGCTTGTGCGGTATAAATAGTGCAAGCACTATTTTTTACTACCGTACATATTGGTACTATGTCAAAAAGAGGTACAAGTTAAATTAAGATGAAAAGACCTACTAAACGAGCAATCTATAATATATTTTTGCTGTTCATATATCGGCAAATATGGCAAAAAGTAAAGCCCAGTCATATATAAATGACAAATATAGTCGTTTAAGTTTAGAAATAAAGGATGTTACTTATAATTCAAAGGATGGCTCATATCTTATATCTGTTAGTTCAAGCACAAGTATAGATACCCACTTTTTTCTGAGTTACAGAGATGGGGTGATATTTAGGGATGATTATGAGGTTTTAGTTCTCTCTGGTATGAACACTATGGATAGATTTTGTGATGAATATAAAAAAAGTTTAACACCATTGGTACAAACAAAAACGGATTTTGTAACAAGTATATCCGTAATACCGGAAAAACTCATTAAATACAATATTGAGCTTGATTCAACTTTTGATAAAAAACTAGTTGAAAATGTTAATATCATGATTAGCAGCACTGGGGGGACGGATGCAAAACACCTTTCTGAAATTTTAAAGACAACCTATGATATAATGAAAGAAAACGGATATACTGCTACAAAGTTTGGAATTATGAATGAACATGAAGGAGTATTAACTGAAATTAGAAATATCAAACCTACACATATAGAGAGCAGAAATTTCGAAGAAATTTTACAGGAGGCTATAGATAATACAGAGTATGATGGAATCACTGCCTTTAGCAAAGGCCCAAAATAGCTACGATATTTTCAAATTGAAAAGTATAAATACACTTATGAATTTAAAATCGTTGTCATAGATGATGCTATAAATTTAAACAATGAGCTATGGAGGCGAAGTTAATAAAGTTATTTTCGCTTGGTAAATTTCTAATTTAAGGTTGAGTAATATAAATAGTAAATTTATCGGGGCGATAGTTTTGATTAGACTTACAGAACCAAGTGAAAAATACTTGAAATCATATATTGAAGCATATGACGAATATGAGGATAACCTTGCTTCTGCTAAAGTAATGGAAAAAAATGATATGGTACTCCAAGATAAAGTAGAAAACATTATAGATGGACAGAAAATAATAACAAGAAGATACTGTAAGGCTTTGTAGGCGATAAATAGCAGTATAAAGACTATTGAAAAGACTTCATCAAATTAGCAAAAGTATATGAACCTATAAAGAAAATTGAACGAAGGTGATTGTGTGAAGGATATTGTAGGTTATAATTCATTTCTAAAGATTGAACCTGTTAATAAAGGCTGGTCAACTGATAAAAAATATTACATTGAAACCACAAAAGGGGAACATTTACTTCTGCGTGTTGCAGATATATCACAATATGAGAGAAAAAAAGCCGAGTTTGAGATGATGGAACAGGTTGCAGCTTTGGGCATACCAATGTCAAAGCCACTGGACTTTGGAATTTGTGATAATGAAAAGAATGTATATTTGTTGCTCACATGGTGTGACGGTGAAGATGCCGAGGTTGTTTTGCCGCAATTGACAGAAACTGAGCAATATGAACTAGGAATAAAATCAGGTAAAATACTAAGACTGATTCATTCTCTTCCTGCTCCAAAAGAACAGGAAGATTGGAATATCCGCTTCAATCGGAAAGCAAGTAATAAAATAGAGAAATATAAAGATTGTGGTATAAAGTTTGATGGCGATGATAGAGTCATTGATTATATTGAAAATAACCGCCATTTATTATCTGATAGACCACAGTGCTATCAGCATGGTGATTATCATGTAGGCAATATGATTATTTCACCTGATAATACACTTTCAATCATTGACTTCAACCGTCCTGATTTCGGTGACCCATGGGAAGAGTTTAACCGGATTGTGTGGAGTGCAAAAGTAAGCCCCCATTTTGCAACGGGTCAGCTTAATGGATATTTCGGTGGCAAACCGCCTATTGAATTTTTTAAATTATTAGCATTTTATATTTCAAGTAACATGCTTTCGTCAATCTACTGGGCAATCACATTTGGCGAAAATGAAATTGCTACAATGAAAAATCAAGCAAAGGACATGCTGTTATGGTTTGACAACATGAACAACCCTGTACCAACCTGGTATTTAAGTGAACTTTTGTGACAAGCTTTGGAAGAATGATAAGATTAGATGCAAGAAAAAAAGTGTATAATATAAATGAGAAGGCATTGTTGTGTATAATTTCAAAACACGATAAAATTAAGGTAGACTAAAGGTATTGAAAGTAGGTGATATGATGGCAACAGCATCATTCAATGAAGATAAAGTTAAGGAGGATGTTCTTGGAACAAATGCATAAAGAAAATAAAGAACTAATAGCCGTTTTTACGCAAACAGGTTTTACAGTAGATTATGAAATAGTTTCTAAAAAAAATCTATCTGAAGAAAACCAAAAAAATCAAGAAGCATGGTATACAAAATTTCTAGAAAATAAATACAAGGCATTATGGGAACTTGGGTTTTCAAAGCAGGATGATTGGATGTCCCAATCAATAAGTTTTTTGTACTTTCTTTCAAATAAATTAATAATGAAAATTTCAAGGCAGCCGGATATAGAGTTTACTAGGGAAGAGGCAGAGCTATCACTAAATTATGATGAGCTTGATGAAATTAAAAGCAGAATACCTTTTTCAATAGGTATAGAATTTGTAAATGAGGAATGAATTTCTTTTACCTTTGAAAAAATTGCTGATATATATAGAAAAGAGATATCTAGCTACAAAGGAACTGTTGAGGATTTCTTAATGGAGAGAAATACTAATATCAATGTAGTTGGAAGAGTGTTTTTTCACCTTGTGGAAAATCCCGACGAGGAATATCCTTTTGCATTTTTGGCTACATATTCAACAGAGAATAAAGATAAAGGTTTACATAAGGCAAAACATGCGCCATTAAAAAATGCTCTCTTAGAGTATAAAGATGATAAAATGGTGGGGCAAGGCCTGGAATAAAAATTTAGAAAGTTATGCTGATTATAGCAATAGAATAGAACGAGGCAGATCCTACGTAAAAAACGGTGAAGTTCTAGATTTAAAGATTAAAGAAGGAAGGGTAGAAGCATTAGTCCAAGGCAGTAGATCAAAGCCGTATTCGGTTGAAATCACAATTGATAAATTAAGCAAAACTAAGTGGAAAGATATGACGGAAGTTTGCAACCGTAGAATCGAAACTATGGAAACCCTCCTTTCAGGTGAATTTCCCAAAGAGTTTGATAAATTCTTTAGTGACTCAAGATATGGATTGTTCCCGAGCCCAAAAGAAATCCATTTCAATTGTAGCTGCCCTGACTCTGCAAGATTGTGCAAGCATATAGCGGCCGCATTATATGGGATTGGTGCACGGTTAGATGAAGATCCAATTTTGTTCTTTAAACTTAGAGATGTTGATTTTCAAGAATTACTCAAGAAATCAATGGAAGATAAAATGCAAAGTATGTTTAAAAATGCAGACAAGAAAAGTGAACGAGTTATCGATGATGAAGATGTATTTGATTTATTTGGTGTATAATATTATAGAAAATTGAAACTGTAATTAGGTTTTAGAATATAAAAGAACATATAGCGTAACAGTTAGGAGTGAACAAAGTGTCTATTAAAAAGATTGGAAGAAATGATTTATGTTGGTGTGGAAGCGGGATTAAGTATAAAAAGTGTCATGAGGCTTTTGATGAAAAGATATCATTGTATAAAGACCAAGGTTGCATTGTTCCACCTAAGGAAATTATAAAAACCCCAGAACAAATCATTGGAATTAGAGAAAGTGGGAAAGTCAATACAGCAGTTTTAGACTTTATATCTGAACAGCTGCATGTGGGGATGACAACAGAAGAAATTGATAGCTTGATTTATGAAAAAACGACGGTTTTAGGCGGAATTCCAGCAACTCTAAATTATGAAGGTTACCCTAAAAGCGTATGTACATCAATCAATGATCAAGTATGCCATGGCATACCATCAAGCGATATTTTGCTAAAAGATGGTGACATTATAAATATTGATGTTTCTACAATATATAATGGCTTCTTTTCGGACTCATCAAGGATGTTTTGTATAGGAAATGTAAGTCCTGAAAAGAAGAAGCTAGTGGATGTGACTAAGGAATGCGTTGAATTAGGATTAGCACAAGTAAAGCCGTGGGGATTTTTAGGCGATATGGGGGAAGTTGTGCATGAACATGCTGTAAGTAATGGATATAAGGTTGTACGTGAAATAGGCGGACACGGTATTGGTTTGGAATTTCATGAGGAACCGTGGGTAGGCTATGTTTCAAAAAAAGGAACAGAAATGCTTTTAGTCCCTGGCATGATATTTACTATTGAGCCAATGGTTAACATGGGAACTGATGAAGTTTTTGAAGATGATAGTGATGGCTGGGGAATTTATACGGCAGACGGAATGCCATCAGCCCAGTGGGAAGTTATGGTTTTAGTTACTGATGATGGCTATGAAATATTAGCCCATTAGTACTACACCAAATCGGCGATATATTCAAGAACACAAAATAGAGAACAACAAAATAGTTTGGATGGGGTATACCCTTGATAAACATTGTAATACAGCGGAATTGTTTAATTACTTTATGATTATTTGAAGGGGTGACAGCGTTGAAAAAAGAAGTATTTATAAGAAACAGACAGAACTTAATGAACAAGCTTGGCGATAACTGTGCCGTGGTTTTGTTTTCAGGAGAGCAGATAAAGAGAAGTGCAGATGAAGCTTATGATTTTGTTACAAACAGGAATTTTTTCTATATGACAGGCATTGACGGAGAGGAAAACATTGCACTTTTTATAACGAAGGTTAACGGCAAGGTTCAAGAAACTCTCTTCATAAAGGCTATTAATCTGGAATATGAAAAGTGGTATGGAGAAACAATAAGACCTGATGCTGCAAAAGAGAAGTCAGGCATTGAGAATGTAGCATTTATGCCATCATTTAAAGGGGCACTTCACAATGCCATAACAAAGATGGAAATCACGGATTTTTACTTTGACCTTGAAAGGGATTCATTCAATGCAAAGAAATCAGTAAGCGAGGAGTTTGCACAGAAGATTACTGCAACATATCCTCAAGTTTCAATAAAAGACGTCTACAATAAGATAGCCCTACTTAGAATGGTAAAGTGTGAGGACGAGGTTGCTGAAATTCAGAAGGCCATTGACATAACAATAAAAGGTGTTGAAAAGGTTATGAAGAATGCAAGACCAGAGATGGTGGAGCATGAAATGGAAGCATACTTTGATTTTGTGATGAAGAGCAACGGGGTGAAGGAACTTGCATTCACTACAATTGCTGCAGGCGGAAAAAATGCTGCGACCCTCCACTACAGCACCAACAACTGTACCGTGAAGGATGGAGAAATGCTTCAGCTTGATCTTGGAGCAGCTGTGGGACACTACTGCGGAGATATAAGCAGGGCATTCCCTGTAAATGGCAAGTTCACAAAAAGGCAGAGCGAAGTGTATGAAGCTGTTTTGAGAGTGAACAAAAAGTGCATAGAAGCAATAAAACCAGGAGTCTCATACTTGGAATGGAATGCAGCAGCAACAGACATGATAGCTGAGGAATGTATAAACCTTGGACTTATAAAAAAGAAGTCAGGGGTTAGAAATTACTACTGGCACAGCATAGGCCACAGCCTTGGACTTGATTGCCATGATGTTGGGACAAGAGATTTCAAGTTCGAGCCGGGAATGGTTTTGACTGTTGAACCAGGAATATACATTGCTGAGGAAGGCATTGGAGTGAGAATAGAAGACGATGTTCTTGTAACAAAGAATGGCCATGAAGTTCTTACAAAGGAAATGATGAAGGAAGCAGATGAAATAGAAGCATTTATGGTCGAATAAGTTAAAATGATGATAAAATGTGTGAAGAGAAAAATAAAAAATTGATATTCCAGGAAAGCCTATATAAACTATTAGGTAGCTTTGGTACCGGAAATCAAGAAGGTGCAAAAGCAAGCATTACAGAATGTCAAAGTATTTTTGGCTGTGTGTCTATCAATCATCAGAAGCAGATAGGGGAGGCTTTTCAAATAGACCAAAAGGTTATAAAGACAATGATTAAATTTATGCCTTCTATTAGGGAGTCAGTTGTAGAATATGAAATAATATGTTGTACAGGGCCAAGGTGCGCTAAAAATGGTTCTGTTGAGGTATTAAGGACCATTAAAAATACACTTGGTATAGATTTTGGCGAAACAACCAAGGATGGAAGGATAAGGCTTACAACCCAAAACTGCTTTAAAAAGTGCAACCTAGGTCCAAACATCATGGTAAATGGAAAGTTTTATCACAAAATGGACAAGATAAAATCAGAGGAATTGATGAAAAAAATTAAGAAATCTTAATTTAAATAGGCAGATAATTGTATATAGGGGGTATGGCTATGCCAGAATATAAGGTTATATTTCATATTGATGAGATAAATAAATGGAAGCTTCTATTGGGAAACGTTACCAACTTATTAAATGGTATAGGCAGCAAAAAGTTATGTGTTGAGGTATTGGCTAATTCTGAGGCGGTAAAGTATTATGATACAAGCCTAGACTTAGCTGCAGACATTGAAACCATAGAGGAATTAAACAAAAAAGGTGTAAGATTTGTAGCCTGCAACAATGCACTAACGTCATACGATATAAAAAAAGATAATATCATAAACTTCGTGGATATTGTTCCTGCAGGCATTGTTGAACTTGTGGAAAAACAAAGTGAAGGGTATGCTTATATTAAACCGTAGGCAAGCTTTTAATTGCATACAAACAGTTAGTACAAGAATATCTTTAATTTAGGAAACATAGTATTTAATAAAGGATTATGCTATACTAAAACCACATAAATTAGCACCAAAATATCAAGAGTTAGGGTAGAGATTTAGCTCTATGACCCTATACCAACCTGCAATTTGTAAGGTGGTTCAGCTAAAAATTTCGATAAGGAGGTGGAAACATAGTAATTTTATATCTTCTTATCTTAGGATGAGAAGATTTTTTATTTTATTAACATTGTATAGGAGATGAATTTATGAATACTACTGGTTTTACTAGAGGTTACATGGCAAAAAATATGAGCGCTGAAAACTTTATCAAGGTAGTTGTTACAGCTTTAAGTAGAGAATTTGAAGAAGAAGTAAAATTAGAAAGGGTTAATAATGAATTTCAAATAGCAATGAAGAGTTATAGCATTACAATGAGTATCGATTTTATTGATGAAATCAAAAGCCCTTATGCAGTTGATAGATACATCTTAGAAGAGTTCGAAAAACAAGGTTTTAATTTTGATAGAAATAGAAGTCAATATATCCAATACTGTTTTGAAAATTATGTTGGGGTAAAAGAATAAAATTGACTTATGGGGGGCATAATTTTCCGACCCACTTTTTTTAGCGTATTACTAATATTTTAGCAAGCTATATTTTAGTATTGACATACTAAATATTTGGGGAGTATAATTATGGTATCAAAATTGTAAAGAGGAGGGTTAAAGTGAATATAAAAATCGATGCAGCTTTAAATGTACTATATCAAAGACAAATATCCTCCAGAGAGCAGCTACTAAAGGAAATGCTGCGAGTAAAGATGACATTGAAAAAGTCAGAAGGGAATACTAAAATTTTGTCTGACAAGGAAAAGCTCTTCCAGCTTATGAAAAAAACTACAGAAGAAGAACTCGGCTTCTTTCCTGCTGATAGAGATGATTTTTTAGATATCTTTGAAGCTTTAAAAGATATTGACCTTATAGATTACACATTAGAAATATATAAGAATGACCGAATGGGAACAGTTATTTCACCAGTATACTTATGTCAATATATTAGTGAAAAAATTCAAAAGCTAAAACCAAAGAAAATTCTTATAACTGAGGCTGAAAAGCATCTATCAGGATTAAGGGAAATGCTCAATTCCGCTCGTGATTCAGATGTAACTTTAACTACACAATACAAACCAATGTTTATTCTGCTAAAGTTGGCCTTTGGTGAAAATGAAAATATACGAATTCGCTTTGAGTCTATCTACACTGAATTTCTTCTGAATGAAAGGTTTGATTATATACATTCTCTGCCGGCCTTTAGTAATAGGCCTGATGAATCAAACAAAGAGTTTTTGACGAGGGATAGTGACGGTATTGCATTGGAAAATATGCTTGAGCATTTAAGTGAGAAGGGGACCCTAGATATTATTGTACCAGCAAAGATAACTTTTGCTGGAATGGGATATGAGAAACTACGTTCATTTATTACCCAAAATTATAATGTGGAGAGCATTTATATCTTACCTGAAGGGACGTTTAGACCATCAACAGCAATTAAAACTTATTTATTTTCCATAGCAACTGAAAATAAAAGTAAAGTTGAAATCGGAACATTTGAATTAGAAAAGAAAGCTATTGAGATTAAAGAAAGAAAAGTTGTATCCAAGAAAGAGTTTTTGTCCCATGAGGATTGGCGTATAGAGCTTCTTTTATCTGATGATGATGAAAATATTCAAAGGTTTAAAAGTTCTAGCCTTGAAAAGGTGAAGTTAAAGTATGTCGCGGAGGTATTCAGAGGTAAATCTATCTTGAAGAAGGATACTTCCCTTGGAAATATTTCTGTGCTTAACATCTCCAATATTGAAAGCGGAGAAATTGACTACAGCAATATGGATACTATTGATGAAGAAGAACGAAAGGTTAAAAGATATGAGTTAATTTCAGGAGATGTTGTTCTATCCTGTAGAGGTACGGCTATAAAATCAGCTGTGTTCGAAAACCAGAATAAAACAGTCATTGCATCAGCTAATCTAATTGTAATTCGCCCAAAGGAAAGAGTGAAAGGAGAATTTATAAAATTCTTCTTCGAAAGCCCAATAGGGCTGGCTATAATCAAAAGCTTTCAGCGTGGTACTACCATTATGAATATAAATTATTTAGATATCATGGAAATGGAGATACCATTAGTTCCTAAAGTTAAGCAGGAAAATATGATAAAGCAATATAATGATGAATTTAAAATATACAAAGAAACTGTAAAAAAGGCCGAAGAAAAATGGTCGAATATAAAAGAAAACATTTATAATGAATTAATATAGGGGGTTTGAGGATGGCAGTAAATTTAGAATTTGAAGACAAACTATGGGAGATGGCTGATAAACTGAGAGGGAATATTCAGCCTTCCGATTATAAATCTGTAATACTTGGCCTTATATTTTTGAAATACATTTCAGACAGCTTTGAAGAGAAATATAATGAATTAGTTGCTGAAGGTGAGGGCTTTGAAGAGGATAGGGATGCCTATCTTGAAGATAATATTTTCTTCGTCCCACCAAGTGCAAGATGGGACTATATAAAGAGAAATGCAAAACAAAGCACCATTGGACAGATAATTGATGATGCCATGATTGCCATAGAAAGAGAGAATAAGAACCTTAAAGGAGTACTTCCTAAAAATTATGCAAGGTCAGAGCTTGACAAAACAAAGCTTGGTGAATTGATTGATCTTTTCTCATTTAACTTGGCAAGTAAAGAGGCAAAAGCTCAAGATACCTTAGGTAGAGTATATGAATATTTCTTAGGTAAGTTTGGCTCGAGTGAAGGTGAATTTTATACTCCCCCAAGTATTGTTAAGTTACTTGTAGGTATGATAGAACCTTTTAAAGGAAGGGATATGACCCCTGCTGTGGATCCGGAGGTATGTTTGTTCAATCTCAAAGATTTGTTGAAGAGAATCAAGAAAGAAAAGATGATATTCACATATTCGGGCAGGAATATACTGCTGTAACTTGGAGACTATGCAAAATGAACCTGGCTATCCGTGGTATAGATGGTAATTTAGGAGAAAGGGATGCAGATACTTTCGGTAATGATCTTCATAAAAACTTGAGATCAGATTTTGTACTTGCAAATCCTCCATTTAATGTAAACGACTATACCTTAATTCAGGATGATGCGCGCTGAAAGTATGGAATTCCACCTGCAAACAATGCAAACTATTAAAATATTAGCTGGGTATTATCAGTATAATGCAGTTAATAAAGCTGTTGAGAGCACAGAGCGTGCAACTATGGAGAATGGAGATAGAAGAATAGGCGTTGTATGGCATACACAGGGAAGTGGGAAAAGCCTTTCTATGGTATTTTATGCTGGAAAACTAGTTATAGACAAGGAACTTGAAAATCCTACTATTGTTGTTATTACAGATAGAAATGATCTAGATGATCAGCTCTATGGGACATTCTTAAAAAGTAAGGATATTCTAAGAAATACACCAGTGCAGGCTACAGACAGAGCTAATTTAAGAGAACTGCTAAATAACCGTACCAGTGGAGGCATTATCTTTACAACCATACAAAAGTTTGCACCATCTGATAATGAAGTAAAGGAAGATAAAACTTCATACGATGTATTAGATAAGGTGGCTGAAGGTTCAGTAGATTATAGTAGTATGGTTTTAACTGATCGAAAGAATGTCATAGTTATGGCAGATGAAGCCCATCGCAGCCAATATGGCTTTGGCGCAGATGTTGTAAAAGGGGATAATGAAGCAGAGGTTAAATACGGATATGCTAAATATATGCGTGACAGTATGCCTAATGCCTCATTTATAGGCTTTACGGGAACACCTATAGAATTGGCTGATAAAAATACACGTGCTGTTTTTGGGGATTACATTGATATCTATGATATGACAAGGGCTGTGGAAGATGGTGCCACAGTTAAAATATTCCATGAAAGTAGAATCGCAAAACTTGAATTACCCGAAGAAATGAAACCTAATGTTGATACTGAATATGAAGAAATCACCGAGTACCAGGAATACAGTCAAAAAGAAAAGCTTAAGAGCAAATGGGCAAGGCTTGAAGCTATTGTTGGTGCTGAGGAGAGGGTAAAACAGATAGCAAAAGATATTGTTGAGCATTTTGAAAAACGGGATCAAGCACAGGAAAATGAAGGCGGCAAAGCTATGATTGTTGCTATGAGCCGTCGAATTATTATTGATCTCTATAAACAGATTATAGAACTGCGCCCTGATTGGCATAGTGATGATTTAATGAAGGGTAAAATTAAGGTAGTTATGACAGGAAGTTCATCTGATCCGGCGGAATGGCAACCTTTTATAGGGACTAAAGCCAGTAGGGAGACATTAGCTAAACGAATGAAGGATGAAGATGATGAATTAAAGCTTGTTATTGTCCGCGATATGTGGCTAACAGGTTTTGATGTTCCAAGCATGCATACCATGTATATAGATAAGCCTATGAGAGGACATAACTTGATGCAGGCTATTGTTGAAACTATGGACTATATTATTGGACTTCGTGAAGATAGAAAAAACGATTATATAAAGCTAGTAACGGAAATGGCCAGGGCATATTCTCTTTGCGCTACAACCGATGTTGCTGAGAGTCTAAATGTGGAGGTTGGATTCCATAAAGCAGTAAAGGCGAGCCTTGTTAAAATGATTAGTGATGATAATAAGAAGAAAACAACTTCTCAGCTTGACAACGAATTAAACCAGCTGATCTCTAAGTCGATTTCTTCAAATGAAGTAATTGATATACTTGGTTCAGTGGGGCTTTCTAAGCCCAATATAGCTATACTTTCTGATGAGTTCCTTGAAGAAGTGAAGGGCATGAAGCAGAAGAACCTTGCAGTTGAGCTTTTAAACAGACTCCTTAAGGGAAGCATAAAAACTTTCTCAAGGAAAAATCTTGTGCAGTCTAAGAAATTCTCCGAATTGCTAGAAGCTGCTATTAGAAAGTATCAGAATAAGACCATTGAAACCACACAGGTCATTATGGAACTTATTGAGCTTGCAAAACAGATTAGTAAAGCGGAGAAACGTGGTGAAAGTACTGGATTAACTCCTGATGAACTAGCCTTCTATGACGCCTTGGCAGATAATGAATCGGCAAGGGAGATAATGGGCGAGGACATCCTCAAACAAATAGCAAGAGACTTAACTCAGTCTATAAAAAATAATATAAGTGTTGATTGGGCAATCCGTGAAAGTGTCCAGGCAAAGATGAAAATGACAATTAAAAGGCTGCTCAAGAAATATGGCTATCCACCAGATAAAACTGCTAAAGCAGTAGACACTGTTATGGAGCAGACAAAGCTTATGTGCCAAAATGAAATTTGTTAGGGATTGGGGGAAAAACTTATGTCTAAAATAAAGGTAGCAGATTTTTATTATGGGGCTGTTTTATCCATGCTTTTTAATAACCATATAAATCCTGCCCTTGTTGAGAGTGATGAAAATAGGCGGATATATGATCTGACAACAAATAGCGGTGATTGTAGATTATACATTAAATACAGAGCGGATAAGCAAAACAATAAAACTGAGGATTATAACAGTTGGCAGTTTGTTTTTACTAAAAGTGAAATTAATGAGTTAAAAGATTATATTGAAAGAGGATTTAATTTGTCAATGGCGCTAGTTTGCGGGGTAGAAGGATTCACAGACAGCGAAATTGCTACGCTTGATAAGGGGCAGATAGAAAAAATCCTTAGCCGAAATAAGGAATCAATATCTATAAGCAGAAAGAAAAGTGAGAGAGCATATAGAATATCCTTAGGTGGTGGGAGGACTGCTGCAATGAAGGTAAAAGCAAACCGCTTTGAAGATATCTTTATAAACTGTTCGGAGGTGTAAAATAGCTGATATAGAGGTCAAAGGAGAAACCGTGAAACTAATGGTGCAGAGCAGTGGCTTCGTATTCCATGCTCTGCAAAACTGGAAGATTGGCTTCAGAGTTTCAAGATAATGGTACGAAAGAGAATAAGTTTAAATTGAGGTGAATTCATTGAGTATTGGATGGCGTTTTCCAGAGAATAATTTTGGATCGTTAACAGGTATTAGCGAAGCTGGAATTGAAACATTTAGAGCAAATATATACAGTTCATTGGCTCGTGAGATATGTCAAAATTCGTTAGACGCACGTTTGAAAGACGATAAACCAGTTATAGTGGATTTTCAAAAAATATATATTGATAAAAATAAGCTACCAGGTTGTAGTGATTTTTTAGATATATGGGTAAAATGCTTAGAATTTTGGGGTACAAGAAATAATAAAAAAGCTGTTGATTTTTTGAATAATGGTAGTAAAACTTTGAATAAGAAAAGGCTATGTGTATTAAGAATCAGTGATTTCAATACAACAGGCCTTACTGGTTCAGATAAAGAATATGATACTACACCTTGGCAAAACCTTGTAAAGTCTTCCGGAGTTTCAGATAAGGGTGACTCGGATGGAGGAAGTTTTGGTATAGGAAAATCTGCACCATATGCTTGTTCTGATTTAAGGACTTTATTTTATAGTACTTTTGATAAAGATGGCCTTTGCGCTACGCAAGGTGTTTCAAAACTTGTTTCATTTAAAAATGCTGGAGGAAATATTACTCAAGGTACAGGATATTTTGGAGAAACCTCCAGAAATTCATCAGTTAATTATGAATTGAATATTGATTCTACATATTCCCGCGGGAACAGAACAGGAACAGATATATATATAATGGGATTTATCGACGAAGAAGAATGGAAAGCCGAAATTGTAAAATCAATTTTGGAAGGCTTTTTAGTTGCTATTTATAACAACAAAATAGCTGTTAAAGTTGGCGATATTGAAATATCGCAACAAACACTTGCGCTTGTTCTAAATAACTATAAGGATGATATTAAATGGACATATAATTATTATCGCACTTTAACTGAAGGCGAAACATTTGTTACCGATTTTGAGGGTATGGGAGAAATAGAATTAAAAGTATTGATATCTTCAGGACTACATCGAAGAGCTTTATTGAGCCGGAGTAATGGTATGAAAATATTTGATAAGCCTAACATATCAAGCACTATACCATTTGCTGCAATACTAACTTTAAAGGGAAAGGAAGTTAACAAATTCTTTAGAGAAATGGAAACACCTCAGCATAATGCTTGGGAGCCAGGTTTTCATTCGGATAAAAAGAAAGCTAAAAAGATAAGAACCGAACTGTTCCGGTATATAAAAGAAATTGTAATACAAATGGGGAGAAACGAAGCTGCTGATGAAATAGATGCTGAAGGTGTTGGTGAATATTTGCCTGACGAGTTATTTATGGTACAAAACCAAAACCAAAATCAAAATCAAAATGATAAAGATGAAACTATTACAGATAAAACAAAAGATATTGAAATTAAAGCAGTTGAAAAAGTTAAAATACCTACAGGAATTGCAAAAATAGAGGGAGATTCCCTAGATGAGGAAATAGATGATTATGGTAATATTGCAACAGATGATGATGTTATTGATGGTACAGCTAGAACCCCACGGGGAAAGAAAAATAATGGATCTGATGGCAAAGGTACACCTACGGGTGCAACAGGGAATATTGATGGAACAAATGTGATTAAAAAGTGGGCAGAAATAGGATCTGTTCAAACTCGCCTTTTTAATACAGGTGTAAAGCCTAGTGAATATAAACTGATGCTAACACCAGAAAAAAGTGCTCAGAAAGGGTATGTGATGGTAAAGCTTTCCGGAGAACAGAGTAATTTTAATGCTTCAATAAAATCAGCAAGGTTAGAATCTAGTGAAAGCGAAAAACTGAATTCTATGGATGGGAGGATATTTCTAAATTCATTTTTAGAGAAACAAAAGATATCAATAATATTTGAGCTTGATTATGAAGAAAGTTGCTCGATGGAGGTGGCTTTGTATGGATATTCGCTATAAATTATATCCTTATCCAGTATTAAGTTCCTTTTCAAATGATTATATAGGTTGTTCATTTATCTCTAACATACAAGTTGTGAGAGATATACAAGATATTGTTATTAAAATGAATGTAATTATGAATAATGCGGAATTACAAAATCTTATTGATTTAAATAAAGCGGAGTACTTATTCCATATTGAGTGTTCACAAACATCATATCGTTATGTACTTAAAACATGTGATACTGAAAATATTAAAAGAATATCTGAATCAAAATTGAATGGTAAGGTATCTATATGTTCATTTATAGTTGCTAAAGAAGATATCCATAACTATACAAATTCTAAATTTAATGAAGATTACGGGAATATGATGTTTAATATTTCAAAAGGCAGTATATTAGGAATCGGCGGACAAACCAACATCGATATAATAAAAGAAATGGATGAAATGTCAAAGATACCTTCAATATTTTCAATTTTAAGAAGAGATGTCGATAATAATGAAGGTATGCAAATCGACATTAATGGGGAAAAAATCAAGATTTGGCTTTCAAATGAGGATTTTTATAATTATAAGAGTATTTGTAATATGCCTTCGTATCTCCCGGTGATACACTCTATGATTATTATGCCTACTTTACTTTATGCATTTGAAACATTAAAGCAAAATGGTACAGATGAATATGAAAGCTATAGATGGTATAAATCTATTGATAGAATTTTAAAGAAGTCGGAACTGAGCTTGGATAGTGATATTTTGGAGGACATTCCCACATATCAACTTTCGCAAAAATTATTAGGCTTACCAATCAAAAGGGCATTATCCTCAATGATAGATATAGGAATGGAGGATGAGGAAATATGAAATTATATTTTTTGAAACAAGATGCCTTAGATACACTACAGGGCAATCTAAAAACAAATGCCAGAAAGTATATGAATCCAACAAATGAGTGGATAATAGAGTTTTTTGATGGGCAATCCCCTTTTCTAGAATATAAAAAAGAGGTTGTTGACTTTTCTTTGGATATGTCTTTTGAAAAGCCAGAAGAAAGTGATGTAGCAAATATAAAGATTTTATATTCTGCGATGAAAGGATTGACAGAAACGGATGCAACCGATGAGCGACTATGGTCTGGATTAGAACATGGCCAATTCTGGGATTATCTTAGATATAGATGGTCTTTAGATAAAAACATTCCTACAGAAAAAGAAATCAGTAGACATTTCTTTTATGGTCAAAGCAAACGTAGATCATTATTAGTGAATACTTTGTCGAGATTATGGTGGATTGGGAAATTAACATATGATGAAAAGAGATCTAATCCATTTGAATTAACAGAAGTTTTGTCAAACGATTTTGCAACAAGAACTTTAATGCTGTTTTCAAGCAATTATTCAAGTAATCCTATGATTGTTCGTGCGATATTAGCTGCTATGTTAGACGTTAAAAAAAATGGTAACAATATATCCCGTGATATTTTTACTGGTATAACAAAATATCTTAATGTTCTTGGTGGAACATATATTCTTGACTATTTTGACGAAGATGTTTTGAAAGAAAAAATAATAAAAGAAATTTATCGTTTACATGGAGAGAAACAAACAATAGTTAATAATCAGAATACTGAAAAGGCAAGAAAAGCCAATGAAATCATAAATGATCATACACCAATTAAGGATAACAATGTTATTAAAATTAAAATGTCTGAGATTATTGTCGATGAGCATAAATTTCATACACCACCGTATATAGGTAAAGTCAATGCATTAATGAAGTATTATCAAAAACACAAGGCTTTAGATAAACCCATTATAGTTATTAAAAGCGAAGATAAATATCTGCTAGAGGATAAATACCTTAGGTATTATGTAGCAAAGAAACTAGGATTGCCCACAATAGATGCAATTGTTGAATTAAAAAAGACAGTATCATAAAAGTTTCTTTGATACTACATTGGATATATGTCTAAGGAAAAGTTGTGAATCCACTTTTGATAGGTTGATGATGTGTTCTTGGTTAAGACCTGATAAAGGTTATAAAGAGAATATGATATTTAATGAAATTGATAAGCTATTAGTGGATCTGGCTATTGATGAAAATACTAAAAAAGAAATCTATCAGATACTATATATCCATATAATTAGCTGCTGAAACAAACGACAAAATTTATAAAACTTCCTGGAAAATTGACTTGCGTCAAAGAAATCGTGTAATACTAATAGTATAATAAGAATATCAATCATATAGCCTTATGCATTTTCCGCATATTAGGTTAGTTGTAGTATAAACAAATTATATTATAGGAGGTGCGCACAATGAAAGTAATTAAAGTAAATGAATTACCATTCGTGAAAACCGGTTGGGGTGTAAAGGGTAAGCCTATTATAGACATGCCTGAAATAGGTATTGTTAATTTGGTTATGGAGCCAGGAGAAAAGGTTCCCCCACATAAGACACCAGTGAATGTTCTTTTTCAGGTGATAGAAGGAAAAGGATCGATTACAATCGGGAATGAAACACAAATAGTTGAAATAGGAATTATTGTGGTTAGCCCGCTCCAAATCCCACATGCTTTAGAAGCTAACCAGAATTGTGTATTCTCTGTTTATGTTATAAAAACACCTAACCCTCAAAAAAGCGCTGTGAAATAGAAAAAGTTTATAATTCAGACCATAAAATATAAAACCTCGTACTTTTGGTGAGGTTTTATATTTTATGGGTTTTAAATTAGGCAGGCTAGATACTTCGCTAATTTAATTTGAGATTCTTCATCGTGTTGACCTTGACAACTTTGTTAAATAATTCTACAATATATACATAATACGCTCGGTGAATGTACTCGGTGAACTGAATATGTTAAGCTATATGGTTCATTCACCAACGAAAAATATACATTAGGAGGAACAGGAGATGATTAAGAGCAGCCAATCTACAACTGAATATATAACTAAATCTGTTTTGAAAAACCAAGATAAAAAAATAACAATTATCAAGGGAGGAAAATAATATATGAATAAGGTAGATAGATTATTTGAACCTATAACAATTAATAAGTTAACCTTGAAAAATAGGATTGCCATGGCACCTATGGGGTTAGTTGCCTACTCAGATGTTAATGGCGGTTTTAATGAAAATGCACAAGAATACTACATTGAGCGTGCAAAAGGCGGTACTGGTTTAATAATTACAGGTATTTGTGCAGTTGACTATAATGAAATGCCAGAACAAGGGCTTCCTTGTCCAACTTATAATCCATTATGCTTTCATATGTCAACAGCTCCAATGAATGAAAGAGTTCATGCTTATGGTGCAAAAATATTTTTACAAATAACAGGTGGCCTAGGACGTTCTGCAATGCCTGGATTGTATAAAAAGCCAATTGCTCCTTCAGAGGCGCAAAACCGTTTTGACCCGAGGATAATTCATAACCCAATGACAACTGAAGAGATAAAAGTATTAATAGGAGACTTTGTAAAATCAGCAGTAATTGCAAAGCAGAGTGGTTTTGATGGAGTTGAAGTGCATGCTGTACATGAGGGATACCTTTTAGATCAGTTTGCGATAGCCTTCTTTAATAAAAGAACAGATGAATACGGCGGAGATTTAAGAGGCCGTTTAAAGATTGCAACTGATATAGTTAAAGGAATCAAGGCACAATGTGGTGAGGACTTCCCGGTTTCACTGCGCTTTAGTGTTAAGAGTATGATGAAGGGACTTCGCCAAGGTGCATTACCTGGAGAAGAATTTGATGAAGTTGGTAAAGACATGGAAGAAGGATTGGAAGCTGCTAAGATACTGGTAGAAGCAGGTTACGATATGCTGAACGTTGATGCAGGAACTTATGATTCATGGTATTGGAATCATCCACCAATGTATTTTAATGAAAAAGGAATGTACAGGGAATTTGGCAGACAAGTTAAGAAGGTTGTAGATGTTCCAGTTATTCTTGCAGGTAGGATGGATGATCCTGATGTAATTAATGATGCATTCGATACAAAAGCTTGTGATATTGTTTCATTTGGACGCCCACTTTTGGCTGATCCATATCTGCCTATGAAAATAAAAGCAAATGATTGGGAAGATATTAGGCCTTGCCTATCCTGCCATGATGGCTGCATGGGAAGAATTGCACATGGCCTTCCATTATCTTGTGCAGTTAATCCTCAATGTGGTCGTGAAAAATCCTATGAATTAACACCTTCAATGGAAAAGAAGAACGTTTTAATAATCGGTGGTGGATTAGCAGGCATGGAAGCTGCTAGAGTTTGCAGCCTCAGAGGTCATGACGTAACATTGCTTGAAAAAAGTGATAAATTAGGTGGTGTAGTAATACCAGGCGGAATACCTGATTTCAAGAGTAATGACCATAAGCTCTGTAAATGGTATGAAAGACAAATTAATAAATTAGGGGTTAATATTAAGCTAAATACATCTGCTGATGAGTCAACCATTGAAAAAACTGATGCTGATGTTATTATAGTAGCAACAGGTGCTAAACCAATAATTCCTCAAATTAATACGGATAGGGAAATATTAACCGCTACTGATGTGCTATTAGACCCATCATTATCTGGCGAAGATATTGTAATAATAGGCGCTGGACTTGTTGGATGTGAAACTGGACTATGGCTGTCACAGATGGGCAAAAATGTTACTATGGTAGAGGCACTTCCATTTATTTGCGGTGGGCCTCATAACATGCCATTTATGAATTGGGATATGATGAAGGATTTACTCCTATATAATCATATTAAAGTAATGACTAGTACAAAGGTTGAAAAAATAGATTCAGATGGCATTAAAGTTTCTAATAATAATGGGGAAAACATAATAAAGGCAGATACAATAATTGCCGCAATTGGATATAAGTCTTATAACCCATTGCAAGATGCCCTTGACAACAGTGAGAAGGAAACCTATAATATAGGAGATTCTAGAGAAGTTAAAAATATTATGCAGGCTATTTGGGATGCATTCGAAGTAGCAAAGAACATTTAACAATTTGCAGTATGTACTATTTACCTGCTCTCTTGAGTTACAGGGGTAATTATAATGGAAAAGATGACGAACAGAAAAAAACAAGCACTGAACACTAAAAAGCATATTTTGGATATCTCTATAAAATTGATGAAAGAATATGGCTATGATGCAATTACTATAAAACAGATATGTGAAGAGGCAGGTGTATCAACGGGTGCCTTTTACCATCATCTAAAGAGTAAGGAAGGCATAATAATCGAGGGATATTCCGAGTGTGATGAATACTTTGATGAGTATGTTATTAATCATTTAGAGTCTGAAGACATAATTGATAAAATAATAGAGTATATAGGTTATCAAATGGAATATGCTAAGATGCTTGGAGTACACACTATTACTCAAATATACAAAGCTCAGTTAACAAATGGGAATGAATTTTTTCTATCAGATGAACGGGGACTTCCTAAAAATCTGTTAACACTTATAAAAAAGGCACAGGATGATGGAGCTTTGAGAGGCGATTACAAAGCTAAAGAAATCTGTGATGAATTACTCTTAATTTCAAGAGGAACTATATACAATTGGTCACAAAAAAACGGGAATTATGATATTACAGAGTATTGTAAGAAAATAATTTCACATCACTTGGATTACTTTAGAGAAGAACATAAATAAAAAACATGAAATACCTCTTTGTTAAACTAAACTGATTTTAACAAAGAGGTATTTTTTAGTTTAACTTAGTGCATTAGTTGGTAGGTAAGATTATGTACTTGTTCTAGTGAAAGCTGGGTATAGTAGGTGGTGTAATAAACTTTTACGAAATGTTGTAACGAAATACGATTTTGATGGTCTTATATATGAAAGGCGGTGAAAATGTGACTGAATTTGAAGATATATACTCTGAATATTTTGATGATGTATATAGATATGTGCTAAGTCTTTCTAAAAATAAAAGTATTGCAGAGGATATAACACAAGAAACCTTTTTTAAAGCATTAAAAGGTATTGATGGCTTTAAAGGAAATTGTAAGATGAGCGTTTGGCTCTGCCAGATTGCTAAAAACCTATATTTTTCATATTTAAAGAAAGAACATAGCAATTTTGAAAGTGTTGAAGATATAGCAGATGTTCCTGATACTGGTTTTGAGCAAGCATTAGTTGACGATGAAAGTGCATTTGAAATTCATAAATTACTTCATAATTTAGAAGAACCATATAAAGAGGTATTTACATTGCGTTTCTTTGGAGATTTATCATTTTTAAAAATAGCTGAATTGTTTGGAAAAACAGAAAGCTGGGCAAGAGTCACTTATCACCGTGCAAGAATAAAGTTAAAGGAGAGACTTATATGAGATTATCATGTGAAGTTATTAGAGATTTGTTACCATTGTATTATGATAAAGTTTGTAGTAAAGAAAGTTCCATGTTGGTTGAAGAGCATTTAGCTGATTGTCCGCAATGCTCAGATGAATTGCAAAAGCTTAAAATGAATATAGAGAACCCAACTATCTCAGATGGGAAGGCGAAAGTAATGAAAGATATTTCAGCAAGGTGGAAAATGGATAAGAGGGTTTCATTTACAAAAGGTTCTATGTTGGTTTCAGCTTTAGCAGCTATGATTTGTTTCATTGCCTATAATGTTATAGGTTCAAAAGTTTTGTCAGATGGTAAATTAGTTGAGCCATTCGCATTAATACCAATCGGATATATATTTGTCTTAGTATTTATTATTTCACTAGTACTCAACCTTGTATTTTTAAGGAAGTACAAAATTAATACTAAACGAAATGAATAGGTTCAGTCATACAGCCAACTATCACAGATAATCTTTTATTGACTAAAAAGCTATCTGTGATAGCATTAAATTATAACTTAATTGCATAATATTTTGTTTGTCTATTCTTTTATATCTGCTAATTTTTCATATTACTTTCTCAAAATTTTCATTTAATACTTGGCGGTTAAGATATATTTGTTTAAAATTTGAGGGGGAATTTTTATGCTGTTTGGAGATTATTCTAATGCAGCTGCCGCAAAGGAAGCTGAAGCAATGGTCCGTAATCCGGCCAATTTTAACTGGACGTTTATTGCACTGCTTGCACTTGTAGGTGTTATTTATGTGAATGAGATTAAAGCAAAGAACTGGAGGGTAATTGCATCTGCTCTTGCACTTTACAGTGTTCACTGGTTCTATGAAATTGTGAATGCGATTATTTGCCACTTTAGCGGGTATGCTTTGTGGACAGTTTCAGCAAAGAGTACATCGTTCATTTTGCTTGTTGGCGTTTGCTGGGAACTTTCAATGATGTTCTCTATTGTTGGAATGACCGCAAAATTATTACCAGAAGATAAAGATAAAAAGGTTTGTGGAATTAACAACCGTGTATTTTATGCAATTGTCACGGCTGCAGGCTTTTCAATTTTTGAAATATTCCTTGCATGGACACCTGCTTTCATATGGGTTTATCCATGGTGGGGTGCAATTCCTGTATTCATCACCACATATATTCCTTTTTTCCTTTCCGCTTATCTTATTTATGACAAGGAACCAAAAACCCAAAAAAAGTTTATAGGAACTTTTACAGCAATAGATGTTATTTTGATGGCTGTACTTATTCCACTTGGTATCATTTAAAACATATAAGTTTATCTTACCGCCATAGCCATATAGCAAGATGTTAGCATTAAATTTAGATAAGTTAAACGCACAACATGACCCTCTTTAGTAAAAAAGAGGGCCATGCCTTTTATAAACAAAAATAGTTATACAAGAATTATTAGTCCTTATTATGTGCTGCAACCTCGGCAGCCTGTCCAAACTTTTCAGCAAGTGCTGACTCTGCTTCTTCCTTTGTAACCTCCCCCATGTTATATTTTGCCATTACTTGCACAGTGTTATCACGGAGTTTGTAGAAGAAGATAAGAATTAATATGGCAATTAAGGATCCGAGTGCGGGCAATAATGTATAAATCCCCCAAATACCCTGTGCAACGCCTGCAGGTTGAACAACATTTTCACCAGAGATGAATCCAATAGCACCCAGTGCAAACAGGCTGAGGGATGTAACAAGGGCAGCTCTTAACTTTGCAGTAAATGTTTGCAATGCAAAAGAGATACCGGATGCCCTTGTGCCAGTTTTATAAGTACCATACTCAACAGTATCAGCGATAAACATATAAGCAATAACGTTATATGCAGCATAACCTACACTCTCCAATACGGTAAGGCAAATTACCAGAGGTATATTTTCAAATCCGGTAAGGAACATTAATACACCACCAACCACAGAGCATATTAAACCAACAACAAAAAGATCGAATTTGTCGAACTTCTCTGTGAGTTTAGGCACTAATGCAGCCACTAATAAAGCTGGCAATGCTGAAATTATAACCAATAATGACGCAATGGATTCGCTGCCAAAGCAGATTCGTGCAACATAGATAGAAAGAACAGCCCCCACTCCGGTAACACCGATAATAAACATAACTAATAAGATAATTAAAAGTTGATTGTTTGTTTTTAAGTAGATTCCCATTTCTTTAAAAGAAATACTAGGCTCGTTTCGATCAGCAACAGTTTGACGTTCTTTACCCTTTAGCATTAAAGGAATCATTGCTGAAATGGAAACCACCACAATAATAATAGCTGTTGTAAGCCAACCAAGTTTAGGCCTAACAACAGGAATAAGCAGACCAGCACACATACCACCAACCATGGCAAAAAGCCGACCATTGGATAAAATCTGAGTTCTTTCCTGTATGTTTGTAGTCATAGCAGATGGGAGTGCAAACAGCGGGGCATCCAACATGGTATAGGATGCATCGAACAAGATATAGGAAATAATAACCCATGCGATTTTCATTCCATCGCTGATACCACTTGGAATAGCAAACAATAGGATAGTTGTCAATCCAAGTGAAAATGTACCTATTTTCATCCAAGGCAAAAACTTTTGTCCGCTTTTTAATTTCACTTTATCTACAACAATGCCGAAAATCGTGTCATTAACAGCGTCCCAAATTTTTGGTACGAGAAGAATCGTGGCAACAATGCCGGCACCTAAGCCAATATCAGTAATAAATGTTGGCAGCATTCCTGCAAAAGCCCACAAAAAGTTTTCCCCAAAGAAATATGCTGCATATGACCGATGCTCAAGCGGTGATGCTTGAAATCCATCTCTCTGATTTCTTTTGTTTTTCATTTTTAAACTTCCCCCCACATTATTAAAATAAACATCCGTTTCCTACTTAAAAAAGATTACCTTTATCTTAATAGTTTTCTGCCACAAATTTCTTCACAAGTGCTGGCCAATCTGTTTGAATAACATCAAAGCCCATATCAATCAGCTTGCCCCATGCAAGTTTGGGGTCTTCAGCAATTGCAGTATTATCATCGTATCCATTACAGAAACTAATCCTTTTACCATTTTCAAACATTGATAACATTGCTTTTACTTCGCTGTTGTTCTTTACTTCATTAGGCATACTATCTAAAATCTTTATAGGAAGTTTTTCACACAGTGTCAAGGAATTTACCCATGCTAAAATATCTTGCTTATGTAGACGCTCAATTAGACTTTGTGATGTCATAGCGGCTTTATCACTCATTACAAGTACTTCCGCTGCAATAACATTCAGTTTGTAATTCATTACTTGATCCATTTCTGCATTGAAGTCGTCTTCATTTTTTAGAATAGGCATGTACATTAATTTTCCGCCAAGTTCCTGTAAGGTTTCCAGCAGTTTATCATCAACATGGGATTTGAGAATAATCTGATCAAACATATTGTGACGGTTCAGTTGCCTTATAACGTCCTCCCAGTAAAACCATGACCTGTCTACGTTAATTAAGCATTTACCCTTAAATGTTTCAAGCACATCATCCATACGACAAAGAGGAGAGTCCATGGGAATTCCTAAGGAATTAAAGATAGGATAAGATTCGATTTCGGAAGAAGACATGGTTCTTATATCTTTATCGAATTGAAAGACCTGCTTTTCAACTCCATCATGCAATGCATAAAACACACCATCCGTTGATCTGATAACATCCATTTCAATAATATCAGCGCCGTGCATGAGTGCATTTTTATAAGCAAGTATGGTGTTTTGTACAATGCTGCCACCATTTGTACCCCTATGTGATGCTACTAAAACTTTGTTTTTGTTTTTCTCTTCAAGAATTTTTTCTCGGGTTTCATTAAATTCCATACTATAAAAACACCTCCATTATTTTATTTATATTCATGTTAATAATATAAGTATATTCGCAAAATTGAAACGTGTCAAACAATTTTATTTGTCTTAAATTTATTTGTATATTGTTCAAAACAGACTATGTATATTTTAACAAGTAGCACATACACTGTCTGTGGCTAGGTTGATTTTATTATAAGATATACTTATAATAAAAATATACAATTTATTATATGCCTGAGGTTGTAAAAAGTATTATAACGTTTCAGAACATGGAGGTATCAAGGTAATATGGCAACAATAAAGGACATTGCGAAATTGGCTGGAGTATCTCAGGGTACAGTTTCCAACGTTTTAAACGGGAAAAGTAACGTGAGTAGTAAAAAAATTAAATTAGTAGAGCAAGCGGCAGCCGATTTAGGGTATACTGTCAATGAAAAAGCAAAACTTTTACGCAAAGGTAGCTCAAAAATTTTAGCGGTCATTTTACCTAATATAAATTTTAAATCTTATGTTGATTTTTACATGAGCTTTAAAATCTTTGCAGAAACTCATGGATACTCTGTGCTGCAGTATATTACAAATGATAATCAGAAAACGGAGAAGGATATTTTAGAACAAATTAAATCAAGTCTTGCGGCAGGGACTGTAACTATCTCTTGCTTAGAAAATGCCGCAGATTATTATTCCGATAGAGGATTTACTTCCAATAATGTTGTTTTTGTAGAAAGAAAGCCGGGCAGAGGGTGCAGCTTTATTGGCTTTGATTATGCGAAAGGCGGCACTGATATGGCTAAATATGCCGTTGAAAAGGGTTTTGCATCTGTATCACTATTAACGGGAAATCTTCAGTATACAAATGAGAAAGAATTTTTCAATGCTTTTAAAGTACAAATGCAATTTTCTCAGAAACCTTTCTCTCATATTCAAACCGATATGCAGCGTAAAAACCAAAATGCTTTACAATTGTTCAACAGCACATCCCCTGATGCGGTATTTATCTCAAATTATGGATTTGCTGAAACAGTAAAGGATACTTGGAAGAATTTTTACAGAAGCACAAATATATCTATCTGTACCATAGCTCCTGTTTTTACAATGCCTGAGGATGATTTTACAAAATATGAACTTAATTATAGATTGCTCGGAAAGGAAGCTGCAAGGGTTCTCATTGAGCAATTGGAAACTCAAAGAACTTGCAGCCATAAAGTTTTGCAGAATTATGGATTTAGAAATTGGTTTGGAAAGGAGTTTATGGTTTCAACTGTTCCAGAAAGTATTAATGTTCTTACCCTAGATAGCCCTGAAGCTTCCATTATGCAAAACCTAGCGCAACTCTATACTGAAAAAACAGGCACTAGAATTAATGTTGCAGTTTTTTCTTATGATGAACTATACGACATTACCTCTACATTAGATACGGCTTCAATTTATGATGTGATACGTCTTGATATTGCTTGGTTACCTTGGTTTGCAAAGAGAATTCTATTACCTCTTAGCAGCATAGATCCTTCAATATCATGTGTTTCTGATTTATATTTAGATGGAGTATGGAATACTTATGCTTTCGTTGATGATGCAGTGTATGCTTTACCATCTACGCCAAGTATGCAGCTGCTTTTTTATAGAACAGACTTGTTCGAGAGCACAGTATTAAAAAGGCTTTATCGTGAACAATACAAAACCCATCTTTCAATTCCGAAAACCTTTGAGGAATTGAATAATATTGCCAAATTCTTTACGCAAGCTAATAATGCAAATTCGCCAGTAGAATTTGGTGCAACATTAACTTTGGGCAGCTCTGGCGTTGCTTGCTCTGAATTTTTGGCAAGATTTTATAGCCATAGCGACAGCTTGTTTGATGAAAATGGCAAATTAAATATCGACTGTGAATCCGGAAGAGTCACCCTATCGGAGCTGATTGGCTTACGTAATTTTTCGAGTCCTAAGCACAGCAAATGGTGGAAAGATACCGCATATGAGTTTTCTCAGGGCAAATCCGCAATGGCAATCCTCTATAGTAACTATGCCTCAGATTTGCTCAGCCATTCCTCAAAAGTTACCGGCAATATTGGGTATGCTCTTTTACCAGGAAAGTTTCCTGTGATTGGCGGGGGTTCTTTGGGTATTTCAAAGCACAGCAAAAAAGCTGATGCAGCCCTGTCTTTCATCAAGTGGATGAGTAGTGAACAGGTATCCTCTGCAGCAACTTTGCTTGGCAGCGCATCTGCCTGCAAACGGACTTATGAAAACTATGAAATCATTGATGCCTTTCCTTGGCTTAGCTTAGTTGAATATGGATTTAGTTCATCTGTCAGTGTTAAAAACTATGAAAAAACACATATTATTGACAACAGGCGCCTTTATAATTTAATTGGAAAAGCTGTTAAAAGCGTTGATTGCGGCGTTATTGACATAGATGATGCACTGCGTATTGCACAGCAGGAATATAATGATTTCAATAATGAGAACAATAATGGAGTATAATGAAGGCAGTTACCATTATATAAATATACCTGTAAACTACAAAAGCCAAATTGGTGTTTCTTAGGGGGTCAAAATGATTTATTTAAATGTTTTTACATTTCCAAATGAAGATATGGAATTTAACTTTTTTATGGATCAAAAAAGAAGGTGTTATGACTCGTTTTATCCATTTAAGGTGTTATCAAGAAATGGTTTTGAAAGAATTGATTTTGAACCAATTACAATTTTATATGGCGGAAATGGCTCAGGAAAGTCAACAGCATTAAATGTGATAGCTGAAAAAACACGTATCAATCGTGATTCTATTTATAATAAATCGAATTTCTATACTGACTATGTCGATATGTGTGGTATGCAGCTTGAGGAGAGAATTCCTGAAAATAGCAGGATTATTACTAGTGATGATGTATTTGACTATATGCTGAATATTCGTAACCTCAACGAGGGGATTGACCAAAAACGAGAAAGCCTTTTTGGAGAATATTTGGATGCAAAGTATTCTGACTTTCGTGTGAGTTCTATAGCAGATTACGAGCAGCTTAAAAAGGTAAACTCTGCTAGGAGCAAAACCCAATCTCGTTTTGTGAGAAAAGAATTGATGGATAATGTGAGGGAATATTCGAATGGGGAAAGTGCATTTATATACTTTACTGAAAAGATCGATGAAAATGGGCTTTATATATTGGATGAGCCTGAAAACAGTCTTTCTCCAAAGCGTCAGATGGAGTTAATGAAATTTATTGAGGACTCTGCACGTTTTTTTGGCTGCCAATTTATTATATCAACCCATTCTCCATTTCTACTTGCAATGCATGGAGCAAAAATATATGATCTTGATGAAAATCCAGTCAATGTGAAGAAATGGACGGAGCTAGAAAATGTACGCACCTATTATGACTTTTTTAAAAAGTATGAAAACAAGTTTTGATATTGTTGGCGTTAGTATAATATAGATACATAAACGAATAAGGGGTTGAGATGAGGGCTTATGGCACTTATAACCAACCTTATGCGGAGGATTATTATGAACAATAAAATAAAGAAGCAGAAAAAACTCATAAATGATAAAGACATTCTTGAAAAAATTGAAAAACTTATATCCTTAATGACGTTGGAAGAAAAAATACACATGGTACATGGTGATAATGTTTATAACACTAAGGGAGTAGAACGTTTGGGAATACCTCCACTTAGAATGTCAGACGGACCTATGGGGGTACGATGTGATTTTAATAGAGATACCTGCACAAATACACTGTATTCCAACGAATTTGTATTGAGCTTTCCATGCAGTACGGCGGTAGCAGCTACATGGAATACAGAACTTGCCTATCTTCACGGTAAAACGCTTGGCAGCGAGGTTCGCGGCAGAGGTAAGGATATATCGCTTTCACCAGGTATAAATATTCAGAGAACTCCTTTATGCGGAAGAAGTTTTGAATATGAATCTGAAGACCCTCATCTTATATCTAAAATGGCTGTACAAATTATTAAAGGTTTGCAAGACAATGATATTGCAGCTTGTGTCAAACACTTCATTGCTAACAATCAAGAGGAAAACAGATATTCAGTTAATGTCGAAATGGATGATAGAACTTTACATGAAATATATATGCCAGCTTTTAAGGCAGCAATACTTGAAGGAAACTGTTATAGTATTATGGGCGCGTATAACAAATTCCGAGGAGAATTTTGTTGCGAAAATAATTACCTTCAAAAAGAAATTCTGCGAGAGGAATGGGGTTTTGACGGAATATCTATTTCTGATTGGTGTGCAATACATGATACCCGTAAAGCAATAAATGCGGGAACTGATATAGATATGAAAGTAGATAATAATTATGACGGGTATCATTATGCAAAACCGCTCAGAGACATGATTAAATCAGGAGAGATTTCTGAAGAAATTCTTAATGGGATGGTAGGAAGAATTCTGAAAGTTATGTTTAAATTAAAGATGTTTGATGAGTCAAGACAAAAAGGCTCTTACAATTCAATTGCAAATAGGGAAGCAATCCTTAAAGTAGCACGTGAATCAATAATTCTCCTCAAGAATGATAGGAAAATACCTCCATTACCTAAAGAGAAGATTAAGAAAATTGCAATTATTGGAGAAAATGCTGATAGACTGCATGCTTTTGGTGGAGGAAGCTCGGAAGTAAAGGCGCTGTACGAAATCACTCCCTTATTAGGAATTAGTATGTATCTGGGAGGTAACACGGAAATAATATATTCTCAGGGCTATTCCTCTAAAGAAACCAATGAACAAAGCATAAAAATACTTTCAGATAACGCATGTAATGCGGCATCTAATTGTGATGCATGTATATATGTGGGAGGTCTAAATCATGATTTTGATACTGAGTCAGCTGACAGAAAAGATATGAAATTACCATATGGACAGTATGATCTTATTAAAAAACTACTTAAAATAAATTCTAATACAGTTATTGTAAATATGAGTGGCTCACCTGTGGAAATGGGAGAATGGCTAAAAGATGCTAACGCTGTCGTGCAATACTGGTATTCAGGGTCGGAAGGGGGAACTGCATTAGCTGAAGTTCTTTTTGGTATGGTAAATCCATCTGGTAAACTGCCTACAACTTTTCCAAAAACTCTTGAAGATACACCTGCTTATCGTTTTGGTGAGTATCCAGGTGATGAGAACGTAACCTATAAGGAAGGCATTTTTGTTGGCTACAGGTACTATGATACATATGGAATAGAACCTGAATTTTGCTTTGGACATGGCTTATCATATACTACTTTTGAATATAGAAATCTCAAAACCAAAGTAAATAGAGAAGGTGACGGAAGGGGACTCTCTGCCGAAATCTCCATTTCGGTAACCAACACTGGAGATATGGCAGGTTCTGAGATTGTACAGTTATATGTTTCAATTCCAGAATCATCAGTTGAAAGACCAACTAAAGAGTTAAAAGGGTTTAAAAAAATTCATCTTCAACCTGGGCAGTCAGAGATAGTAGCATTTTCTCTAGACACGAAAGATTTTAGTTACTACAGCACAAAAGACTCTTGCTGGGTATATGAGGATAAGCCTTTCAATATTTATATTGGGAGTTCTTCCAGAGATATACGTTTACTGGCCGATATATAAAGTTAAAAATTATAAAAAAAAGAATTAAAACAAATTAAAAATACCAAAGAAATATTTCAGTGGGAATTTATTGCCTCAACCATTAGAAGCAAAACACAGGGGAGCAGTTTTATTGTGCCCCTGCGTTTTGTGTTTAGTTTTATTTTTCAATAACTCCTGCTTTAGTTAATGACTCTGCCAATACTTTTATTAATATAGAATAAACAGGAATGTTTACGGCTTGCTTAATTGCTGCTTTTGTCATAGTTATACTTAGCGGATGCCCAAAGAGAATATTTCTAAAGTAAGGAACCATCAATACAGATGTGGTTACTTGTCCAACGAATATACATAAAAATATTCTCCAAAATGAAAATTTATGTACATCAGCTTTTGGAATGTTCATAAGTATTCCAGGAATAATTCCAGTAAGGGCTGAAGTGAGAACAAAATGTGGCATAAACGACCCTG
>ENA-UOOK01001460-UOOK01001460.1-fermentation-metagenome-genome-assembly--contig:-NODE-1460-length-31156-cov-4.008939_pt1 | contig 31156 bp, 23 predicted proteins | sample MGYA00245777_ERZ724023 | MGnify/ENA primary metagenome ERZ724023 (study PRJEB28704, sample SAMN03018312) | fermentation metagenome | biome: anthropogenic terrestrial biome; feature: soil; material...
GTCCCAATGGCTTTTCTATACCTCTACGAAATTGCGAACTTTATTGTACTCTATCGGCCAATCTAAACGGGACAGTCAATGCATATCAGTCGGAACTGTCCGACCTGATTGACCTTTATAACACCAAAGTGAAGGAAATTACCGGGCAAAAACAGGATATCGCCTGGATTACCTACCAAACGGGCGCATATTTTGGAGGAGGACGCCAAAACACGGCTGTTGCACAGTTTGAGCTGGCAAACCAGGGAAAATGCTTTCTTTCCGCCCCGTGCTATCCTCTGGCACATGCGGGCAAATCAGACTGGCATCTGACGAACATATCCTCAAGGTTAATTGGCAACTACATGGGAAGGATTTACAAACGAATCCTGGATGGAAATTACAGCATATTCAAGCCGTATTCCGCAACCGTGAACCCGGACAATTCTATCACCATTTTGTTTAACAGGGACATCGTGCTTGACGGAGATGGCCTCCGGAACGAGGGCCTGCATAAATCGGAAATCGCGCAAAATGCGGGTTTCTTTGCAAAAGATGCAGATGAAAATGTGGTGTCCACCCGAACCGTCCAGAATGACAACAGGACAGTCACCGTACAATGCTCTGCAAAACCTGTTTCACTTACCTACGGATATAAGTCTCTGGATGACTTGCAGGCCGGCGGATTCGTGCGGGAAAAAACACAGTATGACGGGTATGCGAAAAATCCCTTGTTTATGTACATGCCGGTACAGCCAATTTCACTGAGCTAATATAATTAATAATCAGCAATAAAATGATAAGCAATTTTTTATTTTGTAAGCGCCAAGCCTATAAATTAGGCTTGGCGCTTATTAATTGATTTTATACTCCTTATACTATTAGAATTTATATCAACCTAACTATTTTCTGGATTCTTTACCGTTGTAAGCATTTTTGATTTTAAAAAGTGCTTAAGAAAGTAATCAAAATAGTAAAGTGCAATTGTTACAATTATACTTGTAATCAAAAATAGTAAAAGTGCTTTTCCCTTTGAAAAAGACATATAAAAGAATTGTAAAGCATATCCATGCACCAAATATAATTCATAGGATACTTTACCGACTGGGATAAATATTTTCCAGCCATTCCAATTCTGAAATAAGTATACAAACATCATTACTGCTACTAATGCACTAGATTTTATTATAAGATCAACAACATTTAGGCCTGTACTTGGCCAATTTCTAACATACTTAGTCTGCTTTATCCCCAAAACAAAAACTGCGGTAAGCAGAAGAAGCATACAGTTTTTCTTACAAATGTATTTGCGCATATCATACCTTGCCGCAATTAAACCCACTAAGAACGATAAGGACTGCTCAAATCGAAGTGGACTTGCAAAATTAAAGTATATTCCAAGCGCCACAGAAAAGAGCACAAAAACTATCGTTTCGTTTAATGGCGGCATTTTTAATTGTTTAACACACCAGAATATAACATACCACAGCAGTAAATAATTAAGATACCAGCCAAGCCGAAATTGTGGTTTAATCAGCGTAATATCTAGTAGGAATGATAATGGTGTCTCATGGTTCATAGGAAGCATAATAAGTTCAACGATAAAATAGGGTACAATAACTGCTATAATCCTTTTTCTCCAATATTCTTTTAGCCCAAATCTATCATACGATTTAGAAAGGCCGTAACCAGATAGGGCTAAGAAAATTGCTACACCAATACCGCCCCAAAGGCGTTGCAAAGCGAGTCCATTGCAGTCCAACATGGCTGACTACCACCAGAAGAATAGCAATTCCCTTCAAAATATCAGTCTGTTCAAAGGACAGTAAATTAATAGTCTCGTTTTCGGTTAGGCTATCTTTCATTTTTAACAACTCTTTCATCAGTAAGTAAGATACCGGATCATTCTGACATAAGCTTCTTTTAGACATACTTCCGGTTCCCAGCCCAGCCTTTTCATTTTATCGGCGCTCAAATACAGTTTGACGTCCGGCGCATAGCCATAAGTTGTACCATTGGTGGGAAGATCGACTATCACTTTTATCCTGCCCCCAGCGATTTCATTTGCCACCATTTTTGCCATTTCAGCAATCGTTGTATGGCTCATCTCATTTGCCACGTTATAGGCTTCTCCAGTTTTTCCTGAGTACAGCAGCATAAGGATTGCTTTAACTGCGTCACGGGTATAGACATAGTTTCCTTCCGACCGGCCCGCCGTGTGCAAGACAATATTACTGCCTTCCATGGCACTCCTGGCAAACTGTGCAAAAACCCGGTTTTCCGTTGGGAGAATCCCGGCACCAAACGTTTGTGCCAAACGCGCAGATTTCACATTTAAGCCGTACTGGGAAGCATAGGCGCTGCACAGACATTCGCACATGCGCTTACTTTCGGGGTAGCAGCTTCTGGGCAAAGTTAAGTCTAGATATCCGAGATCCTTCTCTGTAACTTTACTGTTTAGGCAAGGGCTCCCATATACTTCCATAGAGGAAAGGTAAACCATCGCACGGACTTTCGCTTTAACAGAAAGGTTCAAAATTTTTTCTGTCCCATGCAACGCTGTGTATATTGTGCCAACCGGATTTGATATCATCTCATGTGACGCTGTCACAGAGGCGGTATGAATCACATAATCGACATTGAAATTTATTTTCAATTCTTGACTAGATAAATCGCAAATCACATACTTTAAGGATGCGTCAGGCAAAAAAGTTGCAAATATGCTGTCAGCTTTTGCACGGTTGCGAATTACGGCTAGGATTTTTAAATCCAAATGCTTTTTTCGGTTACAATAAAGAAGTGTTTTAACCAGCAGTGAGCCAATCAGCCCTGTGGCACCCGTAATCAGAAAAGTTGCTCCTCTAAATTGGTCAAACTGTAAAGGGCTCTCTGCAATAAGCCTGAGGTCGTCAAGCAGAACTGATTCTCCAGTCGTTTTATCATTCACTGAATCCATAAATCTGAGCATTCTCCTTTGCATCCAGTATTGCGCGCATTACATAAAAATCTTCCGGTGTTGTAACTTTGATGTTGTCCCTCGGCCCATTAATTAAATACAGATGCTTTCCGAAATGTTTCATCATGGAGCAGGAATCAATAAAATCATCAATTCCTTCCGCCAGAGATTGCCGGTGAGCTTCAAGGATATCTGAGAGCCAAAAGCTCTGCGGTGCGCGCGCCAAACGGGAATGGGAACGGTCCGGGATGGCTTGGATTTCTGAATTGTCATCCGTAATGATTACAGTTTCCTGCACTGGAACAGTTGTGATCGCAGAGCCGTGCTCCTTAACGCTCTGAATATTATCAGTAATGAGCTGCGCATCAATTAAAGGCCTGACGCCATCATGAATCAGCACAATAGCCGGTTCGTCTCCTGCCAGCTTTTCCGCGGCCAAAAGCCCGTGATAAATGGAAAGCTGGCCGGTCTTGCCGCCCGGTACAATTTTACACACTTTTTGAATACCAAACTGAACCAGAAGTTTTTGGCAATAGTTAATCCATTCCTCTTTGCAGGCTACTACAATCGCATCAATTTCAGGGTGCTGGTCAAACACTTCCAAAGTGTGAATGATAATAGGCTTCCCATGCATCTCCAGGAACTGTTTCGGCTTTGCTTTGCTGTGCATTCTAGAGCCTACGCCACCTGCAAAAATAACCGCAATTTTCAGCATCTCATTCACTCCGTTAAGTCAAATGCAACAGCATCATGTTGGGATATCCGCTTTTCTTTTGGAGGCGGGATCATATAATCCCCATATAATTTCCGTAAATAAATATCATAGCCGGAAATAATTGAAAAATCGATGCCTTCAAAATCTTTCTTTCTCATGGAAAACGCAGAAGCAGGGAACTTTTCCTGCGGGCCATATCCGGCAACCAGGGAACCTACTTCTTTGCATTGGTCAAAAGGATATTTTGTTGCCAGTTTCCATGCTTTCTTCATTGCAAATTTTCTGGGTAAAACATTCCGGGCAGCCCATATAATTTGCCATCCAAGCCGTTTTGGTCTGCTAAGGGCTAAATTATCCCGATTATAATAGGAAATTTCCATCGCACGGTTCAGCAAAATATATTTATGTACTTTTCGATACAGTCTGAGGTGTTCAGCGCTGTCTGACGGAACGCCGTCAATCGGGAAAATATCAAGATAAACATGGCTCACTATATTTTTAGAAGACGGGAACTCAATGAGCTTTGTATTCGTATGATACATTTTTCCGAACGAGTAAATATAGGGTTTCGAGGTTTCTGTATCCAGCGGGGACTGAAAATAATAGGGCGCCTTTGGCCTTACCTGCATAAGTTGCTCAAAATCGGGACGCGGCATCATCACATCAATATCGTCGTCCCATGGAATATACCCATTATGACGGACAGCACCCAGCAATGTGCCTCCACATAAAGAATACCGGAAACCATGTCCTGAGCAAACCCTGTCAAATTCCACAAGCATGTCCATTTGTATCTGCTTAATTTCAGCAAGGTTTAGTTGCTTCATGTTGTTCTCTCCTCCTGCATTTCATCAGGCCGGTAAACAGAGTAAGAATATCCTGCCTCCTTCATAATAATTCTCGGTTTTGACAGCACGACCGTCGCATTGTCAGGAACATCTTCAAAGACAACACAATTTGCCCCAATCCGGACATTATTGCCAACATGGATTCCACCGAAGATTTTAGCACCTGGGCCAATAAAGACATTATTGCCAATGGTCGGTACCTGTCCCCTGCTCCTCCCGATAGTAACCTGGTGATAAATAGCACAGTTTTTCCCGATCTTCGCTCCGCTTGCGATAATAATCCCAAAGAGGCCATGCCTCAGTTCCGGTGGGGAAGCAAAATTATTCCCGTCTTTTCGCGATGGAAGCGCAATGCTGGCGCCCTCCCGGTACTCCAGCCTTCGCATCCGGAAAACAAGATAGCCGCGCACCAGTACATTCGTATGAGGAGAAAAATATTTTTCACGCCACTTCCAGTATTTTGAATAAGAAAAGCCAATATGCGCAGATACCTGATCCTTCAGTGACTGCCATAAGTTCAAAACAGTTACATCCTTTCGCATAAATTTAAAGCAGATAAATTGGTCAGCTGTTCGCTTTCAGTTTTTTTCTGATATCCCTAAGGCTCTGCTTTACAATACTGGACAATCCGGATTCCGGATTAATGCGCCAATAGACAGCACTCAGCAACAAATAGCATACTGCTCCAACCACGATTTCAAACAACAGCCCGGCAAGGCGGTTTAAATGTGTATGAGACGCCACTCTTACCGCAAAATACATGATTACTCCAAATACAAAATATGGAGTACATTTGATCCAGCTTTTTTTATCATGCCAGCTTGATTTTCGGAAATATCCAAAATGCAGAATGCAAGTAACAGACAATTCCGCAGCAAGCGTGCCAAGAGCTGCGCCAAAAGCGCCCTGACGTGGAATCAACAGAGAATTGGACACAAAGTTCACAGCAGCACCACATATAATCGCCACTGTATACTTTTCCTCCATACGTGCAGGCAAAAAGTATTCTGTTCCCATATAAATAGAATATGTTTTTACAATCAGGATTGGACAGAATACCCACATCAGGGTAATGCATCTTTCATAGCCGGCGCCAAAGAAAACAGGGATAAATTCTTTTGACACGCTTCCAATTCCAAAGGCAAGTGCACAGCCGATAAATATATAAAGTTCTAAGCTTTTCGATAGCAACCGGCTGATATGGGATTCACTGTCCTTTACAGCCATACTTGATATCCGTGCCATAAATACAGTCCCAAGACCATTAAAAATCCCGATTGGAATATTGATAACTTTATCCGAATTATAATAGCAGCCTAATTCCTGATAGGTGCTCAATGCACCCAGCATCGTCTTATCCATAACATGATAGACACTGGATGCTATAACCGGTACAAACAAGATTAAATTTGGCTTGATGTGCCGTTTGACTTCTTTCCATTCCGGCGGATACCAGCCAATTTCTTTCTTTAAAAATGGCCAGAGGACTACCTGGCTCATGAAGTTCCCCACAGCCATAATGGCTGTATACATTAAAACCCCTGTCTGCTTGTTGACGAAAACCAGGATTGCAACTACGGTTATAATTTTAATAATAATATTCCGTGTTACAGTAACTTTAAAATTTTCAATCCCGAAAAAGAACCAGTTAATATCCAGTGCACAGGACAGGACCCATATTCCCTGTACCAGTGCGACCATTAAATTATCTTTTGCAGCGAAGGCCACATAAAAGATATATCCGGCGACTGCTAAAACGCTGCAAAAAAGCTGCAATGCAAATATATTCCAAAATGTTTTGGAACGCTGTTCCTTGTTATCAGGTGACGCTGCAACAGTCCGGCACCCATAATTTGTTACTCCTAGCATTGCAAACAGCATGAAATAGCTTGCTATGGAAAGTGTAAAAGAATAGATTCCCAGACCTTCCGCACCCAGCATCCGTGAAATAAAGGGCGCGGTGATGAGCGGTGTAATTGTAATCAGGATCTGGTATATCGTCTGGTAAACCGCATTGGCACCCAGTTTTTTGTTCATTCTTACTTGTCCTCTATATAATTTATTCTAAAATATACATGAATCAGAATGCTGAGTTCATTAACTGATGATATAATTTTTAATTTCTTTCATTACAGCTCAATTTGATTTTTCGTTTTTGCCGATAAATTGTTATCGTGAATAGAACGATGCATTACTTTTGCAGTTAAAAGCCGGGACACAAAACAGAAGAGAAAATAAGCGATAGAAAAGAGCATACTCCCTCGAATAATACCATATGGTCCATATAAATACCATCTTGGCACCGTCGAGACAAAATAAATAAACAGTTCATAGCGGAAAGCGGGTGAAAACGTATGGCGTTTCCGCTTGCTCACAGCCTTAATATAAGCAAATACAATCCATGCAAAAAGCAAAGCTCCAAGCAGTCCGAACCAAAAATAAAAATAAGTTACAGACACAAAACCATTTGTGTGAAAATAATATTTTTTACTAACAAATGTTAAATTATAGTAACTAAAGTCTTTTCCTCCAAAGATATAAATTACTTGACCGAGAAGCAAGGATAATTTTTCGGAAAACGGCATTTTAAGACTTAAATCCAACGTGCAGATGGAAGGGAAATAAGCCCATACTGCCGTATTAAATGTACCTTTATCATGAATCAGGGTTGCAAAGACTAAGCTAAGGTCTTGGTTTTGTAGGACAGATGCACGGAAAACGCCGATGGAAACCATGAAAATACATCCAGCCACTAGAACAATCAAAAGTTTTTTGGGCTTGATATTTGGATGATAAATGCAGAGATAAGCGATAACGGGTGGAATCGCATCGGCCCTGTTTCCGCCGATAAAACTTACCCCACAAGTCAGGATAAGCAGGATAAGCCACAAAGCCTGTAGTACTTTGTTTTTCTTGCTGTACATCATGCCGATGATAAACGGTATAATACGGTATTCGTATAACGTTGTGTTGGAAGCCCTTGCGCCATTTGTCCCGAATTGGAATCCTGTGATAAGTAATATGAAAACGGCAATCATGCAGACAAGGGAAAACACATTGTTGTAAGGCACTTTCTGCTCGGCGTCTTTAAGCTCTAGAATAGGGTAGGCTTTAATATCCATATTCACAATGAAAATCAAAAGTGCCCACATAAAGATAAACAGACACCGCATACCTACAAGGTAGACTTCCTTGTCTGTTACCTGTAAATAGAGGACGTCTGGCCTTATCTCCGGGAAAAAGTATACGCCCATTACGATGCTGTAATTGGAATATAATATAAAAAACATACAAATAAACAAACCAACATTATTTCGAAATAGATATAATAAGTATGCGGAAATTACGATAATGGAAAATCCCATAATATAAATACTAATATTATAAAGAGGATTAAGATATGATAACAACAAAAGCAATATTCCAGAGAAGAATCTTATAAAAGCGTTGACTTTAACTTTCATTTTCATCCTCGTATTGATTCATTTCGTTATAATGACTAGTTAACAAACAATCGGCGGCTTTCGCCACTTTCGTCATTTCCCACAGCATTCAATCGTCTGACTAAGAATCCTAGGAACAGCAGTATTGGGATTATAAAGATTTTCAGCAATTCCATGTGAAACTTCACCGGCGTGCCGATACCAATCCGAAGATGCTGAAATCATCTGATCGATTATTCTTTTTGCCTTTTCTGGTGACTTGTAGGAAAAAACATAACCATTGATGCCCTGATGTACTATTTCCGGATAATTTCCAACATGTTCGGACAGTAGGATGGGAAGGCCTGCCCAGCAGGCTTCAATCACCGACAAAGGATTAGAGTCTGAAACAGAAGGAAGGATAAGTGCGTCAGACACAGCATATAGTTTTACCATTTCACTTTCTTGTTTGATTCCCAACAAGCGGATATCCAAATGATATTCTGTAGCCATTTCTTCAATTTTTTCCTTTAAATTTCCCCTTCCCGGGATAATGATAGTGGCATTATTTTTGTACTTTATGTCTTTAAAGAGCGTTAAAAATTCTATAATGCCTTTTTCAGCAGCTAACCGAGCTGGAATTATAAAAATTTTTTTGTTACGGTTTAGAAGATATTCCTGCGCAATTTTGTTTTTCTCTGAATTCTTAAAATAAACCGCAGAATTGTAAATTTCAGGATTAACCAGATTGGGAAGAAAAATGTATTTGCTGCCTTGTTTTGCATACTTCTCAAGCAACTGTTTTGAGAATTCTCCGGCATACCAATACGCATCGAATCTGGAAATGACTCTTTTCCGAATCTGCTCCCGAACGTGATATTTCAGCCTTGAGTAATTGCGCCGCTCATTTAAGTGGGATTCTGACCAGTAAAGCACTTTATAATGAAATTTCCGTTTCAGACGCAGGGTTTCCCATAGGCTTGGATATAAATAACTGCCTGCGCAAACTACGATATTGGGTTTAATCTCTTGATATATTTTCTTCAGGCCAGTATTAAAATGCAAAATAATATTTTGAACTACGATAGATTTTCCTTTCAGCAGTACCGTATAATTCCGCTGATACTGACTGTATTTCCAGTCACGTCCTGGCTCTGTTTCTGCCATTACGATAACGGTAAACTGAATTTTTCTCTTCTGGCATTCTCCCTCAAGCCGGTCGAAAAAGAAAATCCGGTATGGAGTTAATATGTTCGTCAAGAGCACGATGCGCATGATGAATCCCCCTCCCCCGAAGTGAGGCTGATCTGAAAAACATTTTTCATGTTTTCAAGGTAGTTTCTTTGGCTGTACCTGCTTTTTGCAGTGACACGATTTCTTGTCATCAGTTCCCTGGTAAGATGCACCCGGTTTAATACAGCGGTTAGATCCGTTTCCTCCGGCCTTGTGAGCACCGTTCCGTTCTCCCCGTCTTTTACAATATCCGGAATTCCACCCTGATCTGTAGTCAAAATATACAGCCCGTTTCCCATGGCCTCTAAAATGCTGATTGGCTGCCCTTCGTTACGATAGCGTGTCAATAGGACAAAAATATCGCACTCTTTGAGGAGCTTACGCTTAGCGTTTCCACTCACAATACCATGATAAGTGACGTCCTTCTGGAGCTGGTTTTCAGAAATATAATTCTGAAAGTCCCTGTAATCAGCCTCTTTAAAGAACTTGCCTGCAAAGTCAAAATGGAAACGCTTTTCAGCTCCAGCATCAACCCGCTGCTTTTCAAGTTTCGCCATCTCAAGGACTTTCGGATAGCCCTTTTCCTTCATAAAATTGCTCAGGTACAGGACATGCCAAATTTTTTTATGCTCCAGGGCTGTAAGCTTTTGTTCAAATTCCGCATCACTGATTAGGCATGCATCATCCACACAATTTGGGACAACAAATATCTTTTCCTCTGAAACCATGCCTTCAAAAATTGGTCTCAGGGACTGTGACAGTACAATCGCGCCGTCTGCTCTGGAAACTGCCCGATAATTGGCTTTGCGCTGCCAGGCAGGCAAATCACGATCAACCAGGTGGCGGTAATATCCTCCATGCAAATGGATTACACATTTTTTGTGCTTTGCTTGAATTACCCTTAAAATAATCAGGTCGCGCAGATTCCCGCCCTTTGACTGGCTGATGGTAAAGTAAAAGAGGTCGGCTTTGCTTATAAGAATTTTTATCAACGTTTCCGGAAAACGGTAGTTATTGGTAATATTGATTCTCTCAAAGTCAAACTCATTTTGCAGTGGAGAATCGTACAGAGTTTCTACTGCCTTGGACAGTCCATGGATCGGAGGGGGAAACTGTGCTATAAAGCATATCCGCTTTTTCGTCATTTTTTCTTACTCCTGCGGCTGACAAATGAGGGTTTTCAAAATTTTTTCCAGTTTATTCATAACAATTTTCTTTTCATAATTCTTTTCAAAATATTGCTTTCCGTTTTCCCCACAGCTTTTATATCGTTCCGGGTGCTCAATAAAAGAAGTCATCGCATCCGCAAGAGCCTGCTCATCATCGGCCGGCACGGCAATCCCACATTGGCACTCTTTGATAATATCACCTGCGCCGCCGTCAATCGCCGCAATCACCGGTTTGCCCGCGGAAAGGTAGCTTTGAAATTTTGCCGGTACAGTATTTGCCGCAAAGCCAATCCGGCTTGCCGGACATAAGGTCAATAAAAACGCATCCATCCGGGGATATACCTCCGCCAGTACATTTCTTGGAACACGTCCGTAAAACTTAACCCGATCCATGATATCCAGACTTCTGGCAAGATTGCAGCATAACTGATAGTCACTCCCACCCCCATAAAAATGTATCAGGAATTTCCGGTTTGTCTTAATTTGCGCTGCCGCTTTTAAAATACATTCAACATTCTGCTGATAGCCGATATTCCCGGCAAAAATAAAATTCACTGTGTCTGAATGGTTTTCAGTCTGTTTTACCTGCATTCTTTGAGCATGCTGTGGCAGGTAAATAATCCTCCCCGATTTTACCTTGTCCACTTCAGTCAGATACTCGCGGAATGGTTCGGAAGTAATGCCCACAAGGTCTGCGCTACCATAAGCAAAGCGGCTGTACCTCAGCATGATTTTAAAAAGAGGGCTCTTTTCATAAACTCCCCATATTTTCATCTGATCCGGCCAAATATCAAGGCAGTATAGAAACAGTGGTCTGTGAAGCCTTTTTTTCAGAATAATCGCCGCATTCGCCATCAGGATGGGTGCAGTCTGATAAGATAAAATGACATCTGCATTTAGCCCTATTAAATGCGCATAAATACTGGAATTGATATAAAATGAAAGATAGTTTAAAACGCGGAAAAAGAATCCGGTATGCCTGGCAATAATTGGGACGCGGATGATTTCGACGCCATTATGGAATTCGTGCCGCCGGCGAAAGCCTTTAAATTCCTTTGGCACATGATTCGTCGTATAATCTGGTAGTCCGGTTAAAACGGTCACCTGGTGCCCGCGCTGAACGAGGTCTTCTGCTATATCGTTGACAAGGAAATCATCAGGCCAGTAATACTGCCCAACAATAATAATTTTCAACAGAACTGCCTCCACCTGTTACAATAAATAATGTAAGTGGTCAGTATTTTCTCCAAACCATCCGATTGACAATACCGGTATAGCTTTGGATAATCTTGACGACTTTTGTCGAAACATCCTCCCTATAACACGGTACCGGGAACCCAACGTCGCCACTGCCATTCATGGCGACCGCTGTTTCAACAGCCTGCTCCACACCGCCCTGCGAGATGCCGGCCAAAATAAAGCACCCTTTGTCCATGGCTTCCGGCCGTTCAGTTGATGTACGGATGCACACTGCCGGGAACGGATGCCCAACGCTTGTAAAGAAGCTTGCTTCCTCCGGCAAAGTGCCTGAATCGGAAATTACGCAGTAGGCATTCATCTGCAAATGGTTGTAATCGTGGAAACCAAGCGGCTCATGCAGCTTCACACGCGGATCCAGTCGAAAATGCCGTGCTTCCAGGTACTTTTTGCTTCGTGGATGGCAGGAATACAAAATCGGCATCTTGTACTTTTCCGCCAGCGCGTTGATGCTGGTAAACAGGTCGATAAAATTTTTCTCCGTATCAATATTTTCTTCACGGTGTGCGGAAAGCAGCATATACTTATGCGGCTCAAGGCTAAGGCGTGTCAGAATATCGCTTGCTTCGATTTTTGCAAGATTTGCACGCAGCACTTCCGCCATTGGGCTTCCGGTAACAAAGGTGCGCTCCCTGCACACCCCTTCCGCATTCAGGTAACGGCGGGCATGTTCGGAATAGCACATATTTACATCGGAAATATGGTCAACAATGCGCCGGTTTGTTTCTTCCGGCAGGCATTCATCAAAGCAGCGGTTCCCGGCCTCCATATGAAAAATCGGAATATGCAGGCGCTTTGCCGAAATAGCAGAAAGGCAGCTGTTGGTGTCCCCCAGAACCAGCAGGGCATCCGGTTTTTGTTTTTCCATCAGCGTATAGCTTTTTGCAATAATATTTCCAATGGTTTCACCAAGGTTTTTTCCGACTGCATCAAGGTAAAAATCAGGTGCGCGAAGACCAAGGTCATCAAAAAAAACCTGATTGAGGCAATAATCATAGTTTTGCCCTGTGTGCACCAAACTCTGGTCAAAATACCTGTCACATTTCTTGATTACCGCAGAAAGCCGGATGATTTCCGGCCGTGTCCCAATAATTGTCATTAACTTTATTTTTCCCATGCTCGCTTATCACACCTTCAGAGGAAATGTATCCGGATGTTTCGGATCAAACGGTTCATTTGCCCACATAAAAACAGCGGCATCCGTTTTGCCGGTATTTTCAATATTGTGCGTGTAACCGGTCGGGATGTCAATAACCTCCATCCTGTCACCGGAAGTCGTGATTTCATAAGTCTTGCCTGTGCTGACTTTACGTAAGCGTGTGGTGCAGGTACCAGACACTACAAGATACTTCTCTGTTTTGGAATGGTGCCAATGGTTTCCTTTCACGATTCCAGGATGAATCATATTTATGCTGAACTGCCCACGTTCCGGTGTACGCAGGATTTCCGTAAAGCTGCCGCGGCTGTCTGCATGGGAATTCAGCGGATAAGAGAACTGGTCTTCCGGCAAATAGGAAACATAAGTGCTGTAAAGCTTCTTTTCCAGGCTGCCATCCGTAAGATTCGGCACAGCCAATGTGCTGCGGCTGTCTGCAAAGCTACGGATTATTTTGGCAAGGCAGCCCAGAGTAATCCGGTAAACCGGGTGGATATGGCAAATTGGCCGCGACAGCTTGTCCTGCACTGCGTTTCCATCCATTGCGTTGCAGATACACTGAATGACATCATCAATATACACAAGAGGAAACTCATAGTTTGGATCGCGGACTTGAATTGGAAGGCCATGCGCAATATTATAGCAGAAAGTTGCCACGACACTGTTATAGTTTGGCCGGCACCATTTGCCGAAGACACCTTCCATACGGAACACATAAACCTTCGCGCCAGTCCTCCTCCCGTGCTCAAAGACGGCATCTTCCGCTTCCAGCTTACTCTTTCCGTAATCATTCTCGTATGCTGCCTGAATACTGCTTGTCACCAGCACAGGGGCCAGGTTTCCTACAGCCTCCAAGTCCATTATCAGCGTTTCCGTCAGGCTGGCATTTCCCGAATAAAATTCGTCTGTTTTTGGGGGCCGGTTAACACCTGCCAGATGTACAACAAAAGACGCCCGGGCGCAGTACTTCGCCAGAGTGTCTTTTGTATCGTCCTTCTCAAACTGCATCAGGTCGGTAAAGCCTTTCGCTTTCAGGGTTTCGACAAGATTCTTGCCAACAAATCCCCCCGCGCCCGTAATCAGGATTGGAGATGCCGGGTTCATTCTCCAGCATCCCCTTTCTCTGGATTACCATTTTCCCACTTTGCAAGCTGACGGCGGACATAATCCGTAGTCTTAAGTTTTGCAATGGTCGCTTCAACATCCAACCGGTGTGTGTTATGGCTCGTATAAGCTTCGTCTGCCATGGTATGTACTTCACCCTGCACAACGAACTGATCATAATTCAGGTCACGGCTGTCTGCTGCAATACGAAAATACTTTCCCAAGTCCGTACTGCGCAGGCGCTCTTCGCGCGTCATCAAGGTTTCATACAGTTTTTCACCGTGGCGCGTACCAATTATCTGAGTACCGGTATCGCCAAACAAAGACTGCACTGCCTTCGCGAGGTCACCGATGGTGGAAGCATCTGCTTTCTGAATAAACAAATCACCGGGCTGTCCATGTTCAAAAGCAAACAGTACAAGCTCAACCGCTTCATCCAGATTCATCATAAAACGCGTCATGTCCGGATTGGTAATGGTAATCGGCCGGCCTGCGCGTATCTGGCTGACAAACAGTGGTATCACGCTGCCGCGGCTGCACATTACATTGCCGTAGCGGGTGCAGCAGAGTGTTGTGCCGCGTTCTGCCGCAACACGTGCGTCTGCGTAAACGATATGCTCCATCAGTGCCTTTGACATTCCCATAGCGTTAATCGGATATGCCGCCTTATCTGTTGAAAGGCAGACAACCTTCTTTACATGATTGTCAATTGCAGCATGAATCATATTATCCGTACCGATATCGTTGGTCCGGATTGCTTCCATCGGGAAAAATTCACAGCTCGGAACTTCCTTCAGGGCCGCTGCATGGAAAATGTAGTCTACGCCCGGCATTGCATCTTCCAGTGATTGGATGCTGCGAACATTGCCAATATAGAATTTAATCTTTTTGCAATATTCCGGATATGCCGCCTGCAACTCATGGCGCATATCATCCTGCTTCTTTTCATCACGCGAAAAGATTCGGATTTCTCCAATCTCCGTCTTTAAAAAGCGCCTCAGGACCGCATGGCCAAAACTGCCGGTTCCGCCTGTAATCATCAAAGTCTTATTTTTAAATTCTGACTGCATTAAAATTGCTCCAATTTACTTTTATTCTAACTTATTTTCTTATTTTGCGTATAAGCATGTGACTAGTATGCACCTCGTTCACTCAGAACGGCCGGAAACGTTTTTAAGATAATTTTAAAGTCAGTCCAGAGGCTACGCTCCCGTATGTATTGAAAATCAAGCTCCATCCATTTTTCAAAGCTGAGATCGCTTCTCCCGCTAATTTGCCAGTAACAGGTAAGCCCCGGCTTTACATCCAGACGGTGCATCTGTTCCGGTGTATACTGCACCATTTCTCTGAGGAGCGGAGGGCGCGGCCCGACAATAGACATTTCACCCCTTAAAATATTAATTAGCTGAGGAAATTCGTCGATGCTTGTCTTTCGGAGAAAACGCCCAACTTTTGTAATACGTGGATCATCTGCTATTTTAAATACAGGGCCATCTGCTTCATTTCTGCTCAGTAAAAGCATTTGCTTTTGGTCAGCGTCCATAAACATACTACGGAATTTATAAAAAGTAAATATTTTTCCACCTTTGCCAGCACGTAGCTGAGAATAAATTACCGGTCCTTTAGAATCCAGCTTAATTGCAATAGCAACTGCTAAGAACAACGGTGACAGAGCTACTAGTGCTAGGCTAGACAGCACAATATCAAACAACCGCTTAAAAAACAGATAGCCAGAATGTCTGGCGGAAACTGGGTGGGAAACCGGGTGACAGGAAGCCTCTCTCCAATTTTGTACTCCTGAAAACTCTGACTGATAAGGATCTACTTCAGGAGCAAAATCAGCACTGTTGTTCATTGTTCTCGTTTCCTTCCGCTCATATAAAATTCTTAAAGTACTTTACATCCTGTTCAGGATGTTTTCCGGACAAAGGAGACAGTCTGACTTATTTCAGAACCCTAAACAAATTTAAAAACAATGTTTTCTTCAAAGCCACATAACCTTTTATAATCCAATATGGAAGTCTAAATATTTACAGATTTTCATAAAGAAAGATAATGTTATGACGATATATCTTTCTAGATAGGTGATGGAATACCTGAGAGAAAGAGTAATAAAAAGTTTTTATTCTATTTCTACCAATTTTTCAATATCTTTTTACAAAAAGCATAAATATCATCCAACTGAGTTTTAATTATTAGACTTTAAATGTAGATTTTGTGAGCTTTCATGCCAGTTTATCGTTTTTATGGTAACATTATGAGAAGTAAATGTCAATTGCTATAATTATATGGAAGAATAAATTTATAATTTTTTAACTTCTAAAATATTTTTCTATTTAACCATACTTTAACCTTAATTCCGTTCAAAACTTTCTTGGTTGCTGCATTTGCAAAAATGCGCTGTAAATTCAGTCTCTGCTTTTAAGAGCATTAACAAGTTGTAAAAGTCAAAAATTTTATAGTTAATCAGTCAGCGGCTAAGGAAGGAAAAAGATCACTGTTCTCAAAGGAAAATTTACAGGCAAACTTTGTCTAGGCAAACTCGCGTGCAAATTCTAAATTGCTATATGGAAAATTCTATTTTTTTACTTCAGCTAAAATATTCAAGGCGTTTTTAATATTTTTTCTTGGCTTTTGTCACTGAGCATGCTTGATTTTGACTGCTGTTTCGTTTCCGTTGCCGAGGTACGGCTGAACCGGCCTGAATTTTCACCCCAAAATCTTTCTTCCATCATGGCACATAAAGTATAATAAACAGGTAAATGAAGTTCCTGAACTAAAAAAGTCTCTGTTTCCGGAACACAGACAGCTACGTCGCATAAACGCGCCAATCGCCCTCCACTTTTTCTTGTCATTCCAATTACCGACAGACTGGCTACTTTTGCGGCATAAAGCGCATAAATTATATTTTTGCAATTTCCCGACGTGTTTTTCCCTGCTCATATAAAGCATCTATTGCCTTACTATATCTTTTTATGTGTGTATACTTCGATGACATACTGAAACCTCTTGTCGTAGTTTTATCCTACGGCAGAGGCCCTTTTATTCAATGTCCATTTTTACGGGTTCAGTTCACAATTCTACGATAGGAGGTCCCTTTTGTCACTGTCCGTTTAAGGCGGTTCAGTTCACAAGTGCTTTACAGTTTAACAGCAAATTTGTAAAGTGAGAGGCTCATCGGGATTGATTTCCCGGTGGGCCTCTATTTCTTTACCCATGTAATATTTGCTGATATTATAGATATGTATTGAGGATTTTCAACACCAATCTGATTTTGGAAACCTTCAGAAAATAATCTTCAAGCAGGACTTGGGTTCCTTTCAATCAGTCCACACGAGTACGGCGCTATTTTGTTTCGGTATGGCACCAACCCGTAAGCGGTTCATTAAACGCAAAAATTGACCAGGCCCCATTCTGACATATTCTCCATCTTCTCTGAGTGGATGGTATCGGCTGCCAATTATGACATAAAAGCTGATAAGGCTTTCCATTCATGCAGATGTCAGGACAATTCTCGTTATAAGGCAGTCGGTAAACATCCAACACATCCTTCATTGCCGCTAAGAATGCAGCATTTTGTCTTTACTTTTTATTTTTGAATCTTTTGTCTTTGATGAGTACGATCCAAGCGCACTCGGAAATTGCAAGCACAGCGATTGGTACCAACGGGAACGAACCGTCGCCTGTTTTCGGATTCGTGCCGGATGAAGAAGTCAGATTACCTGTTGGAAACGTTTGGGTGGAAGCTCCTGCGGATGATACGTTGGAACCGGGCGAAGACTTCTTCGCAAATTCGGCTAATGCATAATAACTGAAATGGGTGGTATCAAATACAAGATAGCCGTTCTCCTGCGTTGCATTCATATCGCTCACCTTACCTTTGGCATCATCATACCAGTATACATGCAGATTTCCGTTCATTCCATCCGGAATTGGCATTCTCACTGTGATCGTTCCAGAAAATCCTGAAATTGCTTTATGATTCTGGTCAAAAAGTCTTAGGTCATAAAGGATCAGATTTTTTAGCGTATTGGAAGTTTCATAATTTCCAATCAGTTTTTTGGCCATGTTATAGACTGTGCTGCTTGGCTGTAGGGTTGAAACTCCTATATATGCCGCTTGCACACCGGAAGGCAACGTACAGTTGGAAAGATCATGACCGATGGTCCTGCCTGAATAGGAATCGTCCATGCCGGCATTTCCGCCGGATGCGGACGCCGTAAAATACACCTTCACATCCGCCGCCGCGTTCAAGCTTCCAATGATCAGCGCGTCTCCCGCAACCGTCGTTTTATTCGAGTTTTTTACGTATTCGCCGTTTAGCGTCCAATGATCTACGGCCATTCCGCTGTCAGGTTTTGCGATAAACACGACCTTTGAACCGATTCCGATATCAGCTCCGCTGTCAAAAGAGGCGTTGTCACTCGAGGCGGATACGATGGTTCCGCCACTTTCAGATGAAAAATCAACTCTGGCACGTTTCAAATAGCTGAACACTGCGGTAACACTTGTATCGCCGGAAATCTGATTTAAAGTCAGGACTTTATCCGTATCATTCGGAATTGCATTCCCATCCCTGGTCCAAAGCCTGAGTGTCTGGTTTGCCGAAGGATGCGCCGTGAAAATCAGGGAATCTCCCTTATAAACTATAACATTCATTCCGGAAGCCGCTACGGTAATATCAGTGGGCACATTGCCGGAATAACCCGCTCCATGGTATCGGACCGAATAGGTCAGGTTTCCGCCGGAACTGTTGGATACGGAAACCTTAAAGCTGTCCGGATTCCGTTTGAAGACCGCCAAAACCGAGAGGTTCTTTCCCAGCGCGGCAACGTTCAGCGTTTCACCGGTACCCTTCGATTGACCGTTTACTTCCCAATGATCAAAAATACAGCCCCAGGCCGGGAGCACCGTAAAGGACAGCGGCGCTCCTCCAGGCACGCTCTGCACCTGTGAAAAATCGGTCGGCACATTGTTTACCGTTGCCGTCACAGCATTTTTATCGGTGCCATCGGGCTGAGAAACGGCAAGCGAAACCTGATAGCCGTTTTGAACCGTATCAGCGGACACCATTGTATTTTCCGTCATCGTAAACACATAACTTGCTCCGTCATTTTTAACCGTTTGGCCGTTGACCTTCCATACGGAATTTCCCTTCAATGCGTAACCGTCCTGCACAGTCACCGTTATCTGCGTTCCGCCGGGAACCGCAGCCGTATCGGTCACGGCCTTTTCCACTATTTTCCCTGTGCCATCGTCCACGCGGTACACCGCCTTAAGATGGTTTTGCAGAGTCAGCGTATAATTGTCGCGTTCAAAAACCGCACTGAGCGTCATATTATTGTTTTCCGTAGTAATCGTCGTCGTTGAGGTTCCCGATTTTTCGTCATAGTCGCCCTTGAAATTGCTGTCTGTGCTTCCACTCAGTGTCCACTCCACAAAGTGATACCCTTTTGCCGGTTTCACAAGGAAGGTATATTTATATCCCGGTAACACATATGTGCCGCTCTGAATTGTGTCGCCGACGGGCGTCACCGCACCGTCGTCTGCACCCGGATTTGCCGATTGGAAAATCAGCTTATTTGAGGGCGTATATTCGACACGAATCGTCGCGTCCTCCGCATCGGTCTGATAGACGTAGGTGGTCGATGAAGTCACCGTTGTTGTTGACTGACCGCCGGTTTGCACCGTCCAGCTTTGCACCTGATAACCGGCCTGCGGTTTTGCCTGTAAGACGATGTCGGTCCCCTGCGAAAACAGATTTGTTTTACTCCAAGTGCCGTTGACGGCAGTAGTCGCCATTTTCAGTACGGTGCCATCGTCGTTTGTGACCACAGGGTCCGTGATTGCAATTGTACCGACGATCCCGTCGGTATTGTACGGCTTTGAAATAAGGGTCACACCGTATTTGGGGCCTGTGAGAATATACGAACCCGTTGCAAAATGGAAGGTATAGTTTTTGTAATCCGCAGCCACGCTGTCGGCGGGACCGGGGCGGAGGGTGTAAGCGCCCGCTTCCGTATCCGCGCCCATGGTAAGCGGTTGGCCCGCGGTATTATACGCGTGGACGGCCAGGCCGAGATTTTCCAGCGTGTCATCATAAGCCAGAGCGCCGGACGTCACTTTCAGATCCTTGCAGGTCGGCTGGCTGATGTTGCTGCTTCCAGCCACGCCGGTGATCGCGTTTTTTAAGCCGATGGTGATTTCACGCGGGTCGATTTTGATTGCCTTCGATGCCATTTTAATGCCTCTGATATAACCGTTCAGTGTATAGCTTCCGGTGGCCCGTGCCGTAACCGAGCCGTCGGCATTGGCGGAACCCGGCACCTCCACCTCATCGTATTCCATCCATGTTTTCGTCCGGTGCCACGGTCTATTGTGTTTGTAATCCCATCCGTAGTAATACACAACCGACTTAGTAACCAGTCGTTTTGAAACCAGCTTAAAACTCACGTCTAATGAACACCGATCGCATCGGATCTGTCCGTTTTCCATGCTGACATACATCAGTGTCGGATGAATACCGTCGCCGTATGTATAGCTGCCGTCGGAATCCAGAAAATAACCGCTTGCGTTCCCGGACGAGTAATAGACCGTATTGGAAACCGGAAGCGAATCGTAAACGCGGCTTCCCTGGTAATAAGCGGTAATTTCAAAAATGCCTTCTGGCAGATTCAGCGCGGAATCGCCTGTCCCGAGGTTCAGCGTTGCCGTGGCCGCATAATTGGAATCCTGTGCACCAAGCGATACGGTTTTGCTGGTCGAATAATCGCTTCCCTTGATATGGAACGTGACATTGCCGGAGGGTGCGAACGTATGCCCGCTCTGAGCCGATTTCAGGGTGAGGCTGACGGTTTTTCCGGCATAATCCGCCGAAAAACCGTCAGCGGTCACGACCGCCGTTCGTTTGGAATAGTTGAGCATAAAAGGCGCGGAATAAGCGGAAATCGCCAGTTCTCCCTTTGCGCTTTGATAATTCACATTGACGCGGCATCGATATTCGCCCTCATTTGCAAGGCCGGAATTGGCAAAGATGTAATATACTTCCGTCGCGCCGCTGATATCCGTCCAACCCTTTTGACTGTCCAGTTTCTGCCACTGGTAGAGCGGCTCGTATGTATAGCCGCTTCCATTGATTACGACGGATACGGTGCTGCTCGTATCGGGATAGACCCGCAGAGAATATTGGGAAACCGTTCCGTTCACTTTCCCGGAGGTGTCGTAGGTATTGGTTTTGGTTTCATACACACCGTTGAGATAAACGGCAGGATAGCCCTCCGATGCCTTGGTCCTCGTATCGAGCACGGCGCTCTGGATACTGTTCGGCGGCGCGGCGCCGCGCACGACCTGTATCTGATATTTATATTCGGTATAGTCCGCCAAACCGTCCACAACATACTGGTAATGGCGTATTGTTTTTCCGGCCTCATCCGTATCTACATATTTGATATCGGAGGCTGGCACGAAGGCGAGCTTATAGCTTCCGCTGCCGTCCGGATATTGGACATATTTGTAAAGCTGGAATCCGGAAACAGCCGAATCCGCCGGATAGAACCAGGTCAGGCCGACCGAATGATCCGTAGTCAGGTCGCTCGACTGCGCGAAATTGGACGGCAGGCTCGGCGGTGCAGTAACGTCCTTCACAAGATAGCTGACGACCGGGATCGTATTGTCCCCAATCGTGTAGGTATAGGTAAACAGCTTCCAGTCAAATCCATAGCCGTAATTTTCCGCAGACTCGGGCAGATTTTTCACCTTTCCGGTATAGGTATTGCCGTTGGTGGAAACAGTTGCCGTTCCATGCCCGTGGTCACCCCCGCCGACAATTCCAAACGTCCATTCGGCAAGGCCGGCCCCGTATTTGAAATCGATGGACTGGCTGGATTCGAAGCGGCTGCTGTCCTCATTCTTTGTTTCGATTTCCTGCTCAATACTTGCATCCCCGTAACCGACACGCGCAAAATCTTCGTCTTCCCGGTTCTTAAAATCGGAACTATACACGGTGGCATTGCTGAAGCCTGATTTATCCGATGGATATGTAGAAGGTTCGCCGACTTTATGAGTCAAAACCTTCCCTTCAATTTTCGGTAATGCGGAGTAATCCGCGGCGATCCTCTCATATTGTTCCAAAGAGAGTACGACTGTGGCCGCCTGATGAGGGATGTTGACCGACATGACCTGTTTGTCATATCCCGTCACCTTGCCGCTGCTGTCGAGTTTCGGAATATAGCATTCATAATCGTAATATTCCATTGGGATAGAATAAAACGCTACGGAATCCTGTCCGGCTTCGGTTTCAAAAGAAATAGAGGTTTCCATCTCGCTGGATTTGCTTGTTTCCCATGTAATTCCCAGTTCCGATTCATGTTCAAATTCAGAGCCGGCCACCCTCTTTCCCAGCACTTCATCTTCGTGCTCATACGCCGTGTACATTCCGCTGTGCACGGAAAATTCATTCGATGATTCATCACCTTTGCCCTGCGAGTTTTTAAGCTCGGTCAGTGAGCCTTCTCCCCCCAGGTCCTTGAAATACGGCGGCGATGCCAGCACTGCAAGCACCTTCGGATCGGAATAGATGACCCCGTGCTTGCCGCTGTACTGGTAATAGGAGGTATCCTCGTCGGTATTCAGCGCACAGAAGGATGATGCAAAATCAATATATGTATTCGTCAGGGTATTCACGCTGAAACTGTAGCTTTCTACCTTTCCGTTATCATTCTTCTGCGGCGTCAATACACCCTGGGCTTTGACATCAGCCGTTTCGGGACAATTGCCTGCTTCGTGCAGATAATTTAGCCGCACTTGGACCGACTGTTTTGCGCAACCTGTCAGATCTGCGGAAACCACGCCGTATTCCGTATAATATCTCGAGTCGCCGGGCGAATCATTGCTGCGAATATTGAACGAACTATTGTTGTCGAGTGCCGCCAGAATATTCAGCCCGTCATCCCCGTACTGGATAACCAGACTGTCCAGGTAGATATCCGAAGGTTTGCCCATGCCTTCCATGTTTACAGCCGCTACATCGGCCTTCATGGTGGGCAGACTGTAGAAAACGTCGTTATGGTCGGCCATCGCCGGATAGACATAGGTTTCATTTCCAGAGCTGTCTTTGGTCTTTAAAAAGAGATCAAAGTTTTTCGCGAGCGTTTGTGAAAACCCGGTGCCGTTATAGTCGTAAACAGCCGCAAAACGGGTGTTGTCAACCCGGCAGTTCTTGATATTGTCATCCACAAGCTGGCCGCCGACAATCAGGTCATTCACGCCGTCGCCGTTGATGTCGCCATAAGCGACGGAAGCACGTACCATCGCAGTCCCGTTATAAGTCAGATCCAGGCTCAGCGAGTTCACGGTTCCATCCGAATTCCGGAACATCCGGCCGCCTTTGCCTCCGCAGAGGATGATGTTCCGGCTGGGCGTATAGCCCTTAAGTCCAGTTGCAGGCTGATAAGCAGTGCCCCAGGTAATGGAAAGGTCGTCGACGCCGTCCCTGTTTAAATCTCCGCTGCACAGCGATACCATGTTCGGCACGGATTCCTGATTCGCCCAGTTGTCTGCCAGAGAATAACTCCAGACTTCCGCCCATTTCGACGAATTGAGATAATAGGCGGATGCATTATCTGAAAAGGAACCGTCAATTTCCAACTTGTAAACAACCACCCGCGGATTTTTCTGCTCCGGTACATAAACGGCCACTTCATCCATACCGTCGCCGTCGAAGTCCCCGCAGGTAACCTGCAGATTGTTTTGCAGCAAATCCCAATATTTGTCATACTGCTCGTTGACAGTCGTACCGTCCGGATATTTCAGCCCGGTGTTTCCAATGGTTTGACTGGGGTTGATGAGCGTAATGGCCGATCCTTTCCGGTCATTCACCGGATCGGAAAAAAACAGATAAAGGCCGCCATGCTCCGAATGTACGCCTCCCTTGCCTGACGCGACCGTGACAACCTGGCCTCGGTCTCCGTTTGAAGCTTTCACAAAGTTCCCCGCGAAAGCCGCCGATGCGCCGTAGGCACCCACAATGGCAACCTTTTTGTCATCGTGCATTGAGGAATTGGTATAAAAATCGTCCCAGGTTCCGTTCAGAGGCTTGTTGTGTCCATAAAGGACGGCAGACGGCATGAACTGCTCGAAAATTTCCAATACCGGATTTATCGTAACCGTGCTTCGCCCATAAGGGTTATCGGTACTGTTCAGATTCACACCGTCAGGAATCTTCGTGGTATCGATGCCAAGTGCCTGCAGGGCATTCTCGTTACCGATATCCGTGCCGTTTGCCGAGGCGGCCGCAACCGGCAACTGAAACGCCGGTAGCATCGTGGCCAGCATGCAGGATATCAGGCTAAGCGCAATAAATTTTCTGAGCTTTATCAACTTAATTCTCCTCCGTAAATCATAAATTTATAAGTAAGATGATACGGTTCAGGTATTTGGGCTCTTATGGCCATATTTTCTGTTCTGCAATCTGTAGTATATTTTCATCTGAATTCCGTCAATGTGCGAAAGTACAGAAGTACCCCCTTTCTCCTGTATCGGCTGTTGGAAAAGGCTATCGTGGGATTATAGCGCCAGACTTATTTTATTATGGTGGACATAAGCTATTAAAGGAAAAATTGGATGATAACATAGATTGAGCAATAACCAGTCGAAATCCTAGCTGCAAAGTTACCGGCCATATAATGATGCAAACGATTCGGGACAAACATATCGTGCTGCACAGTTGTGACTTAATATTGATGACGGAGGGAAAGGACTATTCCTTAGATGGTCGGCAAAACAGTAATTGGCAGGCAGTTCGTAAAGGAACGCTCCAACACGAAATTTTTATGGGAGAAAATCCGATTGCTTGGAACAATGATGAGCTTATCATAAAGGTAAACTGTAAAGAAGATGCGGGAAAATTACATACAGAAGCAATCCTATTATTGTGCTTTTGTAACTTTTGAGGTCGCAGAAGGGTATATATAGATTTATATGCAGCGGGTTCAACAACAATTCGTCCGGCAGCGTCATGAAAGTCATCAGCAGCGATAAAAATACTGGAAGCCCCTTTACAAATTTACTTTTTGGCCGTATCATTGCTAACCCTCCACTGAATCAGCGCATTTGAAAATATCTTTGCAGCTTTTTTGCAGTTTTGGCAAATCAGAGTATAATAGCAATAGAATTTGTTGTTACCATGGTCATTGACTTTAGTCAGTATATTCCACTTCAACTGAAAATGCAAGCAAGAAGGACTGTTTTAAATGAAAAAAGAAAAAATGACTGTTCGGAAACTCCAGGCGAACGAAACCAAGAAGAAAATTTACCAGTGCGCCGAAGAACTTTTTCGACAGCACGGTTTTGAAAATGTAACCGTAGATGACATCATGAATAAGGTAGGTATGTCTAAAGGAACGTTTTTCGTGCATTACGCTTCCAGAGATGCTCTGCTTGCCGCATGCATTACGGAATTTGTTAATCGGGCAGATACGGATTATGAATCTTATCTGGAAACTTTTCCGGAACAGACGGCAACTTCGGATATTCTGATGGCCATGGTTGGGCGAATTGCCGACAATATTATAGAAAACGTCGGGTATGAACGGATTAAGATTGCCTACCGGATTCAGTTGGAAAAAACATTTGATACCGGTATGTTATTAAACCATGACCGGAAGATTTATAAAACATTTAGTTCTTTGGTCAATCGGGGAATGCAAACAGGTGAATTCCGAACGGACATACCCGCCGAAAGCATTGCCAATCATCTTGTCATGGCCATGCGGGGAGCCACCTATGAATGGTGCATCCGATATCCGGATTTCAATTTAAAAAATCATCTGCTCCGGCATTTTCAAATACTTCTGTGCGGAATTAGAAAAAGATAGCACTTTTTGTTCCCAGACATCTTTTTTATGTTTCATTTATAAGCCGACGATATTTACGCGCAATGCATGAAAGTACAGTCAAAGTAAATTTCCAGACTTGACCGTTGGCATAGCAATACGGAAAAATTGTGCCCAACGGCAAGAACTTAGCGGGTTGACCTGCCCCCAAAAGCCGTCCAGATTCGGTTTTCAATGATTTCTTTGGCTTCATAGAGATTTTTAAACAGGTTTTGGTTTAAGCATTCATCACGAAGTTTTCCATTAAAACTTTCAATATAACCGTTCTGGGTCTGGTGGCCCGGATCAGTAAAAACATGTTCGACATGGTGGTTGTAACTCCATGCGTTTAGGGAGTTTCGTCTATCCGTATTTATCAGAAATGCAAAACGCCTTTGAAAAAGCCTTTTGCATTTTGCTTAACATTGCCCTACCCTTTGGCATAAGATACTTAAGAGCATAACATCTTTGGGAGGGATTCCATTGGACAGATATGCTATCTTAATGGCAGGAGGCGCAGGATTAAGGCTTTGGCCTTTTTCCAGAGAGAAAAAGCCCAAGCAATTTATCAGCGCAGATGGATGTCGGTGTATGATGCTCCGGACAATCGAGCGAATCAGCCCGGCCGTGCCCCTGAGTAATTGCTTTGTCGTAACCAATCGGAATTTGGCGGCAATGACTGAAGACGCTCTGAAAGGCGTTATTCCCGCGTCCAATCTCATCGTAGAGCCTGAGCGGAAAAATACAGCGGCCTGCATTGCGTATTCCACCTTCACCCTCAAAAGCAAAGGAAAGGACGGCGTCCTCTGTTTCTTTCCTGCGGACGGATATGTAAAAGATCAAACCGCATACCGTCTCGCAGTCAAACAGGCCTGTGAAGCGGCTGAAAAAACAGATGGGGCTCGTTATCATCGGCATTACGCCGAGCTATCCCGCCACCGGCTATGGATATATTCATGTAGACCTCGGGCAGGAAAATAAAATTTATCCCGTGATTCGGTTCGTCGAAAAGCCGGACCGTGAGACGGCGGAACAATTTCTGTCATCCGGCAATTACCTGTGGAACAGCGGAATTGTAGCGGGCAGACTTTCTGCGTTTGTTTCTCATATCCAATCGTTTCTTCCCAAACATTATGACGGATTTTCCGCATTCAAAGACAATTTAGATGGACAAGACATTTTGCCATTTGTGAAAAAAGCGTATGCTGAAATTCCCGGTATTTCTTTTGACAAAGGCGTACTGGAAAAGAGCAATGATATCGTCGCAATTAAAGGCGATTTTGATTGGAATGATATCGGCAGTCTGGAAAGCCTTGCGGTTTCGCTCCCTCCGGACATCGACGGGAACAAGGTTAAGGGTGATTTCTTCAGCGTTGATACAAAGGACTGCATCATATATGGCGATAAGGCATTGGTTACTGCCATAGGAATGAGAAACGTGGTGATTGCCATAACAGATGATGCGGTTCTGGTCTGTCCCCGAGACCGGGTTCAGGATGTTAAAATTCTTACGGAGCGGCTGAAAAACAGCCGTTATAAAAGCCTCACGTAGTGTTCCTGAACCATTTTTCTATGATTCAAATTCCGGAAAACTTTTTTAGGGGGCCTTTTATGAAAAGCGAGAAGCTCATTGAGCTTTACCATACGATGGTCAGAATCAGGATGGTTGAAGAGCGGATTGCCGCGGAATATCAATATGATGAAATCAAAACGCCGATTCACCTTTCCATTGGCCAGGAAGCCATTGCGGCGGGGGTTTGTATCCATCTGGAAAAAAGTGATTATCTTTTCGGAACGCATAGAAGCCACGCGCAGTATCTGGCCAAAGGCGGAGATCTGAAGAAAATGATCGCGGAACTATATTTGCGTAAAACAGGCTGTTCCCATGGACGGGGCGGGTCCATGCATCTCGCCGCGCCTGAGGTGGGAATTTTCGGTTCGTCGGCGATTGTGGGCGGTGACATCCCTCTGGGCACGGGAACCGCCCTTGCGTCCAAACTGAAAAAGGATGGCAGAGTGACCGCTGTATTTTTCGGGGACGGCGCGGTTGACGAGGGAACCTTCCACGAAAGTCTGGAATTTGCTGCACTGAAGAATCTGCCTGTTCTCTATGTCTGTGAAAACAACCATTATGCCATCAATTCCCCAGAGTCCAAGCGGCACAGAAATTTGAACATTGCCCAATGGGTGGAAGGGTACGCTGTTCCAAGTTATAGAATAAACGGCAACGACGTCCTTGAAGTATCGGAATATGCGCGGGAAGCCATAGACGATTGCCGCAAAGGAAACGGGCCAGTTTTTCTGGAATGCGACACATACCGCTGGAAAGGGCATATCGGCACTGTAGATGATGTCGGAAACGGCTACCGGCCAAAGGAAGAATATGACTACTGGCTGTCAAAGTGCCCAATCCAGTGGTACCGGCAATATCTGGAGTCAATCGGGTTATGGGATGATGCCAAGGAAAAGACTCAACGGGAGAAAATTGCCGCCGAAATTCAGGAAGCATTTGAATTTGCACAAAAGTCGCCCAAACCTTCACCGGAAGACCTAATGGATTGCGTTTATTCCAGTTGAACACAAGGGGGGTAAGATTATGCCACGGACAACAATTAAGGCTGAAAAGCAGGAAAATCCTTTTGCAGAGGGGAAATCCGGCAAAGGCAGAGCAATATCCTACAAAGATGCCCTTTTTGAAGCAACGGATCAGGCTCTGGCAAGAGACCCAGGGGTATTTGTCATGGGCGAAGGCGTGGACGACCCAACCGGCGTGTACGGCTCCATGAAAGGACTGAAAGAAAAATACGGTGCGGAAAGAGTATTTGACACGCCGATTGCGGAAAATTCCCTGACCGGCTTTGCAGCCGGCGCGGCGATGGCGGGCTTGCGCCCCATCCTAATCCACAGCCGCATGGACTTTATGATCCTGTCTCTGGATCAACTGGTGAACCATGCCTGTAAATGGAGTTATATGTTCAATGGGCAGGTAAAGGTTCCTCTCGTCATCCGGACCATCAGTGCGCGGGGATGGGGAGCGGGTGCGCAGCATTCCCAGTGCATTCAGGGAATGCTCATGAGCGTGCCGGGCCTTAAAATTGCAGTACCGGCAACGCCGTACGACGCAAAGGGGCTTCTGATTTCAAGCATCATTGACAACAGTCCGGTTTTGTTCGTTGAGCACAGATGGCTTTACAAAACGATGGGAGACGTGCCCGAATCCCTGTATTCCATTCCGTTTGGGAAAGGCGTCGTCAGAAGGCCGGGGCGCGACGTTACGATTGTTGCCGTGTCCTATATGCAGGTTGAAGCGATGAAAGCCGCTGCAAAGCTGGAAGCTGAAGATCATATCTCCGCGGAGGTCATCGACCTCAGAACAATCAAACCCATGGATGAAGAAATCGTGTTTCAATCACTCGCCAAAACAGGGCGGCTGATTGTCGCCGACACCGGCAATAAAACAGGCGGAGTAGATTCCGAAATATCGGCGGTTGTCGCAGAAAAAGCGTTTTCCCTTCTCAAAAAGCCGATTATCCGGATTGGCTGCCCAGATGCCCCGACACCGGCAAGCGACGTTTTGGAAAAAGCATATTATCCTGATTCCGAAGTAATTCGCCGAGAAGCCATCCGGCTGATGAAATGAGGCGAAAAGGACCATGGATAAAATCATTGCTGAAGACTGTCTCCAATATCTGCCGAAGATTGACCTGTCCCCCATGAAGGGGAAAACTGTACTGATTACAGGCGCCAACGGGATGATTGGGACGTACCTGATTACTCTTCTGCACATGGCCAACGTCAAGCAGGACGCAGGGATTCGCATTGCCGCCGTCAGCAAGCATCCCCCCTGCGAAAAGCTATCCGGCCTGTTTCAGAACAGCAGAGAAAAATATCTGTTCCGCGCCGCAGACCTTGCAGACTCCGCAACACTGGACATCCCATGGAAAACGGACTATATCATTCATGCGGCAACTTATGCGCAACCGGCAATCTTCATGAAAAACTATTCTGAAACAATCCGGCTGAATATCTTCGCGACTGAAAATCTGCTGAAAAGGGCAAAAGCCGATGGTTCAAAATTTCTGTTTCTCAGCTCATCCGAAGTCTATGGGAATCCAAACCCGGCCAACATCCCAACCCGTGAGGATTTTCCCGGGCTCTGTTCCCCACTGAGTATCCGGTCAGTCTATGCGGAATCAAAAAGGATGGGCGAAACCCTTTGCTGTGCTTACCGGAAATTTGAATCCGTCGACGCGAAAATTACTAGGGTTTTCATGAGCTACGGCCCCGGGCTGACAACCCGTGACAAACGCGTTATGGGACAATTCCTGAAACAGGCGCTGCTCAATAAAAAGATTACCATGCTTGACGATGGGAAAAAAGTTCGGACTTTTTGCTATGTTGCAGACTGCGCCGCAATGCTTCTTTTTGTGTTGTTGTGGGGAAAAGACGTCGTTTACAATGTCGGGGCAGAAAACCGGATTACCATAAGGCAGCTTGCCGAAGAAATCTGCAGGCAAACAGGGAGTTCCCTGACTGTTGGACGTCCGCGTCTCTCCTCGGAAAAAGTGGTGGAGGTTTCGCCGGAAATCGTTGAACCCGATCTAACAAAAATTCGTTCGGAATTTGATCTTCCTCCCTTTATGCCGTTCCAAAAAGGACTGGCACGCACAATCGAATGGAACCGGCCCCTGCTGGAAAACAACCCCCGGTAAAATTCTGGGGAAACCTGGGCAGGAAAAGACTTCCGCATGTCTGTAGAATGGCTTTTCACCTGCTAACATTTGCAAGGACTGCATGGGACGTGCGGCATAATATAAAGGGGAAAGGGTGATAATTCAATGCCGACTACAACGGTAAATATTTCAAATACAACTTTTGTCGCATCTGGGCAACCGAACAACAACATGTCTTCCTATTCGGTCATGTATGTAGGCACGAACCCACAATTTCAGGACTGCATCGGTTTGATGCAGATTACACTTCCTTCACTTCCTGTGAATCAGGTTGACAGCGCATTCCTTCAACTGGCAGTCGTTGCAAAAAGCGGCGCCGCGTCGAGCCCGGTTGTCGTTAATCGGGTAGATGAAGCCTTCAGCACTTCTACAGTTACCTACAGCACACGTCCGTCTTTTACGCCTACCGCATCCACGATCAATGTCAGTACGTCTGATTTGTACACAATCGTGCAGATTGATGTAACTGCTCTGATAAACAGCTGGCTGAACGGGACGGTGCCGAACAACGGCCTTGCACTGACTAACTCGGACGGTTCCACCGTGGTTCACTTCGCCACGAACAATATTATCTACCAGCCGTATTTCCCAACGTTGACGTTGACCTACTCCAGTTCTCCTGCAAGCAACACCGCAATCTGTTTCAGTTACGAGCAGCTTGCACATGTGATTACCCAACTGATACAGTTGTATCCGTCAACGGTCATGACATTC
>ENA-UOOK01001462-UOOK01001462.1-fermentation-metagenome-genome-assembly--contig:-NODE-1462-length-31141-cov-8.638808_pt1 | contig 31141 bp, 28 predicted proteins | sample MGYA00245777_ERZ724023 | MGnify/ENA primary metagenome ERZ724023 (study PRJEB28704, sample SAMN03018312) | fermentation metagenome | biome: anthropogenic terrestrial biome; feature: soil; material...
CGAGTCGAAATCTCCCACCTCGTTGAAGTGGTGTATTGAAAGCATAGCTTGCTACGCAAGAACATAAATTAGAGTACGTTATTTTGCTTCACAAAAAACGGGTCTAAGCAATTTCTTCCGTTATTTTAATATATATGATGTAATGATTTGAATGACTCTTCTTTATTTAACTATTATACTGGTATTTTTTTGATTCTGTAAATATGAATTGCGTAAACGGTGCGTTTTTTAGCGTAAAAATGTTTTTTGACCGTTTTTACATGAAAATGTACCGTTTTTACAATATGTGTTGACATAAATCCTTTGATCGACGGAATAGCCTATCTACATTATTTCTCCACTGCCTAGCTTTCGCTTAAGCTTCTTTTTTGTATTGACAAACAACACACCTAGATTTATAATTATCATTGTCGCTACAGTTCCATGCGGAAGTGGTGGAATTGGCAGACTCGCTAGATTCAGGTTCTAGTGTGCATCACGCACGTGCGGGTTCAAGTCCCGCCTTCCGCACCAGAAATGAAGCGGGTTTCAGTAAACAATCTGAAATCCGCTTCTTTTCATTTTTGTTGAGTCTTCTAACGTTTTTCTAACATTTATTTTTTGTTGATTTTTATTGGCACACGATTTCCAGTTCTATACGGCTCTTACCTGAGCGTCTTATTCTTTCACGATATTTCCCTGAAAGTATTGAATTTTCTGCATCCTTCTTATCTTTCGTCTTAGAATTTCGCTGAACGTTTTATAGCTTCACTGAAATTCTATAACCACGTTGGAACCATGTAATTATGATACATAAGCAAGAAACCTTGCGGCATCAGTTATTGCTATTAGTCATTCGTTATACAAAATTAAAAAGTGAACAAGAATCGCTGTAACCATCAAAAACATGCTCACACTTTTCCAGCAGGGATGATATCGATATATACTTAAAAAGGTAATCACATTCCCTTGATTTTACTGCGGGTATAACTTCAAGTATATCATCTTCAGAGATTGATAGCAGCCCTATTCCACTGCCCGTAAATTTCTTTGAATCCACGTTTTTTATGCTATTTTCCGGTAGCGCAACATAAGAGTAGTCTGAAAAACTCAAATATCTCTGGGCTTGTATAAGACCCATTTTCCAATCTTTTACCTTAGCCTCAATAGAAATATTAATACCTAAAGATTCCTTATCAATTCGTTTATTTATAACAATTGCTTCTTCATTAGTGCTAATAATATTCTTATCTTTCAACAACTGTAGATATTTCATGATATGAGCTTTTGAAAGAATTGAAAACTCTGCTATCTCGCTAATATTCTTTATATTCTTTTCAACAATAAGGCAGTATACTTTTAAAGCATAATAATCCATGATATTCTCATGCTTTTCAGACAGATTGCAACCTATCACAATATCTGGAATACCTATACCCATTCTTATTTCATTTGCATATATTAATTTATATTCTTTTAAATGTTTATTCATAACATTTACTAGTTCTGATTCTCTCATAAATATACCTCATTATAATCCATAGTGTTTTCTCAGAATCAAATAAGTCATGTGTTTTGGATATGTCCCATACAAAATCCCTTTGAAATTCAGGAAGTACAATTTCTTTACTTTCTATCTTAACAACAATATCTCTAATGGATTCCGTATTTTGCCTGTTCCTTTCTTCCATAAATCTACCTCATATCCTACTATAAATAGCTATTTTTATACGTTATAATCGCTTCTCTTGTAATTTCTGAACTATTTTAAATACTATTTGTCTGAGTATAAGTCTTAGCACTCATTGATGCGTTAAAAGCTTACATGCCAAACCTATGGCTTGGAAATTATGGCAGAGTCTCACTAAGAATATCGGATAAATTATCAAATAGATTTAACATTATTTGCATAGAATTATTTCTTAGAGTATTAATGATATTATGCATGTCCATTTTCTATTTGTAAACCTTTAATCATTACTCTTATCTATCTTTACGAATACCATAATTTCATAGATAAAATCCGAATTCTTTTTCTGTTACATTCTATCTCGAGTTGTCTCAACATGTACTTTTTACCATATAACCATAGGGAAGGATTACATTAAAACCCCTTATAAATGCTATGAAAACATAGAACAGTGTTCAAGCTGAAATCTTCTGTGATATCCGTATATACATGTTCAATTTGTGATACACATTATTACTCACAAGAGTTTTTTTTGAACCCCCTAGTGTTATATAAACTAGTTTATACCTATAATGTTTTAGTACATTTTAAATTTTGTTACTAAATATTCACCCTATATATTTATTCCATCTATATATAAAATTTTACCTCAACTTATTAGTTATACTAAGTTGATAAATGCTTCCGCTTTCTTCTTAAAGCTTTTACCTCACAACCAAATTTATATACTGTTAGTCTCGTATTCTTGATCATTTCATGTACCTTTTCAATTCATTATAAAAATTTTCTCTGGTTCCAGCAAGAATCACAACCACCAACTGACCTTGCTTTTCATAAATTCTATATGCTATCTCATAATTTGTTTTGCTGTAGTAGACATCGTAGCAATATACTCCGGTTAGATCACCTGTTTTTAATTCACCAATATGCGGATCACAGCTTATTTCTTCGATTGCTATTTGGAATGCTTTCTTAAGTCCCTTTTCCTTGATCTTTTTTAAATATTTTTCTGCTGCTCCCGTAAAACGGATTTCATACATTCACTTGTCCTCCACACCAAAGATATCTGACATGGTTGCACCGTCTTTTTCTCCCTTAGCGATGTTGTCTGCTTCATCAATCAATTTATGCATAGCAGGGGCGATTTGTTTGCTCATTTCCTTAAACTTTGTAAGAAGCTGTTGCCCCGAAAAGCCTTGAGCAATTAAATCAGAAAGGATTTGCTCAGAAAAATCACTCCCTGTGTTTTCTCGGATAGGTCGGATGACAATTGCATTTTTTTGCAGAATGCATTCAGCTTGGTTATTGAAATCCAATGCCTCAAAAAATTTCTGTGGTATGGTTACTTGCCTTTTTCCCGAAACACTAATGATTTTACGCTCCATAGAACTGCTCCTAACTGTGCTTTTCGCCATTTTCTTTCCTCCTCTCATCATATGCGTTAAGTATAGCCAAATACACATTTCCTTGATTTAATTATAACTAGGAAAATGAGAGAAGTCAAAATTGTCTACGATTATGTACGGGACACATTAGTAATTACAGGTTTCTTCCAAGAGATTGATCACGCAGTACGTGTCAATTCAAAAAGTTCTAAACTTGTTTATTAGCAATATTCGTATAGACTTTAACCTTTTCAGATTGTTTGCAACCAAGGTGGTTAATCATTTACTGGAATTTTATATACCCCATTTTCCTTATACGCCCCCATTGCCTCCAAAATGCGGATTGTTCCGTTTAAAATGCCATCAGTCATTTCATCCCGGAATTTATCCGATTTTAGTCGGGCATGATCCTCTTTGTTGGTTATATACGCTGTTTCAATAAGGAGAGCGGGCATTTCTGTCAACCTTAGTACGCCAAAATTTGCTATAGTAATTCCATTGTATTTTGTATCCGTTTCTGCATCAATTTCCTCACCCATCATTTCGGCAAACTGCTTACTGGTTAATTCATCATGGGTCTTTCCGTAATGATATATTCTAGTTCCATTATATGTTTCCCATTTGTTTGCTTTCCTATCAAATGCATCCACATGAATGCTTACAAAGAAAGTCGCTCCCACTTCATTGGCGATTCTTGGTCTTGCCCATATATCTTCTTCAAGCAACCGATGCAGTTCCTTATCCTCAGTGCGAGTCATAACAACCTTAAAACCGGCATTTTCCAGCTTGTCTTTAAGCCTCAACCCCATATCAAGAGTTGCTTCTTTTTCATAAAATCCTTTTTCATATGGTGACTCCGCACCAGGATCTCTTCCCCCGTGCCCTGGATCTACAACAACTACTACATCGGAAATGGTCTTTCCACTAAGCGCTGGTGTGTGCGACGACACGGGAGTAGATATTGATGTCGGCGTAGGTATAAGAGTAGGTTTAGGAGTAGGTAACGGTGCCGGTGTCGGTGTTGGTGCAGGGGTCGGGGCTAGCGTGGGTGTCGGCGTTGGGATCGGGGTTGGTGTCAATGTGGGCATGGGTGTCGGCGTGGGTAAAGGCGTAGGTATAAGTGTAGGCGTAGGCGTGAGTGTAGGTGCCGGAGATGGTGTTGGTGCAATTACCGACATTACAGCTTTAATAGGTTGGAAATCTCCGCCGGACATCATATAAACCGCAACTCCAAATAATATCAACATAATAATTACCATAAACCTTGTTCTCGTTCTTATAGAATATTTTTTCTTATAACGTTTGATCTTATTGTTAACAGGATAACGACCCTGACCTCTGAGATTCTTCCCATACATCGGTTAATCCCCCTATGCTAGTTAATTTAACTTATAAGGTTAAAGAGCAATTCTCTCTTTATCAATGTTTGTACTATGAATCACACAACATACAACATATTATACTCAATATGCATTTACACAAAATTATAATACTATAAAACTGAACTTTTATAAATCAAATTTTTTGTAAAATCGCTCGTTCTCTGTCGACTTTTATTATTTTGTGTGCTAATATCTTGATTGTGTGTTATTCACTAATTCATTCATTTAATTGCCAAAGTGAATAGTAATAGCATTCCGTACAACGTGGGATAATTTTATCAACTAACTATATGATAACTATCTGATAATAATTTGGTAACCACTTGTTAACCATTTGACAGAACTTTTGTTGACAGGAGCATTTTAAACATGAGCGAAAAAAGCATAATTAAAGGCGTTGTTTTTGATATGGATGGTCTGATGTTTGACACTGAGCATCTTACAATGGATGGATGGGACTATGCCGCAAAAGAGCTGGAATTTAGTATACCAAAGGATATTCAATTACAAGTCATTGGATTGGCTGAGAAATACACCAAACGAGTTTTTGAAGAATACTTTGGTGAAGACTTTAATTTCTATGAAACCAAAAGGTTACGTATAAATTATGTAACTTCATATATTGAAAAGAACGGAATTCCGATTAAAAAAGGGCTTATTGAGCTTCTTGACTACTTAAAAGCTAATGGTTACATGATTGCGGTTGCCACATCAACCAATAAGGAAAGAGCCAACTTTTATTTTGATAAAGCCGGTATATCCGGATATTTGGATGCGGTTGTCTGCGGTGATATGATTGAAAACTCAAAGCCTGAACCGGATATCTATTTAAAGGCCGGCGAGCTCATTGGTATACCACCTCAAGAATGTCTGGCTTTAGAAGACTCCCCCATTGGAATATTATCTGCTTACCGAGCAGGAATGAAGCCCGTTATGATACCTGATCTGGTGCAGGCGGATCATGATACAAATAGGCTCTTATATGCGAAGCTAGAGACATTGCTTGATGTAATCGTTCTATTATCAAGTAAAGAAAATTCATAGCAGTTGTTTATTATTTTGCCACATTTGCTTACTCTATTGAACGCATAATGAAAAGACACCCTTGATTATGTGTGTGAAATGTTTCCGCATTTGCTTAGGGAGTGAACATTCTTTAGTACCTTATCGTTGCAAAGCACCAAATAGAAATAAAAATTTCATGTTTGCAGCTATAAGGTTTCGCTATTTGGTTGTGGGCGAAGCCCACTTTGGTGTAAATGGAATAATCCTCTATTCTATTATTAATACTTATGTTGCAGCATAAATCAGGCTACGCTGTAGATCGACCAAACGTTTGCTGCGACATATACAGTGAATATGAAACTCATATTTTCGTTTTACCTGCTCTGAAAACTGATGGCGTTATCCCGTATGTTTTTTTAAACAAAGTCGAAAAGTAGGTAATATTGTATATCCCCACCCGTTCACAAATCCTTGATGACGGTTCGTTTGTATTGCTTAGCAGCTCTTTTGCTTTTTCAAGTCTGATATTGTTAAGGTAATCATTAAATGATACGGATGTTATACTTTTAAAAAGCTTTCCTAAATACCCGGATGACAATTCAACTCCTTCTGCAACCAAATCGAGAGACAGGTTCGGATCACTATAGTTATCTTCAAGTTGTTTTTTCACTTCCTCTACAATATTCATATACCTTTGCATATTAATGTTATTATTTTTTGCACTAATAAGTTTAACTATTTCATTGGAAAGCTCTGTGAGCAAATTAGAAATATCCTCCATCTTTTCTGCTTTGGTAATAAGCTCAATATCTAAATATCGTTTAATAGAGTTATCCTGTGAATCGATAAAACCACTGCATTTTTTTATTATCGATGCAATAAGCTGGTTTGTATAATTAACCGCTTCATTGTAATTTACCTCAGAAATAAAACTTATAAAGCTAACGACGGATTTATGTATGAGCTTTTTATCGCAAAGATTAATGGCGTTAATAAACTTTTTCTCAATACCATAAGGGTAAAAGGCAGTTTTTGCAGCTTGTGTGGTATATTTCTCCTTATCAATAATGCTCTCATTTCCGAAAAACAGTCGATATTTTCCGTACTCCTTAAGGGTTTTGTAAGACTTTGTAATATCATTTATTGAATCTATTGCTTCTCCGGCATATATTGATACTGTAAAATTAAAATGCTTGCGTATTGAGTCTTGAATTTCTATTAGAGTGAGAAAAACATCATTGTGCAAATTATTATCACCCACTAGAGCCAGAACAACCACTTCATCATCCTCCGGCGAACATGCTTCATTTTTAAAATGCCTGAGTAAGAGCTCCTGAGAAATATTAGAGACTATAAAGCGAACAAGACTCAGCTCATTTTCATCTTTGCTTAGCCTATAGCTTTTAAACTCATCTATATGAAAAATAAAAAGGCAATAATGATTTGATGTTAGCTGACTGCTAATACTACCGAGAATCACATGAGGTAAATCATTTTTCGAATAATTTCCCTTAAGCATATTATGTATGTAATTTTCTTTTATCAGAGCTGTTGTTTTTCTCATGGAGGTGTTTAATCTTTCAGTTGATTCTCGCGATTTTAAAAATGCATCCATAAGATATTTATACTCGTCAACCTTGCTGGTATTGGCGATTCCAGCCTTATCTAACAGAGATTTAATCGGGTTATAAATTACACTCGTTAGCATAAATGACACAACAATGCCAACAATGATTATTAGCATAGATACAAAAAGAATTGTTTTCTGCAGGTCATTAATATTGCTAATTAGCTTATTATATTGCTTTACACTAACAAAACTCCAACCAAACTTGTCGGACTTAACATATGTAACAAGGTTCTTTTCACTATCTATATTTGTTATTTGGCTACCTGATAAGGCTTTATCTTTAAGAATATTAACTACATAATTCTGGCCGGATATATTATTCATAAACATGAGCGGTTCTGAATGAGAAACAATTAAGCCTTTTGAATCCATAACAAAAGTGGACGGCTCGAAAGAAATACCGCTAATATCGCTTGCTGTGTTAATGATATGATTCTGATCAATATTTATAATAATAACTGATGATGAAGGATTACTCATTGAGTATTCCGGAAATAAAATAAAAGTAACCAAATCATATTCAGTTACATGGTCATAATACTGAGTTGTAGCTTTTCTCGGGTATATTCGAATGTGCTCACCTTCGATGTCAAGCAAAACAGATTCATCGATTGGTATGTCTAATGTATCAAAGCTCCTCTTATTTTCAATATTGTATAAGCCTATACTCCGTATAAATGGGTAAACATTTTGTATGTTAGTTAATTGTCGTGAAATATTGTAATAAATTACTTTATCAATATCTTCTAAATGGAAAAAGGAAATAATATTGTTATCATTAATGAGATAGGAGCTGATGGTTAGAACCTGCTCGTATATTAAATCCGCAGCATAGCTTGTCTGAGCAAGCATATGCCTCGATGTATTATCTATTTCTTTGGCAGCACTTCTTGAAAACAGAAAAAAGAGCAAGCAACTTAAGATGGTTACTGTAGCAATAAACATAAGGCAAAATGATGCAATGATTCTTCGGTATATTTTAAACTGCAATATTCTATTAAAGAGTTTTTTAATTAATGCCATTTTAAGGCCTCCTGGAAAACAACTGCATAGGCAAATTTATTTTATTATATAAGGTCTAATAATACAAACATATTAATTTGCAAATTATGCGAAGCCTTTATTTGCAATACAACATCAAAAGAGCACTCAACAGGAAATAATCTAAGGGTTTCAAGGAAATGCAGACAATAGTTTTTTGTAAACTTATTGCTTAAGATTGAAAGTCGTATCCAATAATTGAAACTTCATTTTCATTAAAGTAGAAGTTAATGCCACATTTCAAAATTTACAGCATTACCAATCAATGCTATCATAAAGCCAAGTTTTAGAGAAAAAGGAGGTCACAAAATGCAAAAAGCTTCCTCGTATGCCCCGCTCACAAGTACGCATTTATTAAAAAAAACAAAAAGAAAAAATTCCTTTTTTAGAGACGTGGCAAAGAACAAATTTTCCTACTTAATTGCTTTGCCTGCCTTGATTTACGTTTTTATCTTTAGTTATTGTTCATACCCTTATATGGTTATTGCTTTTCAGGAATATAACTTCAGAACAAATATTTTTAATAGCAAATGGGTTGGGCTGAAGAATTTTGAGTTTTTTTTCAAATCAAATTACGCATTTACTGTTACATGGAACACAATCTACCTGAATCTGTTGTTTATAATTACGGGCACTTTGGTATCTGTCTTGCTTGCGCTCATGCTAAATGAGCTCAAAAGCAAGTGGTTCATTAAGTTTGCCCAATCCAGCATGCTTTTTCCTAACTATATTTCATGGGTAGTTGTAAGCTATATTTTATTCAGCTTTTTGTCTACTGAATATGGATTTCTAAACCGTATATTAACCACCTTTGGTGCTGAGCGTATTAACTGGTATCTAAAGCCCGAGCTCTGGCGTGGCATACTTGTATTTACACGTATATGGAAAAGCTCCGGTATAAACGCTGTTATTTTTCTGGCAGCCATAGCAGGTATAGATGAATCTCAATACGAGGCTGCAGCTATAGATGGTGCAACCCGACTGCAGCAAACAAAATCCATAACAATCCCCTTAATTATGCCTACAATTTTGATAATGACATTATTATCCGTTGGTAAAGTCATGTATGGTGACTTTGGAATGATATATGCGATGATTGGCGATAACGGTGTACTTTATCCTACTACAGACATTATTGACACTTACGTTTTCCGGGCTCTGCGGCAGATTGGCGACCCCTCTCAGGCTATGGCAATAGGGTTATTTCAATCTGTGGTAGGTTTCATAATGGTATATGGCTCTAACAAGCTAACGAAAAAGGTTTTCCCTGAAGGTGCGCTTTTTTAGACGTAATATTTAGTTTTGGTTTCGCTGCAATATTGTGAGAATTCAATGAGCGCTTGCGTGAATTGTGCTCCAAAACGCGTTTTTGCTTGCAAATACGCTTTACGCCGCGAGCATTTGATAAACACTTAATGAAAGTAGTTCGACCCTAGATTGGAGGTAATTATGAAGAAATTTACTATTTCTAAAACTTTTATATACGCCTTTGTTTCGTTATATACACTTTTATGCCTTGCGCCTATGGTGCTTACCCTTATGGTATCTTTAACTGATGAGTCAACCATAATGAAAAACGGATATAGCTTCATACCCAAGGAATTTTCGTTATACGCTTACAAGCTAATGTTTCAGGATGGCTCAAGTGTTGTGAACGGATATATCATTTCTGTAAGCATTACCATTATAGGAACATTTCTTGCACTAACCATCACAGGCCTTGCTGCATATACGCTTTCAAACAAGCATGTTAAATACCGTAATGTTCTTTCCTTATACTTCTTCATTACTATGGTTTTCACCTCGGGGGTGGTTCCATGGTATTTGATTTGCAGAGCAGTTGGTACAAAAGACAATATTTTCGCGTTATTAATTCCAAACCTGTTGTTTAACCCTTTTAACCTTTTTCTCGTCAGGAACTTTATGGACGGAATACCCGATTCCTTAAGAGAATCTGCAACGATTGACGGTGCGAACGATATGTTTATAGCATTCAAAATTTATTTTCCTCTTAGTATTCCTGTTCTCGCAACTGTTGGGTTATTTTACGGGCTTGCATACTGGAATGATTGGTGGAATGCAATAATGCTTGTTGATAATGAAAAGCTCTTCCCCATACAATACCTGCTCTTGCAGCTAAGGTCACAAATACAAATGCTCCGGGAGCTTCAGTTTTTAAGCAGTACAGGAACAGCAACTCCCCCTGCGGAATCTTTGAAGATGGCTACTGCAATTATAACAATAGGGCCTATTGTTATATTGTATCCCTACTTACAGAAGTATTTTGTAAAAGGTCTTATTGTGGGCTCGGTTAAAGGTTGATATAAATCCCATTTTGGGTTTATATATAAATATGAAAAGGAGTGGATGTCATTGAAAAAAAGAATTATCCTTCTTATCTTAATTACAGCATTGGGTGCAGCATTATTGACAGCATGTTTTGACACCGGTGTAGGTTCGCAGGGAACGACAAAATCTACTGCAGGAAATACAACAGAGAGTGCTCCGGAGGTAATAACATGCAAATATGTGCTGCCGGGAGACAAACCCGTTGAATATGAAGCTGTGGAGGAAATGATAAACGAAAAAATGCTGGCGGATGGCGTTGGTGTTAAACTGCAAAGACAGTATATAGCTTGGGATGCATGGGATCAAAAGGTAAATATCATGCTGTCAACCGGTGAGGAATTTGATCTTCTTAACGTAATGAATGATGTAACTCCAATATCGTTCTATGTTAGCAAGGGTGCTCTTACTGATATAACCGAATATATGACCCAATACGGTTCTGCTATTAAAAAAGTCAATCCTGATATTATGATAGAAGCTGCAAAGGTTAATGACAGAATTTATGCAATTCCTGCATTCTGGGTTGAATTCTCACATAGCCCTGAAATGACAATAAGGCTTGATATTCTAAAAAAATATAACCTTCCTGTTCCAAAGAGCTTTGAAGAATTAACAGAGACATTCCAGATTGTTATGGAAAAATGGGAAGGCGACCGTAAGCCTTACATACCGTTAATAGGTTCAAAGGTGTATAAGTTTGGTTTAGATCATAAATCATACGACACATGGCCTTTCTGGGTATATGATGATATCTTTTATGTTAACCAAAACACAAGCGAGGTAAAATGTTATTTTGAAACCGAGGAATTTAAACAGGATTGCCAAAACGCTAACGACTGGTATAAAAAAGGATTGATAAATCCAGACGTATTGGTATTTAAGTCAGAGCATTTGAACTCACAGCTTGATTCCGGAGATTGGTTTGTACATGCAGGAACCTATGGAAACTCCATAGATAATATCAAAAAGAATTATCCCAACATTACTGTTGATGATTTTGAGTTCCTTAATTTTTTTCCAAATAAGCCAAACCTCAGACCTTACGGTACCAGAAACATGAACGCAGTGCCTGTAACCAGCAAAAATCCTGAAGCAGGTGTCAAGTTTATAAACTGGTTATATTCAAATCAGGATAACTATGACCTATACCTGTACGGCAGAGAAGGAATAGACTACATCAAAAAAGGTGACAGGAAAAGAGAAGATATTATAGACCTTGCTAAGGGTCGCCCATTATATTTTGCTGACGATTGGATGATTGGAAATCTTAATTTCTCACGCCAGGCAGGTAACTCTCCCGCAGCAACAAGTAAAATCCTGTTTAATGTTGACGAGACCGCTGTAGACTCAATAGCAGGTGGCTTTGTGTTTGATGCTACAAGCATTCAGGCAGAGCTTGCAAACGTACGAACAGAAATTGCTGCATACATGACCCCAATAGCATGTGGTGTTGTTGAATACGACAAAGCCTATCCGGAAGCTATTGAAAAGCTTAGAGCAGCAGGGCTTGAGAAAGTTATGAATACATACAGGACACAATTTGAAGCATACAAAGCGGCAAATAAGAAATGATAGTACACTAGGCTAAACGAAATAACTAAACCTCAATTAATATTATTTCTAAAAGGTGGCTGTTTTTCTAAATCAGCCACCTTTTTTGTGGTTATTGTTCGCACTCTCTATATTTGTATAATAGCTATACAATAACGGAAACTACGCATCATTTGCATGACCTACATTCCACTATGTTTCGTTATATAGCACACCTATTTTCCCCAGTTACCTGTGAACAGCAACTTTTTGTGAAAATAATCGATGTAAAGATCACAAAAGGTGTTGAAAAACAAACTTGTACATATTATAATACAGCAGACACTAAAAATTCCAACTTAGCAGACAATATAAAATTTATTATTTACTGAGGAGAGCACATGATAAATCTTATGACAAAAACACAAACATGCAAAGAATTACTAAATGAATATATGTCCCTGAAAAATAATTATAAGGGAGAAAAGCTTATATTTGATGGTGTAGATGGTAGGGATGTATATAACATCACCGCCCCATTCGAGGATGAAGGCGAGCTGGTAATCGCAGGACGTGTTGAAGGAAGAGATACTCAATACTCAGATATAATGTTCTTTACCTGCTCAGAAAATGTATGGAGACCAAGGAAAAACACCATAAGTTTTAAGCTGCAAGATCCTTTTTATACAAAAATTAATGGAGAGCTTATATTTGGTGGTGTAGAGGTTCGCCCAGATTCTAATAATCCCGATCACTTGTGCTGGAAAACTTTATTTTACAGAGGGAAGACAATAAATCAGCTAACACATTTTGCAACCGGTCCTGATTGGATGAAGGATATCAGACCTGTTCAATTAATGGATGGGCGAATTGGTGTTTTCACAAGACCTCACGGTGAAATTGGCGGGTGCGGAACCATTGGCTTTACCATAATTAACACTCTTGACGAGCTTACAGCTGAGGTTATTACAAATGCCAAGCTTTTTGACGGTCAGTTTATTGCTGAAGAATGGGGTGGCGTAAACGAGCCTCATCTGTTAAAAAACGGTCTGATAGGTGCATTAGGACATATCGCTTGCTACGATCAATATAAAAACAGGCATTATTATTCCATAACGTTTTCGCTTAATCCTGATACCGGCGAGGTATCACCAATGAAAATAATTGCTATACGTGCGGATTTTGATGAGGGTGATGCAAAGCAGTCGGATTTAGCCGATGTAATCTTCAGCGGTGGAATTATTAGAGGAAAAAACGGAAAATCCACTTTATATGTTGGTGTCAGCGATGCTGAAGCACATAGGATTGTTATTCCCGATCCCTTTATTGAATATGAAATATAACGAGGTTATTTTGAATTTCTAATTCAACATATATAGTAACCTTTTTTACATATAGTTATATGATGTAGTAAAGTATATCTATGTGTGGTGATAGAATGGAAACTTTAACCTTAGGTTCCCGTGGTCCTTATGTTAAGCTTGTTCAAAGTCTTCTTTCCAGAATAGGATATTATCCAGGTGCTATTGATGGTGTGTTTGGCAATCAAACCCGGCAGGCTGTTATCGCTTTCCAAAGAGATAATGGCCTCACACCCGACGGAATTGTAGGACCTGTTACCTGGAATTACTTCCAAAGCTTTTTACGCGGGTATGATACATACACCATTAGACCGGGTGATACTTTATATAAATTGGCACAGAGCTATTATACAACTGTTAATGCCATTCTTACTGCAAATCCTGGAGTGAATCCTCTGTATCTTAGAGTTGGCCAGCGAATAACTATTCCATATGGGATTGACGTAGTTTTTACAGATATCGATTATACATATGAAATTTTAGAAACAGACATAGACGGGCTTGAAGCAAGATACCCATTTATTGAGACAGGTGTCATTGGACAAAGCGTGCTTGGAAAGAATCTATATTACATACGATTGGGTACGGGTCCTGTTGAGGTTCATTATAATGCGGCGCATCATTCTCTTGAATGGATTACCGCTCCGGTCTTAATGAAATTTATTGAAAACTTCCTGCGTGCGTATTCAACCGGGTCAACTATCCGAGGCTATAATGTCCGTGAAATATGGAACAGCAGCAGCATTTATATAGTACCAATGGTTAACCCGGATGGAGTAAACCTTGTACTTGAAGGGTTAAAGCCTGACAACCCCTATTATAATCAGCTCATACAGCAGAACACCACAGGGTTGCCATTTTCACAGGTGTGGCAAGCAAACATCCGTGGCACAGACTTAAATCGTAATTATCCGGCAAGCTGGGAAGAAGCAAAAGCTCAAGAGCCGTCTCTTGGAGTATTCGGTCCTGGTCCGACGCGTTATGGAGGTCCCTCTCCCCTCTCTGAACCTGAAACTCAAGCTATAGCAAAGTTTACAAGAGCACATAACTTCAAGCTTGTTTTGGCATACCACACACAAGGTGAGGTTATTTATTGGCTTTACAAAAACATGCAGATCCCAAGAGCTCAGCAAATCGGTGAGACTTTTGCAAGAGCAAGTGGCTATGCACTTTCCTCAACACCTTATGAAGCTGCTTATGCCGGGTATAAGGACTGGTTTATTGAGGAGTTCCAAAGACCGGGATATACCATTGAAGCAGGGCGTGGACAAAATCCGCTTCCTATTTCACAGTTTAATTCTATTTACAACAGAAATGAAGAGATACTGCTTCTTGCGCCAATTATATAGGTAATTTTGGTCGTATGCTAGCGTAATAGGCTACGGCAGCGATGTGATACCACATCCAAGCATGCAGGTATCAGCATCACATACGTCAATCATCAATGTCCTTTACTTTCTGGTAAAAGAATGTTTGTATCGATTTAAAGCCGAATTTCGCACTTGAGATTATTTGCTCAGTGTTCCCTAAAAAAAGGATCCCGTTCATTTTTAGAGACTGGTTAAAGTTTTTATATACTTGGTACTTAGCCTCTTCGGTAAAATATATCAAAACATTTCGGCAGACTATAAGATCGTTGTCCTTTGGATAAGCATCAGCTAAAAGGTTAAGTTGCTTAAAATTAACACAATCTTTTATTTCATCAGATATTTTATATGTACTCTCGCTTAACTTAGTGAAATACTTGCATTTATATTCTAAAGGTAGATCCTTTATGCTTCTCTCAGGATAGATGCCTTGCTTTGCTTTTTCTATCGCTGCTAAATCAATGTCCGTTGCCAAAATCTTTACTTTTTTAAGAGTAACATACTTGTTAAGCACCATAGCCAGAGTATAGGGCTCATCACCTGTAGAGCAAGCGGAACTCCATATTTTTATATCATCGATGCCTTTCTTTTTGCTGCTAAGCATTGGAATTATTAAATTTTCAAGAAGTTTCCACTGTCCTGGATTTCTATAAAACTCAGAAACATTTATGGTCATAAAATCTATTAATATGTCGTATAACTTAACATTTGTTTTCATTGCATAAAAAAAAGACATAAAGCTATTAAAACCATGCTTCTCAACCAGAGATGTCAATCGACGTTTCATCTGCTTTTCTTTATACAAATTTAAATCTATACCGGACATCGAATAAAAAGCTTTTATAAACTCATTATAATCTGCCATCAATATCTCCTACATAAAAAAGTGACTTTGCTATTTTTTTGCTAAAGAACCTTATTGTTCACCCTTGACTTATGCTCTGTATACTGTGCACTCTGCTTAAACAAGCAAAGAAGAGCCCTCTTTGTAAGCTTCATTTTTTTATTAAATTTCATCAAATTCCCGAGAACCACACTTCTATAAGTGGGGGTTCCTTGTTCCTTTTTAGGTGGGGGTAGAGTTCCCCAACGAAACCCAATGCGTATTTTACTTCGTAAAAACGCGTGATGTTCAGCTTCAGCTGAACGAGCTCACTAAAGTCCCATAGCTTCTTTTGCACCAGCGTGGACAACTTCTCCGTTATAGGTTGTAAGAATTCCTGTAACAATCTCGTCATTTAAATCAAGAACAATTTGGTTATCCTTTATAAGATATTTTAAAAGGTTATAAACATTATTGGCAAACATCCAAGTTGAACTTTCAGGCAACAGCCCTGGTATATTTTTAATTCCGAAAATGGTAATACCATGCTTATTTGCAGTTTCACCGGGCACAGTTACAGCGCAGTTACCGCCCTGGTCGATGGATATATCCACAATGACGGATCCAGGCTGCATGGATGAGACTATTTCCTCAGTCAGAAGAACCGGAGCAAGCCTACTGGGAACGAGTGCAGAGCAAAATACGATATCCATTTTGGAAATAGTCTCTTTCAAGGCGTTTCTTTCCCTGACAAGCCATTCCTCAGGTAAAGGCTTTGCGTAGCCCCCCTCTCCTACTGCAATTTCCTGTGGTATGGTTGTATCCACTATTTTTGCTCCTAAGGATTTGGCTTGTTCTGCTGCTTCAGGACGTATATCCGCCGCATAAACTATCGCTCCTAACCGCCGTGCAGTCGCAATTGCCTGTAAACCCGCAACACCGGCTCCAATAACCATTACATTAGAGGGTTTAATAAAACCTGCAGCACAGACGATCTGCGGTACAAATTTCGCAAGCTTTGAAGCTGCCATTAAAATTCCTTTATAGCCTGCGCAAGTGCTCATGGAAGTTAACGCATCCATATTCTGCGCCCTTGAAATTCTTGGGATTCCATCAAGAGTAAGTCCGATAATACCTTTTCGAGCTATTTCCTTCACCATTGAATGATTTGCCGGAGAGGCAGGGTGAATGAATGTTATCAGATACTGACCTTTATGCATTAAATCAATTTCAGAACATCCTTTTTCAGTATTAAATTGTGGTTCCTTAACCTTTAGAATAACATCAGATTTTTCGAATACTTCTTTACAATCCTCTACAATCACAGCACCGACAGCAATATAACTCTCATCACTATGGAACGCACCTTCTCCTGCTGATTTCTCAACTAACACCGTAACTCCGGACTTTACCATTGCACCAACAGTTTCCGGTGTTGCGGAAACACGGCTCTCCCCATGCATAATTTCCTTTGGGATGCCAATAATCATACCAATTCCTCCTTTTTAATTAAAAATGTACTAAAATAAATTCCGATTATCGCTATACATGGTTTTTTGTTTATTTTCTAAATAAATTTAAGTTTCTTTGTAATGTTATGTCTTCGAAAAACATCTTATCCCATGCGTCAAAGGGTAGGTTCATCGTTGCAGGATTATTCAAGCATAATCCCTTATATTTACCATAGCATAACAAAAATCAAGCTTATCTATTAAAAGAATGAATTAGGTTTAATCAGGTGAACATGAAAAATCATTTTTGACTTCTGATAAAACTACTACAGTTTTTGTAAGAGATACTCCTTTAATACTTTTTATAATGTTCAATATTTCAGAAAGCATCTCTGTTGATGAAGTTATTACTTTCAGTAAATAGTCAAAATCCCCAGTAAGATAATAACACTCAATTATTTCTGGCTGGTTTTTTACGTTTACAGTAAATTGATCATTATATTTAGGGTGTTCCAACCGCACAGAAATAAACGCTGTTGTATCCTTACCCAATTTTTTGGAATCAAGGACAGCAGTATATTGTTTGATAATACCCGAAGCCTCCAGCTTTTTTATTCGTTCACTAACAGCAGAAAGCGACATGCTAATTCTTTCGCTTATGAACGAAGCTGGAACCCGGGAGTTTTTTCTTAGAATTTCAAGAATCTTAATATCAATTGCATCTATTTCCATATCCACACCAATACGTATTGAATATATTTTTATATTATCACTTCATACCATAATATGTCCAGCATCCAACAAAAAGAAGATAATATATTCTGTATTATCTTCTCTTTGCAAAATATATTTCGTTTTTGTTAATTACTTTTACTCTAAACCGTAATTTTTTTACCAATGATGAATTACTGATTGGACAAATTAATGGTTATGATATAATTAAGGTTAGAAACGTCAAGACAAACAAAAGCATGCAAACAGAGCTATTCGAATGAATCATTTAAACCCCATGGGATATTAGATTATTTTACTCTCGTGGGAAGTGAAAGGAGTTGTATTATTATGGATTTTTTCGATGTCATTCAAAAAAGATTCAGTGTCCGCTCTTATAAGAATGAACCAGTGGAACAAGAAAAATTAAATAAGATTTTAGAAGCTGCCCAATTGGCTCCTACAGCCTGTAATCTGCAGCCATTTAAAATTATCGTTGCAAAGACGGATGGCAGAAAAGAATTATTTAAAAATATATACCACAAACCTTGGTTTTCAGAGGCTCCTTATGTTCTTGGAGTATGCGCTGTTACAGATAAATGCTGGATCAGAAGTGATCAAAAAAGCTACTCCGATGTAGATGCTGCTATAGTAATGGATCATATTATACTTGCAGCTACAGCGTTAGGACTGGGAACTTGTTGGGTAGGCGCTTTTGATGCTAAAGTTGCAAAAGAAGCCTTTGAACTTGAAGATGGTATTGAGCCAATTGTCTTTACACCATTGGGTTATCCTAAAGAAAATTACGTGAAAAGGAAAAGAAAGTCTTTAGATGAATTGGTTATTTTTAAATAGTGTATAAATACTGGAACCCCCACTTCTATACGTGGGGGTTTTATATGTGATAAAGCTGTAAAATTTCTGGTGTAAAATTTATATATAATTTGCGCCATACCTTTTTGAAGCATCTGATTCTATAAAATAATTACAAGTCATATTTGGCATTTTTATAATCTATTGTAGATTCACAACAGTTACATTCTGACCAAATAAATCAGGGGTATACTGAAGCTTTAATTCTGGGTCATTTATAGGCTGTTCAAAAGTGACTGTACCTGATACTTTGCCACCCGGAGCCAACTCTCCTGACTGAAGTGCAGTATCCTGATCAATCATTGTAAAAGCCGGATCAGTAATCTGTCCCTGGCTGTTTTGAACTTTAAAATAATATGGATTATATGATATAGTTGAATTTCCCGTATTTTCAACAGTAACTCTTATAACAACATACTCATTCCCACTTTTCGGTTTATCAAATTCTCCGCCTCCAGATTTTGTTACTTCGTTGACTGTTAGTTGGGTATCATTTATTTTTATAGCATCACCTATTTTGTATCCTGTATCCCCTGCTTGATTTGTCTGTCCAACCTCCCCCATACGTAGATTGTCTCTTGCTTGGTCAGGCTGGTTGCCATCTGCTAAACGTTGGTTATCTCTGGTCATTCCAAACTGGTCAGTCTGCGTTAATCCCTGAGCTTCTCCAGTTTGTCCTGTCTTATTATTTTTCATATTCCTGTAATTAGCACAACCTGTAATAAATGTTAGTAATGCAAAAGCTAAAATAGTACAAAAAATTCGTCCTATAATCTTATACTTATAATTCATGATTAATTTTACCTCCTTTTAAATATTATCTTCTCCCGAACAACTGACAATTATAACAGTAGCGGTAATTTAACCAAATTATTTGTTCAGACCTTCCTCGTAATCAGGACGAATTATATCACCGCAGTACACATGGAAACCACTGTGATGCCAGGTGCTCATGTTCTCGATAACGTCATCCGTAATTTTGCCTTCACGCTTCAACATATTAAGTACTTCCAGCCGAAATAGCGGTTCAAGATGATCAGCATTCGGTGTAACAGCGGTCATAAAGCTGCCATCATTATTAAAACAGCCATCTTAAGTGTCGCATCGTTTCCAACTCATGTAAGATGACTAAGTTATATACTTCTGTCGAGGTTAGGTAATTCAATTATACCAAGCTCTACAAAGATCCTGTTACTATATTAATGAGAGTAAAAAACAAAAATGATATGTTAATACTGGCTTTACCCCCGGTTTCACTGCTTGTTCATGGAAAAATGTATCCTGAAATAATTCTCTGATATGTTTTCATCTGGAAATAAAAATTCAGCTTGCGCATCTATATGGCCAGAATACTGAGTATTGCAGACAAACTCAATACCAGATTCAATAAATTCAAAGCTTGTAAAGGAATTATTGTTAATTTTTTCTATTATACGTTTAGGTGTATTTGAAAATAAGCCTACTTCATTTTGAGCACCGGCAAAAGCTAATGAAGCTAATATCATGTGAGGGTCATATGAACTAAGCCAATCCTCGTTGTTTTTAATGTCAATCATAAAGGAAACCCCTGTTATGCAACCATTTTCCATAGTGTAATTGAAGTCAGGTATTTCAATATAGCCTATTTTGATATATGCTGTCCCGTCAAATGCTTTTTCTCTCCATTGCCCGTTTTCGTCCAGATACATATTACCAAAATTAATATCAAAAACCTCGGCATAATAATTAAAGTTTTCTGAAAATTCAGTTATTGTCAGTTCTCCACGGTTTGGAGGAATCTGATGTGTTAATGATGCTATGGAAATAATGGCGATGATTACCGCATATGCTCCAACTAAAAGCACACCTCTATACCCTTTTTCATCCTTTATAGTGTAGGATATGTTTTCATCCCATGGCTGTGTTTCATTCTCACTGCATAGCTTATAGCTCTTCCAAAGGCGAATAAGATTATAAATTGGGATATTATATCCCATACCGGTACCCACGACAGCCCATGTCCGTTCGAATCCTTCGTTATAGGAAAGCCGCCTGCCTTCAGGTGTTTCGATTTTTAGTCCGAATATTGCTTTCCCCGGTGTTGTCCCTGAGAAATGAAGCCACAGCGGTTCCAAAAACAGCATTAGGACAATTGATATAAATCCATCAAATATATCTCCTAAATTACCTCTTTTTGCAGTCTGGACATTGAACGCACAGATAAGCAAAATCGACCAAAGCATATTGTAAATAGATATATCAAGCGTTCTTGCAAAAAACCTGCGCCACGGATAAAAAACTTGCGGAAGCACATCACCTGTGTAAGTGAAATATGAGCTTCCTGTTGCCCTTGTTTTGTTTTTAATGCCATCAAGATACTTCTTTGCATCCAAATCAGTAAAAGTCACTCTGTCTTCCTGCATAATACGGCATACATCCTGGGCATAAGAAACCCCTTGTTTTTCTTTCTCAAGCTCTTCAATTTGCTTCGAAAGCGTATTCAATAAATTTTTGGTACCGTCTTTTAACGCCTTAATCTCATCCAGTGATATATGAAGACTTCGTAATAACTTTATACGCAGTAAAATCTGCAGCTCAACCTTAGAATAATCCCTGTATCCATTACTCATTCGGTTTGGAGTTATAAGTCCCTCACGCTCATAAAATCGAATATTCCCACGTTCCATTCCGGATAGTATTTCAATCTCTTTTATCGTCATTATACTCCACCTTCCATTATTACTATCCTCATAATAAACTATGAAGCCGGTTCACAGTCAAGTGTTTTCTTCAAGAAATTCTTAAGAAGCAGATAAACCTCCAAAGCACTCATAATGTTTTCGCTCACCTTTTAAGCGGCTATATATTTTTCGCTTTTTGCTGTTGTTTGAAGTGGTACATTTGCACATCGGCTTCCTTCAGTATTTTTTGAATATCCGGGGTATTCCCTCCCTGAAAAATCTTGTACCCGAAGGCGACCGTCGGGAGGCAGCTGTCATTACTACGTTTTGCTGTCAGGTTGTCGGTCATGTTTTTAAGTATATGTTCAAGATTTTCATGATTTGCGTCTCTGCAGATAACATAAAACTCATCTCCACCGATGCGATAACAGGTGCACCGTTGATTAAAAGAATCTCTTATAACTGCGGCTACTTTTTTTAAGACAGTATCTCCGTATTCATGGCCGTAAGTATCATTTACTTCTTTAAAATTATTGATATCCATGGTGACAACAGAGAACGCCTTCCTAGATTCCAGTCGTTTTAATTCTTTCTCGAAAGCTGAACGGTTGTAAAGTCTGGTTAGTGTGTCAAAGCTGCCTTCAAACTCAGACAAAATAATATAATATAAAAACAGAGATAACGTTACACAATGCCAAGAGGAATAAACCGAAGGAAATGCAATCTGGATGCATGTGCCGGCAAATGTAAAAAGAGACAAACCCAAAATTTTACCCCTAATTGGATAAAGATACTTCTGGCCTGTGCGGATAGTGGTAACGACTAGAATCAATATATTTATAACGTAAACAATCACAAAAATAATAAAGATACTTCCTCTTTCATAGCTGTTGTTTTTGTCAATATAAAACAACAAGCCGAACAAGGGCGACAGAACCGCAGCCATAGCATTCAGTGCGGTTGGAATCAATAAAAATAAATGATTTCGAAGAGTTTCCAAGTCGAAAATAGCGATTAAGACGATAGGAATTAAAGGTGTAAGCGAAAAACCTATAACATTACATAAAATATTCATGACACGCAGATCTGCAATTTCTGCACTGAAAAAAACAGTACCTGCCTCGGCCAGCATGACAATGACTGTAAGCGTGATACCATATAGAAATGGTTTTTGGTGTTGGTTATCCAGTAAATTGTTACCGTGTAATAATCCGGACAAAAAAAGGAGGGAAATGATATTTATTACGGAGTTTACAATATAAGTTTCCAGCATTCGTTAAACCCTTTCAAACCATGCGTGTAAATCTTGTGCCCCAGATGGTTTTCGATGAAACTTCTTCTACCACTTTTTTTCTTACACTTCTATCCCTTCCGTTATAAAATTATATCTTATTTCTTCATTTAAGGCAAGATTGCTGCACAAGGCAAAACTGCCAGTACATATCCCGAGCTGTTTTAGGACTGAGTTATTTTACGCTCTGTCTTATTATTTTGCCTAGTCAACCTTACAGGAAATGACTAGAATAGGCTCATGATTACTGTTTTCTGAAAAAGTTATTATAATTTGATTAACTTGTTTTGATTCATAATGTCTTATACCATCTTTATCAAAAGAATAATTATACCGTATAGGAACCTTTTTAAGTGCTAATTTATCTTCTAAGCGCTCAATTTCTATTGGATAGTTCGGATATACCTGCTGAAATCTTTGGTAAAATTTTTCAAAGTCATCAATATTTCCAGTCATTGGTACCTCTTTATTTTCGCTGATCTCTTCATTTTTATTTACTAAAAGGTGCAGTGGAAGCGGTATGCCGTCCATAACAGCGATACCACAGGACTCTTTCGTTTCATCCGAAGTACGTAAATGTATTGAAAAATCGGAGAACCAGTAACGGTATTTATATTCAGATTCTTGATACAGCATATGGAATTCTTTAAGAATGAACAAAGCTCCTTTTTCGTTTTCAGAAAAGTCGATTAATAGCGAATTGTTGGTTAAGCTTACTACCGAAAAGTTGTTCATTTCATTTGACGTATCATCAAGCTTTAGTTTTAATTCTTCAATAGATTCGTTTGTGTGAAGATAGACATATGGTGGGGCGCTGTATAGATTCTCCAGTGGTATATCGCAGGATACTCCACTAAAAAAATCGGTTGAAGAAATTTTATTAGTTTTTACAAGTCTGCCGCATGCAGAAATAAAAACAAAGAAAATAAAAAATATTGGGATAATCCTTTTCATTTCTCTCACCCACATAAAATATTTTACAATGCAAGCATTATAAAAAACACAATAATAATTTTACTGCAAAACCGCATACTTGTTGAATAAACATAAATTTATAGTATCAGAAAAGCACGTATTTTAGGCATAAAATACCGGAATAAAGGTTTTTAAGACTGAAATACGATGATTTTCGAGTTTTTGCAGTAAAACCAATCCGAAGGGCATGCCTTCATCATTTATGTAGCTTGCTGTTTATGTATCTTTTGCTATAACTTGCTGCGGCGCACTAGGAATTTGCTTTTCTCATAGTTAGAGTAACACATCAAAAATTGACAGTCAAGAACACCAAAAAATATAAATCCACCTTATTTCTACAATATTGTATGAATAAAAAGTGTGTTGAGTTTTAAAACGAACGGAAAATCACCAGTATAAATATTTTGAAATTAATCTTAAAGAGGTACTTGTGTGAGATGCTTTATTTTTTGCCGAGAGTTGGCCATGGACAAAAACTATTTCATAGGTATATGGCCATTTGTAAAAAAGGCGTACTTCAACCTGCATATTAAAAATAATAATTTTTATTCACAAGTTTATCAAAAGGCAAGAATAATGGGGTAGGCAGCTGGTTAAGGCTGAACCATCCTATTTCTGTCATTTCGCGGGACGAGTTTATCTTAGCCTCACCCTTAAAGCGTTTTGCTTCCATCCAGATTGTAATATAATGCTTACCTTCAGCTTCAAAGAAATCATTTGTTATTCCAAGGAATATAACCATTTCAAGCAGCAATGAGGTTTCTTCACGGGTCTCTCTTATTGCACATTGCTCAAGTGTTTCGCCAAATTCCAGATGCCCCCCGGGTGGCGACCATGTTCCTTCGCCGTGGGAATTGTGCCTTTTCATAAGTAGATAACTGTCTTTTTTGCGTACTAAGACTCCAACCCCCACAAGTGGTCTTTTCTTCATGTGGATATCCCCCTGCCCATCTTTTTTGTTTTGTTTATGCTAATTATAATAAGAGTTACAATAGCCATTAGATATGGCAGCATAAACAAGAATTGTGCCGGGATATTAGTTGATTGCAGTTGGATAGATAAGCTTTCGAGCAGTCCGAAAAACAAAGCAAGCAATAATGTTGTGGATGGTTTCCCGTTGGCGATCAGTATAATTGCCAATGCAATAAAACCTCTACCCCCGCTCATATCCTTTGAAAAAAGAACCACATTGGAAAGAGAAAGCTGGGCTCCTGCAAGACCGCACAACACTCCTGTCAATACACTCGCAGTGTACTGGATCACAGTAACCTTTTTTCCAGCCTTGTTTAACGCATCCGGTTGGCTTCCTGCAGCTCTAAGCCATAAACCGAACGGGGTTTTGTAAACTATATAGGTAACTACAAATACAAGAAACATAGCAAAATAAACAAGTATACTGAAGTTTGAAAACAAATCGTTTATTATTTTTACTCCGAAATCTACTGATAACCGCGGAATTGCTGCAATTTTTGGAGAGTTAAAAGCATTTTCGCCCGGGAACATAATACGTGATAAATATAATGTAAAAGAGCTTATAAAAATATTCAAAGCAAAACCGATGGCAAAGTTATTTGTTTTCAAGGTTGTAACAAAAAATGAGTAAAATATTGAAAATATAATTGCAGACACAATTGCAGCCATCACTCCAACCAAGGCACTTCCCGAAATATATGAAAACACTACTGCTGAAAACGCAGCAGCGAGCATTAGTCCCTCCATTGCCACGTTTATTATACCCGCATGATGGGTTATGGTACCTCCTAAAGCTACCAGTAAAATAGGCATAGCCATATTTATAGTAGACCTGTAAAGACTTAAAATTATGTTGTTCATTCTTCAGCACCTCCGGTCTTTTTTCTAAATTTTAATGACTTTCTGGCTGCAATAAAGAAAACCATTATCGACTGAAGCACACCAGTAATTTCGGGAGGTATTTTTGTGTATAACTGCATATTAAGCGAACCGACCTGCAGTGCTGAAAAACTTAATGCAATACCCAAAATTGCCCATGGCATATTACCTCCTATTAATGATATCAACAGTCCAATGTTTCCGTATCCCGGTGAAAATCCGGCAATAAAAGTTTTGTTAAGGCTAAGAACTAAAAGTCCACCTGCCAAGCCGGCAAAAGCTCCGCCAATAAACATTGACCAGATTTTTACCCTGTCAACTCGTATACCCCCCTGCTTGGAAAACACACTGTTTTTCCCTGTTAATTGAAGCTCATATCCGGTTATGCTGTTTCGCCTTATAATCTCCATTAATACTACAATTACTACAGATATTAAAAATGTGTACGATAGTTCTGTGTTTCCTATGGATTTCAACTCGAAATTCTCCGGTATATATGCCATTCGAGGCCAAGTTGAACCTTTTGCGCGCAAAGGAAAGTTCACCATATACAAAGTAAAAAGATTAATAAGATAGTTTCCCATCAGCGTTGTTACAACTTCATTAACCCCCCAGCGAACCCTGAACCATGCAGGCCATAAAGCCCATAAACCTCCAAATAATGCTGCAACCATAAAAACCAGCAGTATATTTAAAATTGGAACTCCTGTATTAACAGATGTGGCAAAACATGCTGCCATAAAGCCACCAAGTACGAGCTGACCTTCTCCGCCTACATTCCACATTCCTGTCCACGCCGGAATACTGGCCGCCAAAGCAGCAAGAACATACACAAAAAGTTTATTAAAAGTTGAAAACAAGGAATATGTATCCCCCATAAAACCTTGTATTATGTAAAAGAACACGCTAAATGGATTTTCCCGTCCAAAAAGGATGATTAGACTCCATCCCGCAAATATTAGTAGTACGGTTAGAAACCATCCTGAAGGAATAAACTTTTGCAGTGTGATTTTATTCTTCATTGCCCCTCACTCCCGTCATGTAGTATCCTATCTCTTTTTCGTCATAACCGTTTTCAGCTAAAAACTCTCCGGCAATTTTGCCCCTGTATAATACCAGAATTCTTTCAGAAAGATTCATCAATTCATCCAGATCCTCACTTATCACGAGAAAAGAGATCCCTTTTTCGCTTAACTCCCTTATTTTCTGGTGAATATACGCCTGGGCACCGAAATCCAATCCAACGGTTGGCTGGGCGAGAATTAGGAAAGGTGGATTCGTGATCATTTCCCTTCCGATTATGAGCTTTTGCATGTTTCCTCCTGAAAGGTTTTGCACATAATCTTCGGGGGCATTCATTCCCTCTACCCTATAATTTTCAAATATATCTTTCGTAAATTTCTTGGAGCTTTCCCAGTCAATAAAGAACTTTTTCTTGCGAAGAAACGATTCCCTATGGTATCCCATAATTGCGTTTTCATTCATGCCGGTATCAAGAGCCAGACCCTTTTTCATTCGGTCATCCGGTACATAGTGGATTCCAAGCTTTCGCCTTTGATATGTATTATGATGATTTATTAATTGCTCGTTAAAATATATCTCACCCTCAATGTTTTCCTGTAAACCAATAATTGCATCTGCAAGCTCAACCTGACCATTTCCTTCAACTCCTGCAATGCCTAAAATTTCTCCCCTGCGTATTGACAAACTAACCTGTTCCAATCTTGTTGATTCATCTTTAACAGTTAAATCTATAACCTTCAATACTTCACATTCCGAAGATTTTAATGATTTTGGAAGAGGAGGAATTGTTTTTTTAAACTCTTTTCCAATCATGAGGCTTGAGATTTCCTCCATCGTTGTTTCATTTGTTTTTAGTGTTTTTATTGTTTCACCGTGCCTCATGACAGTTATGCGATCCGAAATATCAAATATTTCTTTTAGCCTGTGGGATATATATATAATTGTACAGCCCTGCTCTCTCAAATCTTTTAAAAATGATAGGAAATTAGATATCTCATTTGGAGCCAATACTGTTGTAGGCTCGTCAAGAATGAGAATTTCTGCGCCCTTAAACAGCGCTTTTACAATTTCAATTTTCTGTTGTATTCCAATTGAAAGCATTTCAGTCTTTTCATTAAGTGTAAGATCGACTCTGATTCTTTTACAAATATCTTGCACTGCTGCTTCAGCCTTAGTGTAATCAACACGCCAACCACTCTTAATATAATTTTGCTCTTTACCAAGAATAATATTTTCCAGAACAGTAAACTCCGGAACAAGCTTAAAATGCTGATGTACCATGCCTATGCCTGATTTTATCGCATCCTCGGGATGTGTAATATTTTCTTTTTTGCCCTTAATATATATTTCACCGCTATCGGGATGAACAATACCGTATAATACATTCATCAAAGTAGTCTTTCCAGCGGCATTTTCACCTACAAAGGAATGTATTTCTCCTTGCTTCAGCATAAGGTTTGCATTTTTTAAGGCTCGTATGTTATTAGGAAATGTCTTGTTTATATCTCTCATTTCAACTATGTTGCTCATGTAAAAAGCCTCCCCTAGTCTATAAAGCTCTCCCGGAGAAACCGGGAGAGCGCATTTAAGTTGATTATTCGTATGTGTCTACTTTAATCTCTCCTTTGACGATTTTTTGTTCTATTTCGTCAACCTTATCTTTAATTGCCTGGGGAACTATTTTATCATAATATTCATTACGAGCAAGACCTATGCCATCATTAGCAACACTGAATGTATATACATCCTGAATGTCATCTCCTTTTGATATGCTCTCTACAATACTGTATATGGCGGTATCAACTCGTTTAAGCATGCTGGATACTATGTAATCCGGATGCAAATATCCCTGATCCGTATCGACACCAATTGCATAGAAGTTGTGTTCTTTTGCTGCTTCCAGTATACCAAGACCTGTTGGTCCCGCAGCCTGGAATATAACATCTGCGCCGTTTTGTGATGTCATATATGCGGTATCTTTGCCTTTAGCGGGGTCATAGTGATCTCCTACATACCTTGCTATAACCTCTACTGTAGAATCTGTATATCTGACACCATGTTCAAATCCGGCTTGGTAGTCTCTAATAACCGGCATATCCGCTCCGCCTACAAAACCAACTTTTTTCTCTGCATTAATTTTATCAACAGACGTATCCTGAGTCAGAAGAGCCGCAAGAGCTCCCGCAAGAAATGCACCTTCGTTCTGCTTGAATATGGCGGATTTTACATTTTCCATGGCGGTTAAACCATCGACATAAATATATGTCTTGTTCGGATATTTACCTTTTACCTCTTCCAGTTCTTTATCAAAGAAGTACCCCGGGACAATGAAAATAACATCATATTCGGAAGCAGCAGCCCTTAAGTTGTCCAGATACATGGATGGATCAGCGTGACATTCAAACACCTTGAACTCAATACCGAAATCCTCATTGGCTTTTTTAATGCCTTCGTAGGCCATATCAACAAAACCTCTGTCTCCGATAGCATCATTGGTGACAATTGCATATTTTTTATTACCACCTGATTTACCCGCTGGTGTCGTACATGAAGCAAACATCATAACAGCGATAGCAACAACTAACAATAAAGCTACTTTCTTCATATTCTTCTCTCCTCACATAGTTTAAAATATTTTTACTATGAGGTCTAACTTATAGTGTCTTCATGAAGTAGATTAATTGCTTCTTTTAGTTTCCATAATCATGCTTTCTATTTCGATGTCGTCGGGAAGTGCCTGAGTTGTACCATATTTAGTAACGATGTGACTTGCAAATAAGTTGGCAAAGATGCCCGTTTCTTCTGCTGAAAAACCGTTAACACGACCATATATGACAGCTGCGTTAAACGCATCACCGGCACCACTGGTATCTACTACCTTAACTTTATTTGCTGGAAAAGTTATTGAACTGTTTTTAGTATAATATGCGCATCCTTTTCCGCCAAGCTTGACCCAAATAGATGTGACGCCTTTAGAAAGAACCGATAATGCCGATTCATGCACATTCTGATTATCCCCAAGAAGCTCAAGTTCCTTTTCATTGGGAAGCAAAACATCAATATAGGGATATATTCTCTCAAATGCTTCTTTTACATCATCGTCAATTTCCCATGTAGGAACACGTATATTTGGATCAAGAAATACCATCCCTCCTTTTTCTTTAACATGACGTGCTATCATAATCGCAGTGTTTCTGCTGACGTCTTTCTCAACAAGGTTTACACCAGATATATATAGCACTTTGCTCTGTTGCAGAAGTTTTGTGTCATAATCCTTAATATGTATATCGGCAGCATTTCCGCGAACAGATACCCATCTTTTTTCTCCGTTGGGAGCGACTAGTCCAATTACTAATCCTGTTGGATACTCTGACTCACTAATATAGTCGGTAGTTATATTTTGCTCTCTTAAAAATTCACATAGAAGGGTGCCAAAAATATCTTTACCTACCTGACTTATCATTATTGGCTTAAGCTTTAGTCGGTTCATTGCGACAGCGGTGTTTAATCCAGAGCCACCCATATTAATTACATGTTTGGAGCTAATTGTACAGCCTCCCTCTACAGGCATCTCATTGATGGGAATAATTATGTCCACATTACAGTCACCAAAACATAAAATTTTATCCATACCATGAACCTCTTTTTTTATTTTTGTCTAATTTTTTGAACTACTTTCATAAATTCAACAACTCTTTTTTCGTCAACATCATTTGTTGAAATTCCGTCATATTTTAATGAACTGCCGCAAATTGCTCCATCGGCATACTCAAAGAGTTCACCGACGCTCTTTGTATTAACACCGCTGCCAATGTACACAGGAAACTCAGGAAGTACCTTCTTAACTTTTTTAACGTCATCAATATTAGTTGGCATTCCGGTATGCTTCCCGCTAATTAAGATTGCATCTGCCATAAAATATGCTGCATCATATGCTGCTTCTTCGATCGGCCTTTGCCCTAAAGGTGCCGAATGCTTAATATGCACATCCGCAAGTATTTTTATGGATGGATCCAGGAATTTTCTGTACCTTAGAATCGCATGTGGTATCCGTGTAACAAGCCCTGATACGTCAACAGAAGCTTCTGTAAAGAATGTGGCTCTTATGTACTGAGCACCTGAGCAGTGAGCAACAGCTATAGATGCCTCAGGATCTGCCAAAAGGCAAATACCGATAGGAATTTTCGGGAAACTTTTCCGTACCTCGTGGGCAACGATTGTTAATGCAGAAATGGTCTCTGGAGGAGCTTCATTTGGAAAATATGAAGGATCGTTAAAATTTTCAACCTGAAGTGCATTTACTCCCCCGTTAACTAAAGCTTCTGCATCCTTAAGAGCTGTTTCGATTACCCTGCTTAGGCCTTGACCGTCATAAATGGGTGAGCCTGGCAGAGGTTTAAGGTGAAGCATTCCAATAATCGGTTTATTTGTGCCAAAAAGCATATCCATTTCTTTAATTTTGTTCATTCGGAAATCACTCCTTATAATTTATTTTTGATTTAATCTTAAACGGTTTATTTTATTCATGAAGCTGCTGATTTTGGATGGATCAGGTTCCTCTTCAACCTTACCGCCAAGATTCAAACTGGTAGCGATAATTATTGCATCAACCATTGATATGTAATTATCTACATTTTCTTCTGTTACACCGCTTCCAACTACAAGCGGCAGCTCCGGTAAAGCTTCCCTGACTCTTCTAATATCATCGGGATTTGTGTCCCCGCCGGTCTTGCGACCGGTTATGATTACTGCATCTGCCATGCC
>ENA-UOOK01001463-UOOK01001463.1-fermentation-metagenome-genome-assembly--contig:-NODE-1463-length-31131-cov-49.064680_pt1 | contig 31131 bp, 33 predicted proteins | sample MGYA00245777_ERZ724023 | MGnify/ENA primary metagenome ERZ724023 (study PRJEB28704, sample SAMN03018312) | fermentation metagenome | biome: anthropogenic terrestrial biome; feature: soil...
CTGTATATAATAATCAAATATAATATAAAATAGTATAAACTGTTTTTTGATAAAATTTAATTGATATGACAAACAAAGAAAAACTTTATTTAGACGCAAAAAGGACATACTATCAAGGAAATCCTATCATGAGCGACAGAGAATTTGACGAACTTGAACTCGAACTTAAAAATGAAAACTCAAAAGTTATTGATATGGTTGGTTTTGGAGATCGTAAATTGAAATTTCCACATATCACCCCAATGTTGTCATTGGCAAAATATCAAACAAATAAAACCACAGGAAAACCTCCAATCGAAGATGCAACAAATTGGATGAAAAACCATATTGTTGGTAAACAGGAACACTTCGAGTGGACCCCAAAATTTGACGGCAACGCATGTTCTCTACAATACAAAAATGGAAAATTGCATATTGCATTATCACGAGGAAACGGAACTACCGGACGTGATATTACCGATAAGATTTACAATCAAGTACCTAAAACAATTCCGATTAAAGGAAACGTTGAAATCCGTGGAGAAATTGTAATGCCTCGGAATATATTCAATAAAAAATATGCAGAGGACTTTGCAAATGAAAGAAATCTTGTTGCAGGTATTCTTAATAAAGATGTGACTCCAGAAACAAAAGATCGTTTAAAAGATATCGTTTTCATGGCAGTTGAAATAAAAGCAATTGACGGGAAAACTGTTGAATACATCAGTACTGACAAACTTACCGAATTAGGTTTCAATCAACAATACCCTCTTGAAAAACATTGGGTTCACTATTCTGATTTTGAAACCTGTTTTTACAAAATGCAGGAATACCGTGAAAAACGTTCTCCTTTCCTTCTTGATGGTTTCGTAATCAAAGTTGCAGAAAAATATCGTAACAACTTTGGAGAAAACTCTCATGCTCCGAATTGGGCTGTTGCTATAAAATTTAGTCCTAAGGATGTATCCACAACAAACAAAACTATCCAATGGAATTTCGGAAAAACTGGTGAATTAATTCCTGTAGGTATTTTTGAACCTGTTAACCTTGATGGTACTATGGTTAAACGTGCCTCACTTTACAATTACGGATTCGTTATTGCAAATAAAGTATATCCTGGTTCAACGGTAACTATTGTTAAAGCTGGTGATATCATTCCTCAAGTAATTGATGTAACCTCACCTGGTGATATCTCCAAATTCAACGCACCTACACATTGTCCTCACTGTAATTCAAAACTTGTTGTCGAAGATGTACACTTACTTTGCAAAAATGAAGATTGTTCAGGAATTAAAAGGGCAATGTTTTCTCAGGCAATTGGAAAACTAAATTTATTTGGCGTAGGTGGTGTAATGGTTAATGATATCTTCGACTCTGGTTTTACCAATGCAATTGATTTGTTGAACCCACTTAAATTCAACAAAACTGCTTTAATTGCAAAAGGAATTGTTACCGATGGAAAAATTGTTGATAACCTTTTCTCTGAAATTGAAAAAATAAAAGAATTGCCATTACAGAATATAATTTTGATGATGGGATATCAAGGTATGGGAAATACAACATCTGCTCAAATTGCAAACATGGTTGCCGGTGTTCCATATTCTTTCTCAGGATTACAAAAAACAATCGTTGAAGGTTTTGAGCCCGGAAAACCAAAAAGAGTAAAACTTGATAATGCAATTGGTGAATTGATGCAATTCATTGATATTAAAATGCCTGAGGATTTATCATCAAAAATCGGTCTTGAAATGACAGGCGGTACAAAAGAAATCGGTCTTGCTTCAAAAGACGAGTTTATGGATATTGCAAAAAAATATGGATTCATTCATACAAAAATTTCTGAAGCGAAAATTCTTGTAACAAATGATCTTAATTCAAAAACTGGAAAAATGAATCACAAAAAGGTTAAATCCGGTGAGATTGAAGTTTTAACGTATTCACAGTTTCTTGATAAATATTGCAAAGGATTTGTATCAAATGCAACAACTCCAAAACAAACAACAAAAGCACCTTCTAAAACATTATTTTAAAATGGAAGAATTTCTAATGTTAATACCAGGTTCAATCGGCACAGTACAATATAAATGGCAACATGAAAATGCAGTTCCACAAAAACAAAAAGATGCATATGTTGATGGTTACACAAATGAGGTTATGCATGCGATGGTACAAAAAGCGATGTACGATCCTGAAAATTGTGGCGATCCCATGACTGAGTTTATGAAGGCGAGAGAAGATGCGAGAAAGATGGCTGATAAAAGTGGAATGAATGAAGTTATAAAAACAACAGATTTGCAAGTTGGAAATGCAGAGTGTTTATCATTCATCAAAAAAATTCAAACACATCCAAATTTTAACGGATGGGTTAACGAAAATTTTATTAAAGCTTTTATTGTAGAAACCCAAGAAATTTTGAAAAACAAGAAATAAACAAGTTTTCTAATGAACTTTTATTTTTGTAATGGTTGTATACAAATCATTATAAATATGTACACCATGTACATATAAAGTTCACTAGAAAACTTTTTCAATTGTATGTATATTATATTAAAAAAGTTGCATTATCTAAATTGAATATTGCCTTTGTGTGGTATACAGTATTTAAAATTTAACCCTAAATCTATGCATGCCTGTTTTTTTAAATCATTAACTATAGTGTTTAGCGCAAGTGTTCTTGTTGATTTTACTTCAATTATAAGGTTATCACTTGGAATATAAATATCAGGAAAATATCTATGAATTGTGTTATTATATTCATATGTTATTTTTCCAACTCTATCATATATTTCTGATATAGATGTAATTATATCATATTCACTGTATAAAGTTAATAAAAAATCTAATGCTAAATTTTCATACCCTTGAATGTAAATTTGTTTACCTGAAGGGAATTTATATGGGCGTTTATAATATGAGTGACGTTGCTGTTTCTCAAACACTGAAAGATTTTTCATATGATGTGTTTCACCATATTTTTCAATACATGTTGATTTGGATTTTTCGTTAAATTCATCAGTTTGAAAATACCAATCAACACCATATTTTGTTTGGTTGTTATGAATCATATCATCTTTAAATTTGTTTGACATTGAATAGTGTCTAACGCCATGCGTTTTTATACACCATTCTTCAGATTTTTTATTGAACATAGTTGTATTCATAAACCAATCAGCGCCGTATCGTTTTCTATTTGTATTAATGACTTTTTGTTTAATGATATCAGAGCTGCTTGGGTTTTCGTATCCATATTTTTGGATGTTGGTTTTTTTACGTTTATTAATAATACGCGAATTTGACGCTTGACATTTCTGTGAACAGTTTTCAAGAAACTTCCAATTTTGTCTATCAAAATTGGTATAGTTATCACAAACTTTGCATTTTGGGCGCCCATAACATATAATATATGCACGAGCTGAAAATGTCAAATCACGAAAACACGATTCATAAGTGTTTATCAAATTTTGCAGTTTCTTGCTGTTGCGAATAGCAATAGTTAACGATTTTACGCTTTTATTGTTGATGTACGTTAATATGTAATTTTTTAAATCGGCCTTTGAACTAATATTATTCAACATATATAGTAGATTTTAGTTTATATATTTAAAAACTAAAATACTTTTTTGAATATAATAATAAATTTTTATTTAATATGAATAAAGAAACAAAAACAAATAAAGAAATTGTTGCTCTATCTGATGTGGAACATTGCAGAATGCGTCCTACAATGTATGTAGGCGCTGTTGAAGAACTTGAGGAAGAGGTTCGATATATTGAGGACGGCCTTCTTAAGTTAAAAAGAAAAAACATATCGGTCGGATTTTATAAGTTATTAAACGAAATCGTTGATAATGCATTTGATGAAGCAAAACGAATGCAAAATAAAATGAAGTTAATAACGGTAGAGTTTAATTCAAAACTTAATCGTGTGACCGTTACCGATACTGGCAACGGTTTTTTAAATGCTTCTCAGAAGAATAGGAAAACAAAATTATCAAATGTTGAAACCGCGCTATCAACTTTAAGAGCAGGGTCAAATTGGTATAATGATGATATTGATGAAACAATCATCGGAACAAATGGAGTTGGTGCATCGGTTGTAAATATGTTATCCGATGAATTTGAAGTTATCACAGTAAATAATAAAGAAGTATATCATCAAAAATGGGTTGACTTTAAATCTGTTCATAAAGAAATACGACCTAAAACGCGTACTGATAAATTAGGAACCGCAATATCATTTATCCCGCGCAAAGAAACTTTTAAAAAATCAAAATGGGATTATGAATACATTGAATCTCAAATGGTTCTTCGAGAATTCATGCGTGCACAAGATCCACAAATTGACCAACTTGAATTTAAAGTTATCTGGGATGAAAAAGAAATCGATTTAAACAAAAAGTTTATTCCTGATAATGCATATGTATATAATGGAAAACACGGGAGTATTTATCTTTGGGAAGCGCAGGCAGGATATTCAAAAAGTACATCATTTGTAAATTCCGCAATGTGTACAGGCTCACATCAACTTATATTACAAGATTACATGGGAGATTTATTTGATTATAAATTCTCATACTATTATTGGTGTTCATTAATGGTTTTAAATTACGAATTACAGTTAATTATTATAAGTACACTTGTACTATTTTAGTCCATATTTTTATTGTATCTTTTTTCAAGCATTGCAGCTATAGTTATTGCAAGAGCTCCGCCTATAAGTGCTGTTATAAGCTGTGGTATTCCCATTGAAGCTATTAATACTTTAAGTGCCTTTTCTGGTACCTTTATAAGAAAATGAAGAAATTTTGAAGCTGTAAAATATAAAAATATATATTTTGCAAATGCACCAAGCCCATATCCTACATATTTATAGGCTTTCCCCTTGTTCATTAAAAGTCCAAATATCAAAGCATAAATAATATTCCCTGCCATAATAAATGGAATGAAAGGAAGCATTACTGGCTTTAACTGCCCTATAAGCCAGGCAGTAAATGGAGTTAATGCTCCAATTGCAGTACCCCACCAGGTTCCACAGATTAATACAGCAAGTATTATGACTGCATTTACTACTGTTCCTACTACAAGCTGGCTAAATTGAGGTATGGCAAGAGCTTTCCCAATCACCTGAAATATAACTGCAATGGCCAAAAATAAACCGCTTTTTACAAGATTATTAGTTTTGTTATCCATATTCCCATCTCCCCTAATAGTTCATAGCTGTTAGCTCTTCAAGCTTGTCAAGTTCTTCAAGGGCTTTTCCTGTTCCAAGTGCCACACAGGACACAGGATCATCTGCTATAACTACTGGAACTTTTGTTTTTTCATTTAAATATTTATCTATACCATCTAACAGTGAACCTCCACCTGTCATCACTATACCCTTTTCGCTTATATCAGCAGCAAGCTCTGGCGGAGTTCTCTCTAGTACTGAATGTACACATTCAGCTATTTCTTCCACTGGGTCACTTAACGCCTCCCTTAATTCTTCTGAAGTTACCAGTACATTCTTAGGTAGTCCACTTAAAAGATCCCTTCCTTTAACTTCCATAGAAGTATCAGTATCTTTTTTATAGGCACACCCAATATTCATTTTAAGATCCTCTGCAGTTCTTTCACCTATCATTATATTATGCTGTTTTCTTATATTCCTTATTATAGCCTCATCAAATTTATCTCCTGCCACATTTAATGATGCACGAACAACCATTCCCCCAAGGGAAATAACAGCTATATCTGTTGTTCCTCCGCCGATATCTATTACCATAGCACCACTCGGCTTACTAATATCAAGCCCTGCACCAATAGCAGCAGCAATAGGTTCCTCAATTAAATAAACCTTACTTGCTCCTGCACTTAATGCTGCATCTCTTACTGCCCTTCTTTCAACTTCTGTTGCTTCACAAGGGATACAAACAACAAGTCTTGGTTTCCCCCAGCCTTTTGAGCCATATGCTTTTCTCATAAAATCTTTAAGCATTCTTTCTGTTATGTCATAATCTGAAATAACACCATCCCTTAATGGTCTTTTTGCCACTATGTTTCCAGGTGTTCTCCCAATCATGTTCTTAGCTTCCTGGCCTACTGCCAGTATCTTGTTATTAACTTTATCAATGGCTACAACTGAAGGTTCTTGTAGTGCTATACCCTTTCCCTTAATATAAACAAGTACACTTGCTGTACCAAGATCTATTCCCATATCACTGCTCATACCAAATAAGCCCATTATCTCCACTCCCTACTTATCCATATTAATATAATTACTAAATATATCTATTCTATATAATTCCCAAAAATCCTTCATAATTATATGTTTTTTTGTAGGAAGAAGAAATAATTTATACATTCATTGATTTGTATTTCATTTTTGTTGCCTTCCCACCTCTAATATGCCTCTCTGCTTTATTCACATCAAGTACCTGCTTGGCTTCTTTTGCAACTTGAGGATTTATCTTAGGAAGTCTTTCAGTAATATCCTTGTGTATTGTACTTTTACTAACACCAAAAACCCTTGCAGTTTTTCTAATTGTTGCACGATAGTCTATAATATATTTAGCTGCTTCAAGGACTCTCTCTTCAATATAATCCTTCAAATTCTGTAACCTCCTTTTTAAAGTTCCTTTTACACTTCTTCTTACATAAATATGATATATTTATGCAATTTATAATAGTTTTTATTACAGCTTTATAAACTTTCTGCGGAGTTCAACTTTAACCCATATTAAAAGTCAAACCCCGCAACTATTAAATTTTTATTATTTCATATAAATTTTAGGATCAGCAGATACATATTCGTCCTTCTCTTTTTTCAATACTGCAAAATGCAAATGACTTCCTTCTATACTTACGGCTTCTCTTATTGCAGAATCACCTACAGTTCCTATAACCTGACCTTGCTTAACAGTATCTCCAGTTTTAACTTTCACATCGTCTGATAAATTGCTATAAATAGTTCTCATACCGTTTCCATGATCTACAACAACAGTAATACCATAGCCAGCCTTAAGATTATGTAGCACTGCATCCTCCTTTAATATATCCACTACCTTGCCTTCAGCAGCTGCTTTAACTTCAGTTCCAATATCACAAGATATATCAATTCCTTCATGAGTTTCCCACTGCTGCATTGCTTGTGAATACTGAAGTCTTTCATTATCATAATCTTTTGCAATCTGGCCCTCTACAGGTTTTGAAATCTTAAATATACTTTTGGCATTTGCTTCCGTAACCTGTGTTTTCTTGGTATCACTATTTTTTTGAGCTGTCTCCTTTTTAGTTTCAGGAGCTGATTTTTCACTCTTAGTATTGCTTGGTATAGCTGGTGGCTGGTTAATTACTGGTGCTGTTGGTTTTTTTGTTTCATATTCTTCTACCATATCCACATTGTTTTCTGGGGGCAGTTGATCTTCTACACCTGATGCATCAAGCCCCACTTTTTTCTGGGGTTTTGATTTTCCGGTTGTGAAGTAAACTGCAGTCACTGCAACTATACAAAGACATACAAATAAAAGTACATAGAACGCATCCTTGTCAAAACCCTTTGATGATTTCTTGAAAATATTTTTTCCCATATTGGCACCTCCATTATGTAGTTTGTCCAGAATTTTGAATATAATACATATTTTTAAAATTTTTTATAAAAAATATAGATTTTTATAAAAAAATTGAGCAACTTATATTGTTAAGATGCTCAAATTATTTTTCACATATTGTATTAACTGAGTCTCAGAAGAACTCTTATTCAGGGGCGTAATATCTGTTGTTTCCCGCCTGAGGCGGGGGAACAACAGCTGGTAGCCATCGAATAAGGTGAGTCTTAGAAGAACCGATCCAGGAGTGTAGCAGCCGTTATATCCCGCGTTAAACGGGGTATTACGGATGGTAGCAGCCATCGGGTAAACAAAAATGAGCATCTTATAATATAAAATGCTCATCTTTATTATTTTTTATTCTTAATTATGTCATCTACATTTTTAATTTCTACTCCTGTATAATAATGTTTTAATATTTCATCATACTTTTTGCCCCTTTTACCCATTTCATTAGCGCCCCATTGACTCATGCCTACTCCATGGCCATTCCCCTTAACGTTAAAAGCAACATTTTTGGAGTCAATACTTATTGTAAAGTTTGCAGATTTAAGTCCCATAGCCCACCGTATATCCACGCCACTAAAAGTTTTATCCCCTATTTTAATATTTTTAACTCTGCTTCCCTCTGTTCTGTCTACTATTTTTACTTGGTTTTGAAGATTTATGTTTGAAATTTTTATATTAGGGCTTAACTCTTTAATCCTTTTTATAAACTCTTCCCTTTTCATTGTCACGGTTGAAGTAAAGGACGGAGATTCACTTTCATAGGGACTTTCTACACTTTTTAAATATGGGATACTGCTTTTAAACGCATAAACACTATCCTCTGTCCTCCCCCCGCTAGTTGAATGATATTGAGCATATTTTACAATTTCGCCATTATAAATTAGTATCTGACCTGAGGTTGAATTAACTGCATCCTCAATCTTTTTCCAGTAATCTACTGCTTTATTTTTATCCCAGTTTTTAAACCTTTCTTCCTTAGAAAGCCAAGCCTGGCAGTGAACTGTATTACATACATCTGCTCCTTCGCACTTTGAGCAGCCATTTCCCCCAAATTCAGGTGTTTTTGCTAATGCATAAGTTCTCGCAGCTACAGCCTGAGCTTTTAAAGCCTCTATATCAAATAAAACAGGCATTTCAGCACATACTACCCCTTTTACATAGTCTTCTAAATCCATTTCTTCAATTTTGTTTTTATCTTCAATAAAAACTTTCACTTTTAAAGATTCAGATTTTACCTCTTTTACCTCTTTCTTTTCCGTATCATTAGGAATTATTTTATTTATTACACCTGGAATCTTTATACCAGGGCCAATCCCACCTAATATTAATATAGGAATAAAAATAACAAGAATAAGAATCAGCAAAATATAATGTAAAATTTTTTTCAATACCATCACCCCAAAAAAAATCAGTCCTTATAATCTCCCCAAATTCCATCAAAGTGAGTCTAAGACTCACTTTGATGGGGCGCAGCATCCTTTATTCCCCGCTTTAAGCGGGGAATAAAGGATAGCAGCCATTGGGTAGGTTGCCTTCTTATATATTTATTTTTAAAATAAGCAACCTATTAAATTTTATTTTATAAGGACAACCGTTATGACTTTTTTGTGAAGTTAATTTTTTTCTTGTTATTCAGTTACCTTTTGAATATTAGCACCTACCGAATTTAATTTACCCACAATGTCCACATATCCCCTATCTATATGCTGAATATCAGAAATTTCTGTTGTTCCCTCTGCTACAAGACTTGCAATTATAAGTGCTGCTCCAGCTCTTAGGTCTGTAGCTTTAACTTTTGCTCCTGTAAGCTTTTCAACCCCTTCTACAACTGCACTTCTTCCATCTATTTTTATATTAGCTCCCATTCTTTTAAGTTCAGTTACATGCATAAATCTATTTTCAAATACAGTTTCAGTTATAATAGAGGTGCCTGGAGCAATACTCATAAGTGCCATAAACTGTGCCTGCATATCCGTAGGAAATCCAGGATAAGGAAGAGTTTTTATGTCCACAGATTTTGGCAGGGATTCCCCAATTACCCTAACTCTATTTTGTCCTTCAATGATTTTCACTCCGCTTTCCTGAAGCTTAGCAATTGTAGACCTTACATGTTCGGTAATAACGTTTTCAATAATTAAATCCCCTCTTGTAGCAGCTGCAGCAACCATATAAGTACCAGCTTCAATCCTGTCAGGAATAACTTGGTGATTTGTTCCAGTAAGTTCTTTAACCCCTTCAATTTTTATGGTATCGGTTCCTGCACCTGAAATCTTTGCCCCCATGTTATTTAAAAAATTCGATAGATCAACTATTTCAGGCTCCTCTGCAGAATTCTCAATAATAGTCTCACCAGATGCCATAACTGCTGCCATCATTATGTTTTCTGTTGCTCCAACTGATGGAAAGTCCAGGTAGATTTTTGCTCCTTTAAGTTTACTGCATACTGCTTCAACATATCCATGCCCAAGGCTTACTTCTGCCCCAAGAGCAGAAAATCCCTTAAGATGAAGATCTATTGGTCTTGTTCCTATATTACATCCTCCGGGAAGAGATATTTTAACTTTTCCAAAGCGCGACAAAAGTGGCCCCATTACAAGAAATGACGCCCGCATTTTTCTAACCAAATCATAGGGTGGTTCCATGGTTTTTATATCAGATGAGTCAATATATATTTTATTATTATTCTCATCAATATCAATTTCTGCCCCAATTGAATTCAAAACATTTAAAATCACATATACATCGTCTAAAAATGGGATATCTTCGAGGCAGCACTTGCCAGGACATAAAAGACATGCTGCAATAATAGGAAGAATTGAATTCTTTGCAGAACTTACTTTTACTTTCCCATACAATTTATTTCCCCCGCTAATTACAATTTTATCCATGTTAACTCCTCCATTTCAGCTAATACTCTACGGATATGATTGGACTTCCTATCCATATGTAAGTGCAGTCATAAGATTTTGAAGCCCTAAGTGCAGCATTAATATTTATGTATTTATTTCCATAATTGAGCTTTTCCTTTATGCCGTGAACATAACCACAAGTACTAACCATATTTGGATCACAATACTCATCTACAATATGACAGCTAAAACCGTCAAACACTTCCTTTGATTTATATTCCATTTCCTTTAAATTCATGCACCTATCAAATTTGCCGCAGACAAGTGTTGAATAGGAGGGCTTAACATTGAATGTCTTAAAACATTCTGAAATAATTTTCCTAATATTATTTATATTCTCCAAATCATTCTCTTGTGACATAGCAACTGAAGCATAAATTTCACCATTGTTATCAATATTTTTTGTTTTAATAGTGTATTTTATATTATTTTTTTTGCACTCAATAACAGTTTCGCTTGGATCTGTTGATATGGGACTATAGTTATAAATACTGATATTTTCACATATTTTCTTTGCAGCTTCATCGTTTTTTAACGGGGTTTTAAATTTCGCATGACCTTCCACTTCGTAACTTATAAGCTCTGCTCCTGTTTTTTGAAAGGATTTTACTATAGAATAATTCCATTCCTTTTTAATTGAAAACGATAAAATTAAAATTGAAAATAAAAAAACGGGAATAAGTTTAAGATATTTTTTCAAATTTGTTCCCTCCCTTCTTCTTTTGAATTTATTCCCATATGCCTTAGCTTTTATTCACCTAAATTTATTGTTTCCAAAATAAAAGGAAGTAAACAATAAGTTTACTTCCTATTTGTATTCTTCTGGCCTTCTTTTGTATATTCCATAATGATAAAGGATGCTATCTGTTATTCTTATGGAGGCTTTTCCATCTCCATAAGGATTTACTGCATTTGCCATCTTTTTATACTCATCTTTTTTATCAATTAAAATTGATGCCTCATTAACAATTCTCTCCGTATCCGTTCCAATTATTTTAACGGTACCTGCCTCTACAGCTTCTGGCCTTTCTGTTACATCCCGAAGAACTAATACAGGCTTTCCAAGGTGAGGCGCTTCCTCCTGAAGTCCGCCAGAATCCGTAAGAATAAGATAGCTTCTATTCATAAGATTATGAGTTTCCTTCGTATCAAGCGGAGGAAGAAGATGAACTCTTTCTTCACCCCCAAGTATTTTATAAACTGTTTCCTTTACTATTGGATTTAAATGAACAAGATAAATGATTTCTATATCATGATACTTTTGAGATAATTCCTTAAGTGCAAAACATATATTTTCAAGAGGTTCACCCCAGTTTTCACGCCTGTGAGCTGTAACCATTATTACCTTTTTTTCTTTAAAATTTATATGATTTAATTCTTCAGTATTAAATACATAATTCTTTTCTACAGTATATTCCATAGCATCTATTACTGTATTGCCAGTAACAAAAATATTTTCTTCCTTTATGCCTTCATTTAAAAGATTTTGTTTTGAATGAAGGGTGGGCGCAAAATGAAGATCAGCTAAAGCACTTGTAAGCTTTCTATTCATTTCCTCAGGGTAAGGAAAATATTTATTATAAGTTCTAAGTCCTGCTTCAACATGGCCAATTTTTATTTTATTATAAAATGCAGCAAGGCTTCCTGCAAAGGTTGTAGTGGTATCACCATGTACTAACACAATATCTGGCTTTGCATCTTTAAAGACCCCCTCAAGGCCTAAAAGCACCTTTGTAGTTATGCCTGATAGTGTCTGCATATTTTGCATAATATTGAGATCATAATCAGGTACTATATTAAAAAGATTTAAAACTTGATCTAACATTTGCCTATGCTGTGCAGTAACGCAAACCTTTGATTCAATTTCTTCTCTTTTTTTTAATTCTTTAATAAGAGGTGCCATTTTAATAGCTTCCGGTCTTGTACCAAATACAGTCATTACCTTTATTTTATTCAAATTTATCACCTCATAATCTATACTTTTCTTTCAAAAATACCAAACTCAATTGCACATGAAACAATAAAAGCGCAAACAATAATAAGCAGTGCGTAGGACTGCCGATTCGATATTTTCATGGCAACAATTGCAGTAGCACCTAAAACTGCACTTATAGCATACATAATAAGTACAACCTGCTTTTGAGTTAATCCTAAATCTAAAAGTCTATGATGTAAGTGCCCCCTATCTGCCTGCATTATTGGTTTATTATTTAATTTACGCCTTACCATAGCAAAAATAGTATCATAAATAGGAAGTCCAAGGGCAAGTATAGGCACAGCTACAGATACAGCAGCTGCAGACTTTATAGCCCCTTGAATGGATATTGCAGATAGAGTAAAGCCTAAAAATTGTGAACCTGTATCGCCCATAAAAATAGAAGCAGGATTAAAATTATAAGGTAAAAACCCAAGGCATGCACCTGCTAAAGCTATTGTAAGTGATGCAGGGAAATACCTGCCGCTCATTAAAGAAACAATATGAAGGGTTATAGATGATATAAAGCAAATGCCGCAAGCAAGACCATCTAAACCATCTATTAAATTTACTGCATTTGTAATTCCAACAACCCAAAGATAAGTAAGAATTATTCCTGAATAGCCTATATCCATGCTGCTGTTTTCTGTAAAAAATGGAACAGTTATTGAATTTACCCTTACTCCAAAAAGCATCAAAACTGTTGCAGCAATTATTTGAAATATAAGTTTTTGACTTGGTTTTAACGATTTTATATCATCTAACATTCCACCAACAACTATTATAGAGCTTCCAATTATTATTCCCAAAGACTGCTTATTTAACCCCATAAAAATTATGCTGCATAATGTGTAGGATATATAAATTGCAAGACCTCCCATCCTTGGTATAGGTCTATTATGAACTCTTCTTTCATCTTTAGGTACATCTATTGCTTTTAATTTATATGCCAGCCTTTTTGCAAAAGGTGTAGCTGAAAAAGATATTATAGCTGCTGTAATAAATATTATTCCGTATTTCATAAAGTATTCATCCCCTGTAAATTTTCAAAACATGTAATAATATCGGCAACAAATTATAATACATTTAATATTAGTATTTTAACATAAATAAGCAAATAATAATACATTAAACTTAACTGACGCTTTATTCGTACTGCACGATGATCAAAATTCAGGGGGGCGGAACGGTCAAGACCGCTCCCTACCATCTATGTTCATTCCATATATTTTTCTTATCTCCGCTGTAATTTGTTCATTAATGATGTCAAATTGCAACATTAAATAAAAAAAAGGCGAACAATGTTCGCCCCTACAGATTTACAGTACCCTCATACTTTACAAATTCAATTTTAGATTCTTTTATCATTTCCATGGAAAGCTCATCTGGATACTCCCCATTATAAACAATTTTTTTAATTCCAGAAGCAATTAATATTTTTGCACATATAATGCAAGGCTGAGTAGTTATATAAATAGTGCTTCCATCTATGGCTATGCCATTTTTAGCCGCCTGAATAACTGCATTTTGCTCAGCATGAAGAGCACGGCAAAGCTCATGCCTTTGACCTGATGGTACTTTAAGCTTTTCCCTTAAACAGCCTGCTTCTGTGCAGTGCTGCATTTTCGGTGGAACACCATTATATCCTGTTGTAAGAATTCTGTTATCCTTTACAATAACAGCACCAACCTGTCTTCTAATGCAAGTTGAACGCTTTTTTATTACCTCAGCAATTTCCATAAAATAATCATCCCAATTTGGTCTCATAAAATACACCTACTTAGTTCCAAATATTCTATCGCCTGCATCACCAAGTCCGGGAACTATATATCCATTTTCGTCTAATTTTTCATCAACTGCTGCTACAAATATTTCAATGTCAGGATGAGTTTTAAGCACAGTTTCAATTCCCTCTGGTGCAGCAATAAGATTCATAAGCTTTATATTCTTTGCTCCGCGTTTTTTAAGAAGGGTTATAGCATCAGATGCAGATCCGCCTGTAGCAAGCATAGGATCAACAACTATTATGTCCCTCTCCTCAATATCTGCAGGAAGTTTGCAGTAATACTCCACAGGTTTTAATGTTTTAGGGTCTCTGTAAAGTCCAATATGTCCAACCTTTGCAGCTGGAATAAGTCTAAGCATTCCATCCACCATTCCAAGTCCTGCTCTTAATATTGGAATAATAGCAACCTTTTTCCCTGTTAATACCTTTGCCTTTGTTTTGCAAATTGGAGTTTCAATTTCTATATCTTCAAGTTGAAAATTCCTTGTTACTTCATAGCCCATAAGCATTGCTATTTCTTCAAGAAGGTCTCTGAAATCTTTAGATCCTGTATTTACATCTCTTAAAATTGAAAGTTTGTGCTGAATTAACGGGTGATCTATAACTGTAACTCTTTTATCCATCATTTCTGCCCCCTATTTATTATATTTCTTTTCTATTGCAGTAATTTTATCAACTCTTTTTGCATGTCTTCCGCCTTCAAACTTTGAAGTTAGAAAAGCATCTACAATATCAAGAGCAAGCCCATCACCGGTTATTCTCCCTCCTAATGCAAGTATATTGGCATCATTATGCATGCGGCTGTATCTTGCACTATAAGTATCGGTACAATGAGCAGCCCTGATTTTAGGTACTTTATTAGCAGCTATTGATACGCCAATTCCAGTACCGCAAACCACTATTCCAAGATTAAATTCTCCATCTGCAACCTTTTCAGCAACTTTAAGTGCATAATCAGGATAGTCGCAGGATTCACAAGTAAAACATCCGAAATCCTCAAAATCATATCCTTTTTCTTTAAGATGTTTTGCCACAGTTGTTTTTAAATTATATCCACCGTGGTCAGATCCCAAAGCTATTTTCATTTTGTTTTCCTCCTTTTTCCAAATTAAAATTGTTCTTATCAAATCAATTAAACTCCGTTTTGTAAAATAATATCTTAAATTGCAAATTGAAGTCAATTGAATATTTGGCCTTAAAAAAAGGAAAGTAATAGTACATATGTACTAACCTTCCTTTATTTTTGATAATAACTTCATTACAGCCTCTGTAAGCTGCATTGCACATTCCCTATATACAATTATATCGCTTCCAAATGGATCAAGAATGTCATTAGAATCACCAACATACTCCGTTAAAGTAAAAATCTTTTCTTTGTATACAGGAAAATTTGAAATAAGGGTGCCCTTTTGGGCTTTTGTCATTGTTAAAATTAAATCAGCTTCAGATAACATTTTTTCTGAAATCTGCCTAGAAATATGATTTCTAAGAACAAGTCCATATTCACTCATAACCTTAATTGCATTTTCTGAAGCTGCCTGGCCGGGAAAAGCTGATATTCCTGCTGAAGACACATCAACTGGGACATTATGCAGCTTTGCCTGATATTCAGTTATACACTCAGCCATAGCACTTCTGCAAGTGTTTCCTGTGCAAACATAAAGAATGTTCATGCTTTTCCTCCTAACTTTTTATTTGTTTTCAAGACTCCACCTTCTATAAGGTAGAGTTTCGATAGTAAGCTTTAGCTTAAAAGTTCACTTTAAATCAATTATATTATATGCAGCAGCCTTTTTCAGCCTGTTCATAATAGCAAGACCTATTCCTTTTTCACTAAATCCTTCTGATATTATATAATCTACATCTATTTTATCAAATTCTCTCAAACAATCAAATAAGTTTGCAGCAATTATTCCAGGTTCACTTCGTTTTCCTATACAAATTTTTATATTTCCTTCATATTTGTCCAAATTTTCCTCTGTCCCTAAAATACCAACTTTTTCACCATTAAGCCGCTTTTTTTTCGCCATTTCATTTATATAACTTATGACCTTTTCATTTTCCCCTCTGACCACAGTCATAGGGGCCTTAGGTGCATAATGTTTATATTTCATTCCAGGAGCTTTAGGTTTAAAATCCTTATCTGGTTTTTTCATTATAGCAGGATCTATTTTTACCTCTCCTACTACCTCTTTAAGCATTTCAAGAGTTATTCCTCCCGGCCTTAAAATTGTGACATTTCCATCTGTTGTATCTACAACTGTAGATTCCACTCCAACAATACATCTATCCCCGCCAATTATCATATCTACCTTGCCCATTAAATCATCTATGCAATGCCCAATTGTAGTTGGGCTAGGCTTACCAGATAGATTTGCAGAAGGAGCTGCAATTGGAGTTTTAGAAAGCTCAATTAATTTTCTTGCCACTTTATTTGAAGGCATCCTCATTCCAACACATTTAAGCCCAGCAGTTACCCTATCTGGGATTATGTCAGACTTTGGCATAATTATAGTTATTGGTCCCGGCCAAAAGGCTTCCATTAGCAATTTAGCCTTTTGAGGAATATATGTTACATATTTTGATATATCAAAATCTGCAACATGTACAATAAGCGGATTATCCTGAGGTCTTCCCTTAGCTTCAAATATCTTTGATACTGCCTTTTCATCAAGTGCATTTGCTCCAAGACCATATACAGTTTCTGTTGGAAAAGCTACAAGACCGCCTCTTTTTATTACCTCAGCTGCTTTATTTATTTTATCTATGTCCTTTTCAGTAACATAGCATACTTTTGTATCCATGTATCTTCCTCCAATTAACGTAAATTTTAATTAAATATAGAAGTGATTATAAGCCCCAAAACAAATCCAACTATTATTGAAAGAGTAGAAAGTACTCCTTTATAAAGATTTTTACTGTCTGGAATAAGCTCTCCGCAAACAATATAAAGCATTGTACCTCCTGCAAACCCCAAACATAATGTAACAAAATAATTGGATATATTTGAGATATAAGCTCCTATAAAAGCTCCTATAGCCGTTGGCAAAGCAGTTAATATGGTATAAAATATAATTTTTCCCCTTGGCATACTGCTTTGCATTAAAGGAGAAGCAACTGCTGCTCCTTCTGGTATATCATGCAGTGCAATTACGGTTGAAAGCTCAAGGCCAAGGTTCATTCCACCCATAAAACCCGAGCCAATTGCAAGACCCTCAGGAAAATTATGAGCCGCTAAACCAATTCCCATAATAGCTGCAGTTTTTGCCTCTTTTCCATATTTTTTTGTAATAGCATCCTCTGGAATAAGTATATCTATAAGCACAGTGAAAACCACGCCAATAAAAATACCAAGAAGTGTTTTACCCATGCCTCCAAGTCTAATTGCTTCAGGTATAAGATCAAAAGTTACTATTGACATCATAAGTCCTCCTGCCATACCCATGATTGAGGACATAATATGTTTATTAGATCTTTTAAAAGAAGTAGCAATAACACCGCCAAGGCCTGTTCCCACACTGCAAACCACAGATGCAAATAATGTAATAATCCATATTTTCTGCAAGAATACGACCTCCAAAAATTGATTGAAACATATAAGATTGCTATTTAAAATAGACTACCTATAATAAAATTTATTTAAATTATTGAAGGTTTATTCTTATCTATAAATTATATTCTTCAGAAAAATCCTTTATATAGTCAAGTGCCCTGTCAGAAAAATTTGCATCATAAGCATTCTTGTATATTAAATAAAGGTAGTAATATTTTTTTGCTCCAGATTTTCTAACAATATAATAATATAAATCTTTACAAGGCTTATTTTCCATTATATATTTATATGTATTCTTATAATAAGGCTTAGCTTTTACAAGATTATCATCAAAAGGCAGAAATCTTTTATTTCGTTTGCCCTTTTTTGATACAATTAAAACTTCAATGTCATCTGCATTAGCCTTAGGAGCTGCATCTATATAATAAATCCAATCAAGATTTATAGAAAAAGGTGAACTTAGCAGTCCGTCCTTTATTTTTATCTTTTCATTATCATTAGAAAGATAAAATTCAAATTTATCATTTGATATGATTCTTAAAATATTAAGAATTAAAAGCCCATCAACTACAACAATATATAAAAATGAAAAGAAAATTTCTCCACCTTTAAAATACCCTGAATAATAAAGAGCAAATACTACATACGTCATAATAATCATTATAATTACTGAAAACCATATTGTATTTTTTTTAACAGACTTTTCTTTTTTAAGCTTCTTTTTAATATTCAAGCTATCACCTTCCTAAGGGCTATTTTTTATATATTTCAAACATATTAAAAAGCTGCTTACTTCCCTTTGATGTAGTTAAAATATATAAATTAGTTCTTTTTATTTTAAATTTTATCATAAAAGAAGAAAACCTTGCATAGGACATATCTTCTATATCTATACTATATCTTTTAAATACAGTATAAAAACTAATCCTATTATTGTCTATAATAACTTTATAACAAAACGTAAAAAAATACAAAATTAGCAGAAAAATATCGAAAATTATATTTATATAGTTTATATAGCTGGTGCTTTTATGAAATAACGTCTTAAAATATACAAAAATCACTATAATTATTGCAGATGGGAAAATCATAAATAACCATTTACTGCCTTTAAATTCCTTTTTCATAGCTGGCTCCTTTTAAAAAGCACCACAGCTATCTGTGGTGCAGTTTTTATTCTCCAAGATCCTTTAATTTTTCAGCTTGGTCATGGGTTGTTAATGCATCAATCATTCCATCTAAGTTCCCATCTAAGAAGTCATTCAATTGGTATATAGTAAGTCCTATCCTATGATCTGTTACTCTTCCCTGTGGAAAATTGTATGTCCTAATTCTTTCACTTCTATCCCCAGTTCCAACTTGGCTCTTTCTTTCTTCTGCAATTTCAGACTGCTGTTTCGTCGATTTCATTTCAAAAAGTCTTGCTTTTAAAACTTTCATAGCCTTTTCCTTATTTTTCAGCTGCGATTTTTCATCCTGACATGTTACTACAAGCCCTGTCGGAATATGTGTTATCCTTACTGCTGAATCTGTAGTATTAACACATTGCCCGCCGTGACCTGTTGACCTATATACATCAACTCTTAAATCATTTTGATTTATTTCTACTTCTACATCTTGAGCTTCGGGAAGAACTGCAACTGTAGCTGTAGAAGTGTGTATTCTTCCACCTGCTTCTGTTTCAGGAACTCTTTGAACTCTATGAACGCCGCTTTCGTATTTAAGTCTGCTGTAAGCTGCATTACCCTTAACTTGAAATACAACTTCTTTAAATCCTCCAAGCCCTGTTTCATTTGAAGACATCATTTCAATCTTCCAGTTATGTCTTTCTGCATATCTTGTATACATTCTAAAAAGGTCTCCTGCAAAAAGTGCAGCTTCATCTCCACCTGCACCGGCCCTTATTTCAATAAAAACATTTTTTTCATCGTTAGGATCCCTTGGAATTAAAAGAACCTTAAGCTCCTGCTCCTTTTTATCCCTTTCCCCTTCAAGCTGCTTTATTTCTTCCTCTGCAAGTTCTTTCATTTCCTTTTCAAGCTTTTCATTCATAACCATGTCTTTATCCTCTTGAAGATTTTTTAATATGCTTTTGTACTCTCTATAGCTTGTTACAATCTCCTCAAGATCACTTTGCTCTTTACAATATTTTTGGTAAAGCTGCGGATCAGATATTACTTCTATATCACCTATTTTTCTGGATAGATCATCATATTTTTCTTCAATAAAATCAAGCTTTTCAAGCATAACTATCACCACTCCATAATAAAAGAATTTAATAAAATTTTCTTTGACAAACTCTACAATATTATTTAAATATTAGTTATCAATACATTAAACTTCACATTAAATAATTATATCATAAATTCATTTCTTTAAACAACATATATTCTTCCCTCTTCTATCATTCATGAACAAATTACAGCGGAAAAAGGTAGGGAGCGGTCTTGACCGTTCCGCCCCCCCACGATTTCGTGCGTCCCCCAGCGGAACGGTCAAGACCGTCCCCTACAGTTTATCTGGCATTTTTCACCTTAGAGTTTTTTTGCAAACGGTCAAATGAATGGAATATATTTTTCTTATCACAGCGGTGAATTAAATCTAAATTACGAATTGAAGTTCCCTCTTCCAGTTACAACTCTTTCTATACCTGATAAATCCTTAATACACCTTATATCATGAAAGCCATTAAGGTACAATATCTGCCTTACATCAAGGCTTTGTTCATACCCTATTTCATAGGCAAGTAGTCCTTCTTTTTTCAGCATACTTCCTGCCTCTATAGTTATTTTTCTATAAAAATCCAAACCATCTTCTCCTCCGCAAAGAGCTTCAAAGGGTTCAAAATCCCTTACGTCCTTCATAAGAGTTGGGATTTCTTCCTTTTTAATATATGGCGGATTAGAAACTATAGCATCCAATTTCTTTCCTCTTAGGGAATTAAGCAAATCAGATTTCATTATAGATGTTCTTTCCTCAACGCTGTTTTTTTGTGCATTGATTCTTGAAACTTCAAGAGGGCTTTCCATAATGTCAAGAAGGTAAACAAAAGCATCTTTTCTGTAATTTGCTATGGATATGCCAATAGCTCCGCTGCCGCAGCATACATCAGCAATTACAGGGTTTTTAATATCTTTTATTTCATCCAATACTGTTTCTACAAGAGTCTCAGTATCTGGTCTTGGAATTAAAACTCCTTTTTTAACATAAAAGTTTAAGCCCATAAATTCTTTATTGCCAATAATATATGAAACTGGTTCTCCCTCTTGTCTTCTTCGCATACAGCTAAAAAATTTATCCTCATATTCCCTATTAAGCTCCTCGTCCTTATTAATATGAAGATATATTTTATCCTTATTTAATATATAGCATAAAATTACTTCTGTATCGAGATATGCAGTTTCAAAGCCCTTTAGCATATCTTTACCGGCTTTTACAGCTTCAAATATTTTCATTCTTTAAGTCATCCTTTGATTTTTCATTATTAATTACAGCTGTCTCTCTATTTTCTTCCATAATGTAATCATCTGCCACTGCCTTTAAAGCTGCAATACCAACCTCAAGTTGAGATTCATCAGGCTCTCTTGTAGTAAGCTTTTGAAGCATAAGCCCTGGGTATGAAAGAACTTTTGCAACTGCACTATCTGAGTACCCAAGCCATCTAATTATTTCATAGGATATTCCTGAAATTACTGGAAGCAAAAGTATTCTACTTATTATCCTTTGAGTGATATTAGGCCATCCAAAAAAACTAAATACAATTATGCTTACAAACATGACAATAAATAAAAAATTTGTTCCGCATCTTGGGTGAAGAGTTGTAAACTGTTTTGCATTTTCCGGCGTGAGAGGAAGTTCATTCTCATAGCAGAATATACTTTTATGCTCTGCCCCATGGTATTCAAGTACCCTTTTTATATCTTCAATTTTGCTTATAAAATAAATATAAAGAAGGAAAATAATGATCCTTATAGCTCCCTCAAATAAATTTTTTATAAAAGCACTTTCTGTATATCTTTTTATTAAGTTAGCACCTAAAGTTGGAATTATAAAGAAAAGAACTGTTGCTAATATTAATGAAATAATAAAAGAAAAACCTGTAGTTATGTTATCTGCTTTATCTTTAAACTTTTCTTTCATATATTTATCAAATTTGGTTTCCTCCTCTTCATCCTCATAAAAGGATGCAGAGAAATTTAATGATTTAATACCTATGATAAGTGAATCAAATAAGGCTACTATACCTCTTATAAATGGCAGGGACAAAAACTTATTTCGTTTTGAAAATGGAATGCTGTCTTTAACATCCACCTCAATGCTCCCATCTTCCTTTCTAACAGCTATAGCTATTTTTTTAGGTCCTCTCATCATAACGCCTTCAATAACTGCCTGACCACCTATGCTTGTCTTTTTTGGCACAAAGTATCCCCCCAATCAAGTAATCCTACGTTCATGTAGAGTTTGCTTATAAAGCTTGAGCCTTCAAACTATCCTTAGTCTTCCCACATCTTAAGGTAATTCTCCATTTTCTTTTTTCTTTTTTCTGTTTCTTCCCTGTCTATATGAATGCTGTCATCTATAATAACAACGTCTCCTTCTTTTGCTCCTTCAGGGATTTTACTTTTTTCAATATCAGTAACATCACCACTGTCTAAAACTATAACTGCAAACAATCCTTCAAACCTATCAATAACCCCTTTCATTATAGCACCTCACTCTTTGGGAACAATATGGCACTTCCTGCATCTTGCTTCATATTTTTCTTTAGCTCCTACCATAACTACTGGATCGGAATACTTAGCAGGTTTCCCATCTATAAGCCTTTGTGTTCTTGTAGCAGGGTTGCCGCAAACCATACAAATTGCCTGTATCTTATCAACAAATTCTGCAATGGCAAGAAGTTTTGGCACAGGTCCAAAAGGTTCTCCCCTAAAATCCATATCAAGACCTGCACATATAACCCTTTTATTCTTATCTGCTATGCCCCTTAAAACGTCAACAATTCCATCATCAAAAAATTGAACTTCATCTACAGCTACAACATCTGTATCGTCTGTTATGTATTTTAAAATTTCAGAGGAACGGCTGATGCAAATTGCTTCAGCTTTTATCCCATCATGAGAAACTACATCATTTTTACTATATCTATCATCAATTACAGGTTTAAAAACTAACACCTTTTGTTTTGCAATTCTTGCTCTTTTGATTCTTCTTATAAGCTCCTCACTTTTCCCACTATACATTGGTCCAACAATAACTTCAATCCATCCATGATTTTTAGGTCCATACATATATTCCCGCCCCCTATTTAATATCCATTTTTTAATTTTACCACTATTTATTTATATTTTAAACACAAATATATACTTATCTTCAATTCGTAATTTAAGAAGAATGCAAATTACGAATAATATAATCATTGGTAGGGAACGGTCTTGACCGTTCCGCCGCACCAAATTCAGATCATCCTGCAAATACCACAGAATAGAATTGATACTGGGTGTTGGCACCGTTCCATCCACCAAATTCCGCTCGTTCATCAACGGAACGGTCAAGACCGTTCCCTACAACATTTATCGTTCGGCAATATGGAATAATTCTCAACTCTCAATTATAAAAACTGCTTCGCATTGTTTTACTGTTGTAACACAAAATAAAATTTAAATTGCGAATTGCAGCATACTTATTATAAGTAAAAAAAAGACCGGAACTCCGGTCTTAAAATTAGCTATTCTTCATCATCACTCTTAAGATTATACTTTTTCATAAATTTCTCTATTCTTCCGCCTGTATCTAAAGTTTTATGCTTTCCAGTATAAAATGGATGGCACTTTGAACAAATTTCAACTGTCATATCCTTTTTAACTGAACCAGTTGTAAATGTATTACCACATGCACATCTTATAACTGCTTCGTGAGTATAATTTGGATGTATTCCTTCTTTCATATGCTTCACCTCTTTTTACAATTTGTATACATTCTAAAGCCAAAACAGCTTTAAATTACTTGCAGTTTTATTCAATAAAGTTAATTTTGTAATGTCAACTCTTAAAATTATAGCATAAGGTTTTTATTAAATCAACAGCTCAATAACAATTAATTTGCAACTCAGTTGTAGGAAATGGTCTTGACCATTCCTCTGGGAGATGCACAGAATCGTGGGGAGCGGAACGGTCAAGACCGTTCCCTACCACTTCATTCCATATACTTTTCTTATCTCCACTGTAATTGTTCATTGAATTATATTAAACCTGTTTTGGGAAAACCTGAACAAATTCCTTATTATTTTTTGTTTTCATAAGGCTGTTTAAAAGTTTTTCTGTTGCATCATACACTGTTTCATTTGATAGAAGCTTTCTAACTGTCATTACTGCATTCATTTCTTCATCAGAAAGAAGTAAATCCTCTCTTCTTGTTCCTGACTTATTTATATCAATGGCAGGGAAAATTCTTCTTTCCTGAAGCTTTCTATCAAGATGAACTTCCATATTCCCAGTGCCCTTAAACTCTTCAAAAATAACATCATCCATTCTGCTTCCTGTTTCAATTAAAGCAGTAGCTAAAATAGTTAAGCTGCCTCCCTCTTCAATGTTCCTTGCAGCTCCAAAAAACCTTTTAGGCATTATTAAGGCTCCTGGATCAAGCCCTCCAGATAGGGTTCTTCCTGTCGGTTGAATAGTAAGATTATATGCTCTTGAAAGTCTTGTTAAGCTGTCAAGAAGGATAACTACATCCCTTTTCATTTCAACAAGCCTTTTTGCTCTTTCAAGAACAAGTTCAGCAACCCTTGTATGATTTTCTGGTTCTTCATCGAAAGTAGAATAAACTACCTCCCCTTTATCACCTATGTATCTTTGAATATCAGTTACCTCTTCAGGTCTTTCATCAATTAAAAGAACGATAAGCTCAATATCAGTATGATTTTGAATAATAGCATTTGCTATCTTCTTTAATAGAACTGTTTTCCCTGCCTTAGGCGGTGCAACGATAAGCCCTCTTTGCCCTCTGCCTAAAGGAGCAATTATATCAATTAATCTTGTTGCCAAGTCATTCCCTGTAGTTTCAAGACTTATTCTTTTTAAAGGATAAATAGGAGTTAACGTCTCAAAAGGTTTTCTTATAAGTGTTCCCTCAGGTACTATCCCATTAATCTCCTGAAGATAAATAAGTGCCTTATACTTTTCTGTTTCCTTTGGATATCTTGCCTTACCTTTTACCTTATCCCCTGTTCTAATTCCAAATTTTCTTATTTGAGATGGAGATACATAAATATCCCTTGGTCCCTGCTGATAATTATCAGTCCTTAGAAAACCATAGGACTGGTTTTCAACTTGTTCAAATACACCTTCTACTGTATCTGAATCCTGAATAAGCTCTTGTATTCTTCCCCTTTTATTTGCATCTATATCCTTTAAATTTAAATTTTCTGAAGACTTTGATGGTTGCTTCTCCTCTACAATATCTTCTTCCATTTCCTCTTGTTCAATTGGTGTTATGTCCTCATCACTTTTTTCATTTTTCTGTCCTTCTTCAATGTTAAGTATTGCTTCAATAAGTTCGCTTTTCCTATATTTTGTAACAGATTTTATACCCATATTTTTGCCAATATCTCGAAGCTCTTCAAGGGTTTTCCCTTTAAGTTCTAAAAAATTCATAATATACCTCCATAATTATTTGAAAATGATTAAAATAACCATATATTACCGATAACATGATAATCAAATATATATAGTTTTGAATACAAATATACAATTGATATGTTTTGTTGGAAGTTAAAAGGCATGTAATCTTAAAAGATATAGCAGTGATGTTTTAAGATACAGAGAACCACTCTTTTTTATATTGTATTACTAAAATTTTGAAATGTAAAGTCATTTGCTGTAAAACTTCAATTTGTCGTAATTTAGATTTAATCCACCGCTGCGATAAGAAAAATAAGACTATGTTTTAAATAAAACATAGCCTTAAAAAAATATAAGTAAAAAATTAGACTGGAGATTATATAGCAAAAGCCTATATTGTTAACCTTTATCCGATGGCATAGCCGTAATCCCCCGCGTCAAGCGGGGGATTACGGCTGGATAAAATCAAAACTTATTCACCAAGATTTAAATTATGAATAGTATTTACAAATCTTATAGTGCCAGTTTTTGCACGCATTACTACCGATTGAGTTTTAGCCCTGTCCTTTTTATAATAAACAACTCCTTTTAAAAGATCCCCATCTGAAACACCTGTAGCAGCAAAGTATACCTCATCATCCGTTACAATATCATCCATATACATTACCTTTGAAAGATCCTTTATCCCCATTTCAGCACATCGTTTTTTCTGCTCCTCATTTTCAGGATAAAGCCTTACCTGCATATCACCGCCAAGACATTTTAGGGCGGCAGCTGAAATAACTCCCTCCGGAGCACCACCTATACCTACCATTAAATCAACGCCGGTATCTTCAAATATAGTTGCAATAGCAGCTGCAATATCACCATCCGATATAAGCTTCATCCTTGCGCCAATACTTCTAACATCATCCATAAGACCCTGATGCCTTTCTCTGTCAAGCATTATTACTGTGACATCCTGAACACTTTTCCCAAGGGCTTTGGCAACATTTACTATGTTTTCTTTTAGTGGTGCATCTAAGTTCACTGAGCCGGCTGCCCTTGGCCCTACAGCAATTTTTTCCATATACATATCAGGCGCATGAAGAAGGCATCCCTTTTTAGCAACTGCCACAACTGAAAGTGCATTAGGAAGTCCCCTTGAAACAAGATTAGTCCCATCTAAAGGATCTACTGCAATGTCAACTTCAGGTGAATCTTCATCTCCCTTGCCAACTTTTTCTCCTATATAAAGCATAGGAGCTTCATCCATTTCGCCTTCACCAATAACTACAGTGCCTCTTATGTTAATCCTATCAAACATCCTTCTCATACCATCTACTGCTGCAGCATCAGCAGCATTTTTATCACCACGACCCATAAGTTTTGCAGCACCCAAAGCAGCAACCTCTGTAACCCTCACAAGCCCAAGTGCCAGATCTCTGTCCATAAATTAATCCCCCTAATGATATTGTTCATAAAGAATTATAATATATAATCCATTATATGGTTAATAACTATAATATATTATATACATTTTCATTTTTAAATGTCAATAGGCTGTTTAATTATTAAATGTGCTATACTATATTGCATATGGTAGCCATCGGGTAAGGCGATTCTTAGACTCAGATGGAGCTTGCTTATAAGGAATACTTTTCCCCAACTGAGTCTTAGAAGAGCCGATCCAGGGGCGTACCATCCGTTATTCTCCGCATTAAGCGGGGGATTACGGATGTTAACCATCGGATAAGGCGATCCTTAAAAATAGATTAATTCTTTTATACTTTGACATTTTGTGTCAAGTCTATACTTATCTTAATATACTATATTAGAATGAGAGCAGGTGATTTAGTATGATGCACAATAATATAAATATAATATTATTAATTTTAATTATATTTATTATGGAAAACTCCTGCTGCACAGATTATCCCTATAGGATATATTTAGATGACTGTCCAAATTATCCAGCTATATGGGAAAATAACTGCTGCAGCCCAGAGGAAAAATGCGAATGTGGGAAAATAGTTATATACACGAATAATGTTAATATATGCTATAGCAAATAAAAACAGGTACTTATTTATTAAAAAGGAGTGATATTATGGATCAAAATGATTTAAATTATGATGAGATTATAGAGGATACTTGTGATGAAGAAAATATTGGGGACATAAGCAGTAATGGTTTACCATCCTCTGAATATGGCGGTTACCATCATTGTGAAAAATCTTGCTCAAAAAACTGTGGTTTAATTAAAATCAAATGCAAAACTGTTAAAATAAATATCAACTGCTGCTCTAGATAATAAAAGCTGTAAAGCATAGCTTTACAGCTTTTTTATTACCTATTAGGTACTTTCTTCCAATCATCTAAAAACTTTTCTATTCCAATATCTGTAAGTGGGTGCTTTGTCATCTGAACAAGTACTTTATATGGAATTGTTGCAATATCTGCCCCAGCCATTGCTGCATCTATAACATGCATCGGCGACCTTATACTTGCAGCTATTATTTCTGTCTTAATATCATAATTATTAAAAATTTGTGTTATCTCCCTTATTAATTCCATACCCTCAGAGCCTACATCATCAATACGGCCAACAAATGGACTTACATAAGAAGCACCTGCCTTTGCAGCAAGAAGAGCCTGAGCTGATGAAAAAATTAAAGTGACATTAGTTTTTATTCCTTCCTTTGAAAGAATATTTACTGCCTTAAGTCCTTCAATAGTCATAGGTATTTTTACAACAATATTTTTGTGAATTTTAGATAGCTCCCTTGCTTCCTTTATCATACCCTCATGATCAAGACTTATTACCTCTGCACTTATAGGGCCGTCTACAATTGAAGTAATTTCCTTTACGACTTCCTTAAAATCTCTTCCTTCCTTTGCAATTAATGATGGATTCGTAGTTACTCCACTTATTACACCCCAGCTATTTGCCTCACGTATTTCATTTACATTTGCAGTATCAATAAATATTTTCAAGAAAATCACCCCTTATAACTATTTTACTATTCGGTTTTCTTTTTTATCAATAATACCTAAATAATTTAGCAGTTCATACATATCAACCATATATCTATCCACAACTTTGTCTACATAATCTCCCTTTCCTAAAAAAGCAATCTCCATTCCAGTAACCGGGCAGCTTAAAATTAAAAGCTGCTTTTTAATAATATCCTTCACGTTAAAAATATAAGAATGATTATCATCACAGGCAATACAACTTATATTTATTATAAGTTTATTGTCTTTAATATATACTTTAAATATACTGTTCCCACATTCGCACATCACATTTGTTGGGACTTTTAATTTAAAAAGGTTTAAATCAGCCACTGTATATTTACCGCATTCACTGCATTTAACAGCGATCTTATTTAACGTGTTGACTATCATTTTTTTCACCTCTTTAAATATTTATTCTCCATTTATATTAGAAATCCTTTTTATGTCGAACATTTTAGTTTAAGTTAATTTCTGGTTCTTTTTAGAAAATATTGTCAAGTATACAGAAAAAAGGAACGCTTTAGCGTTCCTTTTTATCCTTATTAAGTGATGCCTTTATAAAATCTCTAAAAAGCGGATGTGGTCTATTGGGTCTGGATTTAAATTCAGGGTGAAACTGAACACCCACAAACCATTTGTGGTTTGGTATCTCTATAATTTCTACAAGCCTGTTATCAGGAGATGTACCAGCAATTCTAAGACCTGCCTCCATCATTTTTGTTCTATACTCATTGTTAAACTCATATCTATGTCTATGCCTTTCATAAATAACTTCTTCTTTATAAGCTTCACTTGAAAAAGAATTTAAAGAAAGCTTACATGGATAAATACCAAGTCTCATAGTACCGCCTTTGTCATCTATTTCCCTTTGATCTGGCATTAAATCTATTACTGGATATTTTGTATGAGGGTCGATTTCTGAGCTGTTAGCCCCATCAAGGTGAAGAACATCTCTTGCAAATTCAATTACTGCACACTGCATTCCAAGGCATATTCCAAGGAAAGGTACGTCCTTTTCTCTTGCATATTTGCAAGCTAATATTTTACCTTCAATGCCTCTGTCTCCAAAACCCCCCGGTACTAATATACCATCTGCATCCTTCAGTATATCCTCATAGTTGTTTTCATTTACATCACAGGCATTTATCCAATTGATTTCAACTTCGCAGTCATTTGCAATGCCCCCATGTTTTAATGCTTCTACTACTGACATATATGCATCATGAAGTTCTACATATTTTCCAACCAGCGCAATGGTTACTTTCCCACTTAAATTTTTAAGTTTATCCACCATCTGGCTCCATTCTTCTAAATCAGCTTCACCGCATTTCATTCCAAGCTTTTTAACTACTAAATCATCTAGTCCTTCCTTATGAAGAAGCAGTGGTACTTCGTAAAGAGTTTCTGCATCAAGGTTCTCAATAACAGAATCCGCATCTACGTTGCAGAAGAGACCAATTTTTTCTTTTAAATCATGAGAAAGCGGTTTTTCTGAACGGCACACAATAATATCTGGTTGAATTCCTATACTTCTTAAATCTCTGACAGAATGTTGAGTAGGTTTTGTTTTAAGTTCCCCTGCTTTTCTTAAATAAGGTACTAAAGTTACATGAATAAAGCATACGTTTTCGCTGCCTGCTTCATATTTAATTTGCCTTATAGCTTCGAGAAAAGGAAGGCTTTCAATGTCTCCTACTGTTCCGCCAATTTCCGTTATAACTACATCTACATCCTTTTCTTTTGCAACTCTATAAACCCTCTGCTTTATTTCATTTGTAATATGTGGAATTACCTGAACTGTACCGCCAAGATATTCACCTTTTCTTTCTTTTTGAATAACCGACCAGTAAATCTTACCTGTAGTAACATTATTATATTTAGTTAAGTTTTCATCTATGAACCTTTCATAATGTCCAAGGTCAAGATCAGTTTCTGCTCCATCATCAGTCACAAATACTTCGCCATGCTGATAGGGGCTCATAGTCCCTGGATCTACATTTATATATGGATCAAATTTTTGAATAGATACTTTTAGACCTCTGCATTTTAAAAGTCTTCCAAGTGAAGCTGCAGTTATACCTTTCCCAAGGGAGGATGTAACACCACCCGTTATAAAAATATATTTTACCGCCATTTTGAACCTCCTACCGTACAATAATTAACTTTAATATTGTACTTCAAAAAAAAATATAAATCAATGATATCGCATAAAAAATAAAGGAGCGCAAATGCGTCCCTTCATTATTCGTATTTTAAAACATATACTTTTGTCTTATCGGGTTCTAAATTTTCCTTTTTAATTTCAATCACTTTTGAGTCTAACTTTTCAAAATTACCTATCTTGTTAAGAAATTTATCTGCACTTTCAAGTTCAAACTTTAAAGCTTTTGTTTTATAATGCATAGGAATTACAACAGATGGTTTAAGTGTTCTAACAGTTTCAGCTGCTTTTTCAGCATCAATAGTGTATACCCCACCTACAGGTATTAATAGTATGTCAATCTTACCAATCATATTAACCTGCTCTTTGGTTAATATATGCCCAAGATCCCCAAGATGGCATATTCTCATATTATCTATGTTAAATACATAAACGATGTTTTCTCCTTTTTTTGCTCCCATTTCCTCATCATGATAAGTCTTAATTCCTGATATTGGTATATCCTTAACATTGAAATTACCTATCTTGTTTATAACTTCAAAGTTTCCCTT
>ENA-UOOK01001464-UOOK01001464.1-fermentation-metagenome-genome-assembly--contig:-NODE-1464-length-31097-cov-9.011662_pt1 | contig 31097 bp, 20 predicted proteins | sample MGYA00245777_ERZ724023 | MGnify/ENA primary metagenome ERZ724023 (study PRJEB28704, sample SAMN03018312) | fermentation metagenome | biome: anthropogenic terrestrial biome; feature: soil; material...
TGGTCGCAAACTTCGTTTGCTGCTCGCCCATGCAACCTGGGTGTGTTGAAAATATAGCTTGCTACGCAAGTACATAAATTAAAGTACGTTATTTTGCTTTGCAAAAAACGGATCAAGCAATTCCTTCCGTTTTTTTAACATATAAAGTGTGCTATTTTTTACTTTACAACATATCTTGTCAATCTGCCGTTGCCAACTTTTTTGATAAGCTCTTTTTTCAGCATTTCTTTAAGCATATTAATTGCGTGAGTTGTTCCAACTCCGAGGACTTCTTCAACATCACTACGAGTGATTTCTTTTTTCCTTTCAAATAATCTGAGTATCGGTAAATACTTTTCATCTTCTACACTCAACTCTTGCGCATGCGTGTTAGGTAAAACCACTCTAAATGCACCTTCCACATTTTCAAATTTGGGTTGCACTCGTAAACCCTTACGACAATGTCCCATCAGCCCTTATAAAAATACAATACTTAATGCAATTATAAGAAATGCCATACTTTTAACAGATTTATCAATATTTCCCAAAATGCTTTCATAAAGGTCTTTCTTTGAATAGCAGATAGCTATATCAATCTCAGCAATTAACCTTTGGTGTCAAATTCCTGCATATTATTTCGGTAAATTTTGACTATACGCAAAAGAATAGTACTGCCGTGCAGTCGGAATGTTGCGTAGTTAACATAGACATCTACTTCATTACCAGCCATTAAACTTGTTTCAAGTTTCAGATTTCCTTGATCATCGTTAACGAATCTTTCATACTCCAATTGTATTCCTTTGTCTTTAAATTGTTCGTTAAAGTCGTTTACAACCCGTTCTGGTCCAGCCTCTGGAGGAATATGGATAAATCGTATGTTGAGATTAAAAGCTAACGGGAACTCAATCATTCATTCCCTCGATTCAATGTGATATAATTATTTTTATGAACTAGGAGGCTTTTCTGGTGGAAAAAAAGATTTTTGATGATATTAAAAAAAAAATCAGGAAGCTGAAAAAAATTGAGATCAAAATCCGTTTTGGCGTCTCATCATTTTCAGATGACTGTTTTATTACTGCAAAAACTAAGCTTAATAAGCTTGTTTGGGATGAGTTTTTTGACTTGAAAGGTGATTACAACAGTAAGAAAAAATATTCCCTTTTTACTTTAGCTTATATGGATAAAAACCAGTTCAAGGATGTTATAACTGAATATTTCTTTAGCGTTTATTACAGATATTATAAAGAAAATGGCTTCATTAGTGATAATTTATATGATCCGGGATTGCTTGCCCTGTTCGGGCTGCCATATGACGCTGCCCGTGATGAGATAAAGAAAAAATTCCGGGAGCTTGCAAAAAAATATCATCCTGATACAGGCGGTGATAGCTTGAAATTTATTGAACTAATGGAAAACTACAAGAAGCTAATGGATTGAATATGCGTCTGGATAATAACTATGTTAAGACTAAATACTATTTAAAAGTTCATGACCGCTGTGAACGTCATTTATTTATGTAATTCCAAAGAATTTTATCTTCCAATTTAACACTTTCTGGAATGGAAACACAAGTTTAAAACATTACATCAAAGCCTGATACCAATTAAAAATAAATATTTCGTTAAGACTGAATACCAATTAAAAGCATAATCAAACAGTATTATTTATTAGTTAACAGACGTTATGTTAAGTTTTAGATCCTTTATAATTCTATTGAAATATTCCAGAAAATCTTCTTCCGTCCGTTCCAGCGGCAGGCTGTTATCATAGATATAATCATATGTAAATTCTTCAACAAGATCGTCAGCATCATTCCCATACAAAGCATCACTGTCATTATTTCTGGAGCTTGTTATTAACAAGGTTATACAATTCCCATTTATGCTTTTTATAAATTTCTCAATCTGATCCTTTTCCCTGATATGAACAAACATTATTTGGTTGTCACTTTTCGAAAATGAATTGTACTCTTCTACCAGATATTTGTTAGGTAAATCATTATAATTAGCAAAAACTCTTTTCAACTCCGCTAGAAATCTTCTTGATTTTAAATCCTTTTCTCCATTCCAGCCATATTGTGATGCGATCTGCTTAATAGGTGTAATTGTTGAAACATTCAGACATTTATAATGTTTTTCAATTATTCCGCAAAGCGTGTCTTTTCCTACTCCGCCCTTACCATTAATAACTACAACTAATTTATCCTTATAAGTCATATCATACACCTTTTCATTTTTACATATTTCATATTTTTTAATAAAAGCATAATCAATTTCGATGCAAAGGCTTAGAAATTGTCATCGTTCATGGAAAAAACTAAGCCGTGTTTTATTATTATATTCTAAGACCCTCTCTTTGTCCATAATTGCTGGCAGTAAATAAAAGGAGCTTGGGGTGATATGATAAAACCCCTGAGACTATCATCTCAGGGGTTTCACCATACACTTTTACTTTATTTACTCTCTTTCTCTTATATACTCTTCTGCTTCCTTCCAATACCTGTCTGATTCAAGAGGAGCATCGTTTAGCTGCCAATATTGCGTCATTTTTCTTTCTTTTATTCTTGGCTGTTTGCCTTTACTTAATAGGTAGTCTTCCAGCTTTTCGGTCTCAATGGAAGCCTTGGGCTTAAAATCATCCGAGTTTATATATTGCAGCAACGATTCAAACATTGCGCAAACCTCCGGTTTGCTATTATTTAAACCTGTGAAGTTGAAGCCGGTGATAAGTAGCCTGCCTCTCCCCACATTAAGCTCAAACAAATATCCAAACCTTCTCATAGTCCAATCCGGTTGTAGTTCAGATAAACCAAAGGTGTATACATCAAACCTGTCTCTTGAGGCCTTATCAACACCTTGTATGATTGGTTCCAAATCACAAGGGAAATCATCCAGCACCATTTTATCACAGTCATTAATAAGATCATGAAACTGAAGGTCAATGTATCCGTCATTTGGGAATAATTCGAGAGCTTTATTTTCCCTTATAAATCCTCCGTGGTTGGTACCTCTGTCCCATATTATACCCTTCATTCGATCCCATGTGGTTGGCAGATAATATTCCTCTTTTTGTGCTCTGATTTTTCTGTCCCGTGTTTCCGGTATCCTGTAAAGCATCAAAACATCTCCGCCGTTTTCCATATGTGTTAAGACTTCTTTTGTAAACCTGTTTACAATTAAGAGTTTTTCCAGATTATCAAGTGTTCCTGTAGATTTTAAGCAGGAATACCTTAGATCAGGTCTTATATTGTCAAGAGCTATCGTGCATTTTATATGTGGGATTAATTCCGCTCTATCAGGATACACCCACAATCTCCAATTGTTTTTGATGAGTGCCTTACGCTTATCATCAATAAGGCTGCATTCCAGTAAAAGCTCCTCAGGTTTGTCAGCTGACGGGGTTTTAATCTCCAGAGAAACTATCTCTTTAAGACCCTTTTCTGTGAGATCAATATCTTTTAAACCTCCGGACAGAACCACACTTTTTTGTTTTACGCTTTTAAGCTCAAAGGCAAAGTCTAAAGTGTCGGGTATTTCATTTGAAAAATGTGAAATAAGAACCGGTATCTTTATCTTTTCATTTTCAAAAAATGTCCTTCGAGGAAGATCTGCAAGTATTACACTGTCATCATTAAAGCTTAAGAACTCACTTTCGCTTACACCTGTTTTATCATCAAAGCAGTCTATAAGACCGTTGCTGTTTTCATAACGTTCCGTATCTGAAAGCTGTAGAAAATGAAACCCACTTAAAAGCTTACTTCTTCGTGCAGCTTCAATTCCAAGCTTCCAGCTCAAAAACTGGAATCTCCTGCTTGCTTCAAGCATTTTGGGATAATCTTTTTCAAGCCCCTTATGCCGGACAAGCTTTATCACTTCATCAATCCACCAGGGTTTTTCAACATTAAGGCGTGTAAACTTTTCATTTAATCTAAAAATATCACGCAATGCGGTATAGTGGCAAATTTCATGAGCAAGGATAGGGCGTTTGGGAGATATGGCTCGCGTAACCTTATAATTATAGTCATAGCCGTCTCCGTCACTTTCAGACATTTGGGTGCCTTTACAGGAACCGAAAACCAACCAGTTATATGTATTTTCAAACATATTGTAGTTTGCGCCAAAAGGATAAAAATAAGACATATGCTGAACGTCTATGTCCACATAAGTTCTGTCAAATTCGCCATGAGCACAGGTATCGATAAAAAGTCGGGTGGGATCAATTTCTTTGGTAACCTTTGCAATATGCGCTACCTGAGGATTTGTTCCGGGATGCCTGATTTCATTTCCCATACAATAAACCATCAATGACGGATGGTTTCTAAGCCTTAAAATTGCGTCAATCCAGTCTTCTTCGTTTATAAGCTCGCCTGCGTCATTCATCATGGTTCTTTCTTTTTGGTACTTACCAAAATATTTGCGTATCTCAACATGTATGAAAATACCGAGTTTGTCAGCAACTTCAAAGCATTCTTCCGACGGAATTCTAGAATGGAAGCGTATGAAATTAAACCCATAATCTTTAGCAGCTCTTATGTTTTTCTCATAATATTCATGAATCGGAAGGTTTTCAAGGTTTGGGTGGTCGTGAGCTTCACGTCCCCGAATATATCCTCTTATATAGAATTTTTCATTATTAACGAATATATCGTTACCTAAAACATGAATTTTTCTCATTCCAAAATCTTCACAGATCTCAATCTCCTGACCGTTAATGGTTAAAACCATCTTCAGAGAATATAGATGCGGAGAGCTTGTACTCCACAATATCATGTCATCGAACTTAATTTCGAACTGACCTTTGTTTTTAGGGATCAAGACCGTTTCACCTGTACATACAACTTTATTATTACTTTCTGCAGACCATTTAACATGGGTCAGACCGTCTGGTACGGTAAACGATACCAAAGCTTTTGAATTGTCAATATCAGGAACGATAAATAAATCATTAAGAATATTGTTTTTCATCTCACATCACCTTTTCATGGTTAAAATTTAATTATATCAAGTGAACTACCACCACTAAGCACCTTCCAGCTACAGCTCTGTCTTCCCTGTTCTGAAAAACGCAGCGGACGTCTTGCCATTTATATAAAAAAAAATTTATTTAAATTTCCAATTCGGTGTTTCCGGCAGGTTTTCAATAAATTCTTCTATTAAACTGTTTTCATATTCTTCAGTATACTGACCCGAAATGAATCTGCTGAAAGCTTCAACATAAAACCTCTCCCATGAGCGTTCTTCATTACCCGAGTTAATGGGATAAAAATGTACGCCGTTTATTCTTGCCGCCTCAAGGTCGCCCATGGCATCTCCTATTTTTAATACACGATTCTTGTCATAGCCACCCTTTGATATTGCTATACCAATACACTGAGCCTTTGTTCCGTGCTCTTGACCAAACACGTATTTCATATATTTTAGGAGGTTATGCTCTTTCCATTCTCTTTCCAATGCTTCAATTGGGGTTGAAGACACAACAACAGCATCGGCATATTGGCCTATTTTCTGTAGGCTTTCCCGAACAAACGGAAATGGCGGAACATCATGAACTATTTTCTTTATCGTTGTGTTCACAGCTTTCGACCATTTTAGCGATGTTTTCAAAATGTCATTATCATGTTTTTTTATTTCAACCTCCAAGGTAGGGTTTCCGGGAGCTGTTTCAGTATTCAGCCATTTTTGCAATGGCTCTAAATCAGGCACTTTAAACCCTCTCCCTGCAACTGCTTTCCTCTGTCCAAGTAAGTCAAATGCTTTAACCAGAGCATGGAACCTGTTTACACCTCTCCATTTTGAATAAAGATTAACAAACTCCCAGGTTTCCCGCGCATATTTTGATATGGGCTGAAACCCCCAGACATCAATCAAATTGGGGATAAAACACTCCTTATGCTTAATTTCCATGGCGTCAAATGCACATCCGTCTGAATCGATACAGATTAAAAAATCCTTATTAACTTCAAACTCTTTCATTTATTTCATCCTTTATTCTGATAATTTAAAATCCTAAATAAATTCTTTATTAAATCTATTTATCAAAATCGTTAGTGCTGTATGGCGTATATTGCAAGAAAGCGAGTGTTACTCACGGAATACACGCCGTACTTTTACATTATGTATAAGAGCATGTTTAGGGAGGAAAGCGCTTTAGCGACCCGAGTTTTAAAGTTTTAAGGCTTGAAGCGCATTCCCGTAAGCTGGGGGGGTCTTGGGTGGATGAGTAGTTGGTATAACTGCATCGACATACAATTTGCTGAAGATGCTCATTGAATATGTCTACACAGCTTTATATTTGTGCAGCTTACTATGAGTATTGTAGTATAATATACACTGTTTTTCTTATCATTTTTTAACTAATGCAATTAAAACTCAACTTATTTTACTTTTAAATTTTTTTACTAAATGTTACAATGTATTTGAGAGATGAAGCAATATTAATTTTGAAGCATAAATGACTCATGTAGCTTATTGACGAAGACAATTTTAATTTTATTGCATTGACTCCTCAAAAGCCATATCATTCTTGCATAATACTCTACAAAAAGTAGGATTGAGATATGTATAAGCAAAACGCAGTCCCTGATTTAATAGAAACAAATTTTATTGTTAAATACAGAACTCCCACTGATGAAAACCCTTATATAATGGTAAACAGCCATTATCATGAAGACGACTATGAAGTTTTTTATCTCATCGAAGGGGAAAGATACTACTTTTTAAAAGATAGAACCTATCATATAAAAAAAGGCGATCTGGTTCTTATTGATAGAAATGAAATACATAAATCGTCGAATGTAAAATCCCATAAACACAAACGGGTCTTGGTACAGTTTAAGCATAAGTTTCTTGATGAAATAATAAAAACAAATAATGACGTTAATCTGGTTTCCTGTTTTGTAGGTGAGCAGAAGATTTTACGACTGGATTTTAAAGAGCAGGATTTTATCGAGGATCTCTTTAGAAAAATGTACTTTGAGCAAACGAATAAACAAATAGGATCTGAATTATATAACAAGGTCAAGCTAACTGAGTTGTTGCTTTATATTAACCGTATTTTAGCGAAGCATACAAATTATAAATTTGACCATCCGAATTCACTGCATGAAAAAATATCTGAAGTCGTAAAATATCTGAATGAAAATTTTACAGGAGAAATAAGCCTTCAAAGGGTATCAGAGCATTTTTTTATAAGCCCTAATTACTTATGTAAAATATTTAAAGAAACAACCGGTTTTACATTAATTGAATACTTAAATCAAATAAGAATTAAGCAAGCAAAGTACCTCCTCAAAAACAGCAGTTTAAATGTATCGCAGATCTTTGAAGAATGCGGCTTTGGAACCATGACGCATTTCGAAAGAATATTTAAAAGGATGACTGGATATTCCCCGCTAAAATACAGGAAAGTCACATGTTAAAATAACGGAGGTGGGGGACATCTTAGCCTCGTTATACAAAATAAAATCCGGGAGGGCTGTTAGCCCTCCCTTTGCTGAAACTTATACAATAAAATTAGTCTGGTAAAATGTATACACCGCTGAAACACCAAGGTCATCCTCTTTGGATGTAATAAGCACTGTACCTGAAAGGAATGAAGAATTATAATATGGCGTTGAACAAAGAAGCTTGTTGATTTTTCCTCCGCTTATTTGTATGCCCTTATAGGGATCCAATTCAAAGGTATACGCTTTTGTTACCACAGGTTCATTACACGCAGAAGCGGGTATTGAAATTCTAACATTTATTCTTGTTTTGTGAGGTTCATTGTTTTGTATATTTATCAATGTGTGGTAAATGCCTTCTGCCAGCACATTATCTTCTTCAAGACGACCTATGACAAATCTGACCGGGTAGACAAAAATGTTTTTTTTGCATTCACATTCATCATTAACCCGTATTCCTTTAACATACTCCACATCAATTCCACCGGCAGTTTTGAGAGTTATAACTTCAATTCTGACGGATTGTTCGCCATAGACTATACCTTCCGCATCAACCGCACTGATTTTGAAGCTATAAAATCCATCAGCGGTACCTGGAGGAACCCTAAGCCTTAACAGAAACTCAATTGGCTCTACTGCTATACCTGTAAAGAATTCCGGTTCTACTGAATCAATCCAATTTTCGAATCCCGGGCTTATGACAAGCCGTAGTTCGGTCACGGATGTTAATGTTGATACAATACTGTTGTATACGTCATCAACAAAATTCCCTGATGTTAAAATAAAGGTTTGACCTCCGGTTATTCCAGTCCAGTAATTCCAATAGTCAATATCAGATTCGCTGGCATGAGCTTCAATCAGTGTTACTTCATTATCCGCCATCTCGGCAAGTACAGTTTGTAGATCCAGATCATCCGGAGTAAACATAATCTCATCTCTTCCAGGATCTCCACCTGTCGATATTTCACCTGTTTTTCCCGGCACCCCCTCGTTCAGATTATCATCATGGGGAACTGCATCGGCAAAGTTTAACAATATCTTTCTTGCACCGTCCCTCCACGAAATATTAGGATCTGAGTAGCTTTCATAGAAAATTCTTGTATAATCCTGCGGTGTGTCTGCCCCAAAACCCAAAGTAAGGGCATTAATTGCATTTAATACGGTAGTAGTGTCGTCTGTAATCGGTTGATCAAGCTTATATGCATAGTCACCCGACTCTGCACTTCCATATGTCGCACTATATCCATAGCTGTCATAGCTGTTAGGGTAATCCATATAAGATACAACCCCATAGTTTATATCAATTCCTAAAGTTTCCAGCCTGTTAATTAATTCAACAGAGCTTGCTTGAGCTGCATTTATTATTCCGGACATACTTCCCGTAAGGTCATACGAGAACAGTATATCCAGTTTTTCAGGCAACGGTATGGTAACTATCTTTTCTTCTGTAACAGCTTGACCGGGAGCAAGTTTCAACAATAGTGAAATGGGCTCCAGCATAATAAATCCCCCCTGTTAACTATATTTTATTTAGGTAAATTACTTTACATAATACTATATGAGACATGCATGAAAAGTGTACAGAAGATAAAGCGATTTTTCTAAAGTCTGAATCATTTATTCGCTTCTTAATGCCTCTACGGCATCTTTTTTCGACGCTATTTTTGCAGGTATATGGCCTCCGAGGATAGTAAGCACAGTGCTTACCATTGCAAGTATAAGAGCATGATTAATTTTCAAATTCGCCACATTTTTTAGCTCTGTAAGATTATATAAGATAGAGTTTATTGGTATTGTTAAAAGCCCGGCCAGCACAACTCCAAGAATACCGGATATAACACCAAGAATACATGTTTCGGCATCAAACAGACGGGCTATATCTTTCTTCCTTGCACCCAACGACCGGAGAATACCGATTTCTTTTGTACGCTCCAACACCGAAGTATACGTAATAATAGAAATCATAATTAGACTAACTATAAGTGATATCGCTGCAAATGCAATTAAAACAATAGTAATCCCGTTCATAATTCCGCTTGTCATTTTTGATATGGTACCTGCAAGATCATTGCAAATAATTTGATTACTCTTGTTTTTTCCTTCGTTATAGGCATTTAAAAATGCAATAACTTTATCTTTGTCTTCAAAATTTTCCGGATAGATCATGAACATATACGGTACACGACTTCCACCAAGAGAAGACACAATAGAAGTCTTTGTTTTTTCGTCAATATTTTCCATTGTTATTACGTTTTTATTGCTTTCTTTTTGAGCCATGACAATAGCAGATCGGGATTCTTTTTCAATTATCATACGGGGCAAATCATCGCTATATGCAATACCTGAGGCTAACAATGCCATACCTACACCATTTTTTTGCCTTACAATTCCGGAGATTTTTACAGTTATATTTCTATCGGAATTATACATGGCTTTATAATCTGTTCCGGGTAAAAAAGTACCAAACTCAGTTTTAGTGTAGTAATCGTCATTGGATATGATTTTAAACTCTGTACCGACTATATCCGAAAATTTTATGCTGTCTACGCCGTCAAATTCAAAACCAAGGTTTTTTAGTATATTAAAATCTACACGATTCTTTGTATCAATAACAAGAACTAAATCTGTAACAGACTGTGGGTATTCACCAGAAAGCAAATCGTAGTTTTTTTCAAGGTATGATTCTGCACTTTTTTTAAGCTCCCTAGGATAAGAAGAAAGTCCCATAGTGCCCATGTTGCTTCTATTGGACATATCCAACATGCTAACTTTTTCTCCGCTGAATGGGGTCAGTTTGTTGTTTATATAAACAGGGAAAATATCTTCGTTTACTTTACGCAGCATGTTCATAGCAACAGTTCGGATATAGCTGATGCTCCTGCAAATTTCAGGCTCAATATTATCAAGATAGTCCATATATTCATCGGTGAACACATTTGTGTGCAATATCTTGTTGTTTGCCGGATCATATAGAAAAACTTCATCAGATTCCGCAAATTCTCCCGCTCCCATTGCTTTATCCATCATTTCACTTTGAAGTGTTTTAATTTCTTCGGTATCAACAGTCATGGCAGATTGTGACACAATTACCGGGAATTCAGATAAGGCGTCTCTTTCAAAAGCATCTACTTTTTTTTGAAAGCCGGTAGAAATACTCAATATAACCGCTATGCCTATAATGCCTATACTGGAGGCAAATGCCGTAAGTGCAGTTCTGCCTTTTTTTGTTCTAAGATTATTAAAGGATAACTGCAGAGCAGTTAAAAAGCTCATACTTGTTTTTTTCAACCTGAACGATTCGGAATCGGACGTTTTCTCGTACGGATTACTGTCGGAAACAATTCTGCCGTCCTCAAAACGAATAATACGCTCCGCATATTGCTCTGCAATTGCTGTATTATGGGTAACCATAATCACCAATCTGTATTTGGCAACATCCTTAACCAGATCCATTATTTGACTGCTTGTTGTGGTGTCCAAAGCGCCGGTAGGTTCATCGCATAGCAGAATCTCCGGATCATTCGCCAGTGCGCGTGCAATAGCAACCCGCTGCATTTGTCCACCGGATAATTGATTTGGTTTTTTATGAATATGCTCTTTCAGCCCAACCTGTTCCAGAACTTTTAAGGCTCTTCTATGCTTTTCCTTTGCAGAAACACCACTAAGAGCCATGCCAAGCTCTACATTAGCAATGACGCTAAGGTGTGTAATTAGATTATATTCCTGAAACACAAAACCCACAGAATTATTCCGGTAGGCATCCCACTCTTCCTCTTTGAAATCGCTGGTATGCTTACCCTTAATAATCAGGTCACCGGAATCATAATGATCAAGACCACCTATAATATTCAAAAAAGTTGTCTTGCCTGAACCACTGATGCCAAGAATAGCAACAAACTCCTTTTGCCGGAAAGCAATGCTTATATTTTCAAGTGCTTTCGTCTCAATGCTTCCTGTATTATATACTTTTTTTATATTAATAACTTGCAGCACTTTAATCTCCTCTCTGTATATGAAAACAGAATCCTCGATTTATTTGAATTTATATATAGTATTTCCATCAAGTTGCTAAACTTTGCATCTGCATTAAACTTTCCAACCGTAAAAAAAAAGTGAAGCAGGAAAGGAAGAACAATAAAACCCCCACTTATAGAAGTGGGGGTTTTAATAAAGAAATTATTATACTAATTATTACGCTTTATCTTTTTCGATGTGGTTTTATCAAATTCAGTATCGCGAATGATAATTTTCTGTATATGCTTGTATGAAGGCAGTTTGTTAGACAACGCTGTGATATCCCGCTTAAGGGCTTCAGGGGGATTTGATATATTCATATCGACCAGAGCATCCTGATCAAGATATGCCTCGGCGCATAATGCCTTTTCACCTCCGGATTCATCCTTCAATGATTTTACAACTACCTCTTTCACATAAGGAATAGAATAGATATAATTTTCAATTTCCTCTGGGTATATATTTTTTCCGTTACCTAAAACAATCAGATTCTTTTTCCTACCTGTTATTAAAAGCTGTTCATTTTCATTCAGGCAGCCATAATCTCCGGTATAAAACCAGCCGTCCTTCATGCAGTGTGCTGTTTCAGCTTCATTTTTATAATAACCGAGCATAACTGTGTCACCTTTGACGCATATTTCGCCAATACCATCCTCGTTAATATCGTCGATTTTAATTTCGATACATGGGAGTTTTACGCCAGTCGTATTACAGTCATTGAAATAATCACGATTGGCAGTAACAAGCGGTGAGCATTCGGTAATACCGTATCCGTTAATAAGATCAATACCTATATTGTCAAAGAATTCGCCGATTTCAGGTCGTATCGGCGCACCTCCACAGACGATTTTGCGGAGTCTTCCCCCAAAAACGGAATGAATGGACGCAAAAAACTTTCGACGCATATCTATACCAAAATTACGCATGAAATTGCTCGTTTTAATCAGTATACGCAGGGCTTTATCCTTTTTCTCCTTCTCAGCTGTCGCCCAAATTTTTTTATAAAACATTTCAGTAAATAAGGGCACCAAATATAAGTAGGATGGCTTATATAGCTGCAAATTATTCAATATGGCACGCAGCTTGTCATTGATGCATATTGTGGCATGCTTATGAAGTCCTACCAATATGCCGCAAACAGCTTCATAGGTGTGGTGATATGGAAGCACCGATAAACAAGTGTCATACACCGTTGAAATTTGCAAACCATAATAGACGCAGGAAACCAAGTTATGCTCAGACAGCATGACCCCTTTGGAAAGTCCTGTTGTACCAGAGGTGTAAACAAGCATCTTTAATGCATCCGGATCAGATTTTTGATCAGCATATGATGTATCGCCGGCAGAAATCATGGCGTATCCCTGTTTAAGCAGCCTGGCATAAGACAAGAACCTGCCGTCCTCGCTGTCATCGTTACGGTCAAAGCCAATGAACACTTTGATTTTGGGCAGTGCGTCAATATTATTAATTAATATCTCCTCATATGCTCCCGAGTAGAATAATACTTCACTGTCGCTGTGGTTTATGACATTTAGGATATCTGCCAGAGGCAATTCTTTGTCAACAGGAACAAACACGCCAACGCTTCCAAGCATGGTGAGATATGCTGTCACCCAGGGATAGCTGTTTTCTCCGAGGCATGCAATATGGAGTCCACTAATCCCCGAAGCAGTCAATGCACTTCCCAGAGAAAGTGTATCGGCACGAAACTCCTTATACGTTTTTTCAATTACGTTATTGTTTTCGTCTTTATATTTAAAGGCAATTGTAGAACCCGCCTCTTTTTCAGCAATATAAAGCATTTCCTTTATGCTGGAAAACAGCGTGACATTATACAAAGGATAATTGCTTTGTTTTTTCATAATCTTTTCCCCCCACATATGTTTATTCTAATAACTAATATTATTGAAAATGTGAATATCTCCCAGAAAGTCACTTTGTGACTTTCTGATGAAATTAAAGACATCTTAAATTTCATCAGAAAGCAAAATAAGGTTGGATAACCATATCTTTATTGCATCAGGTTGCAGTAAGCTAGTGTAATATATCAATAACATTTAGTATCAAGTAGATCCATCTGCTTATTCTTAGAGCTCGCAGCAGGCTGAAAAAATTAGTGTAAAAATCATTGATACTATACACTAATAACTTCCTGCAAGAAAACCTGCAGGAAAAGTCGTATAACGACTTTTTGGAAAATAATCATAATATAATTAGATATCATAATAGAAACAATGTCAATAGATCTCGATCCATGGATAGTAATTTTAAATCAATTTATTTTAGGATCACGAAATATATAAAATACGCATATTACCAAGTTGATGTTCCAGCTCTTGCCTTAAAAAATTCTCTGCTTCATTTCTTGCCTCTATCCGATAGCAGTATTTCCCCCTGCCACGCCCTGTCATAAGATCCTTGTCATATATTTCAACGGCACCTGGGAAAGCCTCAGTATTTATCGCTTTATGCACAAAACTATATGTCATGAAAATTATCTCAATAAGTCCGGTGAGCTTAACTTTTTCACTCAACTCATCTGCAAGATACTTAATCAAATCACTGTACATTTTCTTCCAATCCGGCAATAATATAATTGGAGCAATCAGCAGTCCTACCCTGTAACCTACTTCGGCCATATTATTAAGAGCCTGAATACGCATATCCAAAGGCGAGGTTCCAAGCTCCACCTGTTTTATGACATCAGGTGGATTTACGCTCATGCGAAATATGGTTTTTCCTTTATGATCAATATTCAGCAAGGGATGTACCATATCAAACTTAGTTGGGAATGTAAGAAATCCTCGTCCGCTCCGGGCAAATAGTTCAATAGTCCAAGGGAGATTTCCGGTTATAGTATTTTCCAATACCAGGTCGCTGTTACTGCCTATTTCAAAGGTTTGCGGCTTGGATGCTGCAGCGTCTGTTTTCAATAGTTTTTCCATCATCTGTTCCCGATTAACAAACAACCGCAAATAGGAGCATTTGTTGTAATTGCAAACCAGATAACAGTATAAACACATTGCCCTGCACCCTGATGATGTGTACGGAACAAGCCAGTCAGATATTTTATGATTTTCAACATATTTGTGTGTTTTACGAATTCCTATTATTAAGTGCTGTTTTAGCTTGGGGAAGGCACGATTCTCTGATGAACTTAACTCCTGGATGCGGTTGTGCGACTTAATTTGTATCCATGGCAGCGTCAGATATTTTTGGTATAACATTTTACCAAGTTCATAATTCAGTATATCTGGTTCATAATACACAGCATCAAAATTTATCTCCATATTATAACCTCCACTTTAATATCCATTATCTATTATTCGCCGCGGTGGTTTATTTATATACGCAAAAACGCTTGATGTTCAACTTTTTCTGAACGCGTTCAATACGCATTTATAGAATAGTCACATCACATAAAGAGCTATATTAACCACAATAAAAAGTTGTTGTGTATTACTGCATAAATTATTATATAATAAGGGATAGTTGTTATTCAGGGATATGATACTTCCAGTTATTAACTGTGAGTTCAATAGAAATGTTTTGACAAATACTATTATATAAGGAGCTTATGTATGCCAAAGCGCACCGATATTAATAAAATACTGATTATAGGATCAGGACCAATAGTCATAGGACAGGCATGTGAATTTGATTACTCCGGCACCCAAGCATGCAAAGCCTTGCGGAAACTTGGCTATAAGATTGTTTTGGTAAACTCTAATCCCGCAACAATTATGACTGATCCGGGTATGGCTGATACCACTTATATTGAGCCGTTGAATGTGGAAAGGTTAACTCAGATTATTGAAAAAGAACGTCCTGACGCACTATTGCCAAATCTTGGCGGTCAATCTGCCCTGAATCTGTGCTTAGAGCTTGCTAAAACCGGAGTTCTCGATAAGTACGGTGTCGAGGTCATAGGTGTGCAGGTTGATGCTATCGAACGCGGTGAGGACAGAATAGCTTTTAAAGAAACCATGAAGACGCTTGGAATTGATATGCCACGCAGCAGCCCCGCTTTTTCAGTGGAGGGAGCCGAAAAGATAGCATTAGAGCTTGGGTTCCCCGTGGTAATACGCCCTGCCTATACCATGGGCGGTACAGGAGGCGGTCTTGTATATAATGTTGAGGAGCTGCGGGTTGTTGCAAACCGCGGTATTGCAGCAAGCCTTGTTGGGCAGATTCTTGTGGAGGAATCCGTTCTCGGGTGGGAAGAGCTTGAGCTTGAGGTTGTTAGAGACTCAAATAACAAGATGATTACAGTCTGTTTTATAGAAAACATAGACACTATGGGTGTCCACACCGGAGATTCTATCTGTGCTGCACCAATGCTTACAATTAGTTTGGAGCTTCAGCAGCGTTTACAGAAATACGCATATAGTATTGTAGAAGCAATACAGGTTATCGGTGGTACAAATGTACAATTTGCACACGATCCTGAAACGGATCGTATAGTTATCATTGAAATAAACCCCCGTACCTCCCGTTCTTCTGCACTTGCTTCAAAAGCAACCGGTTTCCCGATTGCGCTTATATCCGCCATGCTGGCTGTGGGGCTCACTCTTGATGAAATCCCCTATTGGCGTGACGGAACATTGGATAAATACTCACCATCTGGTGATTATGTTGTAATAAAGTATCCTCGTTGGGCTTTTGAAAAGTTTAAGGATTCTGACGATCACCTTGGCACCCAAATGAGAGCCGTCGGCGAGGTTATGAGTATAGGGAAAAACTACAAGGAAGCACTACAAAAAGCAATTCGTTCTCTTGAAATCGGTCGATATGGTTTAGGCTTTGCTAAAAACTTTAACAAGCTTGGTCTTAAGGATCTTTTGGATCTTCTAGCTGAGCCTACCAGTGAGCGCCAGTTTATAATGTATGAGGCCTTAAGGAAGGGTGCAGACATAGACGAATTAAGCAGGTTAACCCATATTAAGGAATGGTTTATACAACAGATGAAAGAGTTGGTGCAGCTTGAGGAGGAAATCTTGAAATACAAAGGAGCTTCCATTCCCTGCGCTCTTCTCGTAAAAGCAAAAAAGGAAGGCTTTGCCGACAAATATCTTTCTAATATTTTGGGAATGCGTGAATCGGAATTCCGTAAAATGAGAATAAACGCAGGAATGGTTGGAGGTTGGGAAGCTGTTCCTGTGAGTGGAGTAAGTAATTCCGCTTATTATTTTTCAACTTATAATAAGGCTCAAAAGTTGCACAATTCTTCTATGGATGGATATGGATTACCAGAGATGTCCCCATCTTCTGTAGTCGGATATAGATTACCGGATTCCTCCGATGATTTAAGTTCTTCCGCTCCGATAAAACAGTGTGCTGCAAATGCAAGCAATTGCGGCAGTTGTCTTAATGTAAAAGATAACACTTTACCTGAAAGCCGCCAAAAAGTTATGATTTTGGGCGGTGGTCCTAACCGCATAGGTCAAGGGATAGAATTTGACTACTGCTGTGTACATGCAGCTTATGCGCTTCGTGACTTAGGATATGAAACGATAATTGTAAATTGCAATCCCGAAACGGTCTCAACAGACTTTGATACTTCCGATAAGCTTTATTTTGAACCTCTTACAGTTGAAGAAGTCCTTAGTATTTATGAAAAAGAACAGCCTCTTGGTGTTATTATTCAATTTGGAGGACAAACACCGTTAAATATCGCTGATGATCTTAAAAAAGCAGGTGTCAGAATTTTGGGCACAACCCCTGAAACTATTGACATTGCAGAAGATAGGGATTTGTTCCGAAAAATGATGCAGCACCTAAGCATTCCAATGCCGGAATCAGGTATGGCTAGTAATATCAAAGAAGCGCTTGATATAGCAGGGCGTATTGGTTACCCTTTAATGATCCGTCCTTCGTTTGTGCTTGGCGGGCGTGGTATGGAGGTTGTTTATGATGATGAGATGCTCAAGCGGTATGTTGAATCCGCCGAAGGTGTAACCCCTGATCGTCCTCTCCTTATTGATAGATTTCTGGAAAATGCTATAGAAGCCGAGTCCGACGCAATTTCCGATGGACATGACACATTTGTTCCCGCAGTTATGGAGCATATTGAACTTGCAGGAATACACTCAGGCGACTCCGCATGTGTTATTCCTACGGTAAATATAAGCTCGGAGCATATCCAAACCGTTTACGAATATACCAGAAAAATTGCCAATGAGTTAAGAGTTATCGGTCTTATGAACATGCAATTTGCCATATGCAAAAACACTGTTTATGTTCTTGAAGCGAACCCTCGTGCATCCCGTACAGTTCCTCTGGTGTCAAAGGTTTGCGATATATCTATGGCACGAATTGCAACTGAAATAATTATGTCCGAAATAACGGGGAAAGAATCTCCGGTTAAGGGTTTAAAATCACGTAATATAACTCATTTCGGTGTAAAAGAGGCTGTATTCCCGTTTAATATGTTTCAAGAGGTAGACCCTGTTTTAGGTCCTGAAATGAGATCCACCGGTGAGGTTTTAGGCCTTGCGAATTCCTTCGGACTTGCGTATTTCAAAGCACAGGAAGCTACACAAGCACCTCTGCCCGTACAGGGGGATGTTTTTATCAGCGTTGCCGATCAGGATAAGCCTTATTTGCCGGATGTTGCAAAAAAATTTGAGCAACTGGGTTTTAAAATAAAAGCAACCGAAGGCACATACAAGTTTCTTACAGAAAAAGGCATACGCTGCGAACAGGTCAAAAAGCTGACAGAAGGAAGACCCAATATCGTAGATAACATAATGAACGGAGAAATACAGCTGGTTATAAATACACCCGTGGGTAAGCAGAGCCAGACTGATGATTCTTATATTCGCAAAACATCCATTAAATATAAAATTCCTTATATTACAACGCTGACTGCAGCCATGGCCAGCGTTAACGGTATAAAAACATATATGGAAAACCATCTTAAGGAGGATAAGGTAAAATCCCTCCAAAGCTATCATTGTGATATTAAATAACATAAGGAGTGTGATCCCCTTTGGGAGGAATATTTGGAGTTGCATCAAAAAGCAGTTGTGTAATGGATTTATATTTTGGCACGGACTATCATTCCCATTTAGGTACAAGCCGCGGTGGAATGGCTGTTTGGACCGGAAACGGGTTTGCCAGAGCCATTCATAATATTGAAAATATCCAGTTCCGTTCAAAATTTGAAGTTGATTTATCAGACATGAAAGGCAATATGGGCATTGGCTGCATTAGTGATAATGAACCTCAGCCCCTTACAGTTCTTTCACACCTAGGATATTACGCCATTACTACTGTAGGACGCATTAATAATATAGATGCGCTTGTTGAAAAATGCTTTAAGAAAAACCTGATTCATTTTCTTGAAATGAGTAATGGGGAAATTAATCCCACAGAAGTTGTTGCTTCCTTAATTGATCAAGAAGGTTCTTTTGGCGATGGAATAAGGCATGCTCAAGAGTTAATTGAAGGCTCTTGCACCATGCTAGTTTTATCGAAGGAAGGAATTTACGCCGCAAGAGATATGCATGGAAGAACCCCATTAATTATAGGTGAAAAGGATGGAGCTTTTTGTGCTTCTTTTGAATCCTGCGTCTTTGCTAATTTAGGGTACAGTTTGAAATATGAGCTTGGTCCGGGCGAGATAGTTCTTATTACTCCTGATGGGATTAAGCAAATCTCACCCCCCAGAGATAAAATGAAAATGTGCGCTTTTCTCTGGGTTTATTATGGTTATCCCTCTTCAGAATATGAGGGTATGAATGTGGAGATAATGCGTAACCGCAACGGTGCTTTGATGGCTAAAAATGATGATGCAGAAGTGGATTTGGTTGCAGCCATACCCGACTCCGGTGTAGCTCATGCCATAGGATATGCCAATGAGGCCAGGATCCCTTACGGCAGGCCTTTTATTAAGTATACGCCCACCTGGTCAAGAAGCTTTATGCCTCAATCACAAAAAGTCAGGAACCTTGTTGCAAGAATGAAGCTTATGCCTATAAGCGATCTTATAAAAGGGAAACGATTGCTTTTCTGTGACGATTCCATTGTTCGAGGGACTCAGATGAGGGAAATAGTTGATCTCTTGTACAGAAGCAACGCAAAAGAAGCGCATATCCGCTCTGCATGCCCTCCCCTTGTTTACGGATGCAAGTACTTGAACTTCTCAAGATCCAGATCTGAGCTGGATTTGGCGACTCGACAGGCAATAAAAAAGCTTGAAGGCAATGAATCAATCGCCTTGGATGAGTACAGTGATCCGAAAACAGAAAGATACCATTGCATGGTTAAATATATCGGAAAGCAATTGAACTTTACGTCATTAAAATATCAAAATCTTAATGATATGCTGGATGCAATAGGTCTTCCTCATGAGAAATTATGTACTTATTGCTGGAATGGTAAAGGTTAAGGAGAATTAGCACTTGGAAACTGAAAAATCAATAAACAGTTATAAGAAAGGCTTTATTGATGGTATTCCAATAGGCTTAGGTTACTTTTCCGTTTCCTTTACCTTTGGAATGATGGCTGTAAACACAGGGCTTACTGTCCCCACGGCCTTGCTTATATCAATGACAAACCTGACCTCCGCCGGACAGTTTGCCGGAATTGGTCTTATTGCCGCCGGTGCGACATACATAGAAATGATATTAACCCAATTGGTTATAAACCTGCGTTATGCTTTAATGTCTCTGTCTCTTTCACAGAAAACAGACAGAACATTTAATTTTTTGCACCGTCTTTTTATATCATTTGGTATTACAGATGAGATTTTTGCTGTGGCTAGCAGTCAACCTTGTGAAGTCGGCATACGATATATGTATGGTTTAATTACTATTCCATATGTAGGCTGGGCTTTTGGAACTTTTATAGGTGCTGCGTTTTGCACCATACTTCCCGACACCTTACGTTCGGCATTAAGCATTGCAATTTATGCCATGTTTATCGCTATTATAATTCCGCCTGCAAAGAAATCCCGTCCTGTTCTTAATGTGATAATAATCTCTGTTGCTTTAAGCTGTTTAATTCGGTACACACCATTATTAAATAAGATATCAGGAGGTTTTGCAATAATTATATGTGCTTTTGTAGCAGCGGCAATTGGTGCGAAAATCCACCCTGTTGAGGATGTGAAAAAATGATTATCAAATATATTTTTGTAATGGCCATAGTGACCTACTTAATACGTATGCTGCCTATGGTTTTATTTAAGAAAAGAATAGAAAACACATTTGTTAAGTCATTTTTATATTATGTTCCTTTCGCCGTGCTTGGAGCTATGACAATACCGTATATCTTCTCTTCAACTTCATCAATATATTCAGCGATTGCCGGAACAATTGCTGCCATAATACTATCCTTCAAAGAGAAAGGACTGTTAGCCTCCGCCATATCGGCCTGTGTTACGGTTTATGCTGTAGAATGGTTTTTGCGTGTCATTTAATTGTGAACTTCCTGCATTTTTATTACTCAATCGCTGAAAGGTGCATAAACATTGGACGTTTAGGCGTATTGAGGTGAAAATTTTGAGTAGTAAATAACACTTAATAAGATAGAACGGTTTTTAACTCAAACCTAGTATTTAAGCGAAATGCCGGTATTGAGTAGGAATTTTTCAGGAAGTTCACATTTAATGCAACTAATTTGACATAGGGTGTAAGCACCGCTGGTCGCAGGCAAAGCCTGATAGTTTTTATACAAGCTGCCAAGCTATAGGAAAGCTTTTTGAATAAGTCGGCTCTTTCCTTCAAATCATTAAATTTACTGCCAAAGAAAGCACCTTTGAATTGGCAACTTTCTTTCCAAAGGAAATAATAGCTGCTATGTTACCAAGTGCTTTATACAATGTATTAACCAGCCAGACTATATCAATCTGCACAAAGATTTCTTAAAAACTTGTCCAGTACAGGGTTTTTGCCAACCCTTCCATTAAGGCAAAGGCTTATGAATATTGCCTTTCCTTTACCATAGCTAATTTCACCCACTATAGGGAGCCTTTTCTTTTTTCCTTTTTGTTTGTCATGAAAGCCGGGTTTCATATATGTGTACAGGATAGGAGTAAGATCATTCGATTCCATATATTTCACTGCAGAATAATCAATAATTTCATTTTCATCGTTATACCAGTATGAAAAATCATCGCTGTGAAATTCTTTTGTGAAGCTATTATACTTATCCCTCGCAATAAAAAATAGCCCATTCATATCTTTATAATTTACAGTGTTCTCACTGAACTTCCAGCACAAGCTTTCTTTCCCATGATTGATAAAAATAGCTCTTGCACCTTTTACTACCATGTCCGTAATAATTTCTTTGAACTTATAATACTCCTGCTCATCAGATATGAATATGTTTTTTATACCGGATTCCGCTTCATCAAAAGCATATGCAGATATACCTAATGACTCAAGCAGCTTGCGAGCATTTTCGCCTATATATGCAATTACTCCGCCATGATAAATTTTATCTTTTTTAAAAACTTCAATTGTAAATCTTTCATTATCTATTTGTTCCCCTCGGCAGTTTACAAGCTTTGCATCAAGGAAAACATCTTTTCTGCCTTCAATATCAGGTAGTACCGCTCTTGCAACGCCAGCCGGTGCGGCGGATACGGCTGCTATGCTCAATGATATTTCATATGACGAAAAATCTCTTTTCTCATCCCGTAAGGTAATTATAATTTTACACCCAGGATATTGTTGGGAAGTATCATTCAAATACCAGGCTTCAACATCAATTATTTCGCCTGCATAAGCCTTCCATCTATCACATCGCAAATTTACTCTGACTGGTATAAGACTTTTTCTGAATGAAAAATATGCAGGCTTCGGTATCCTGTCAACACCTACCAGTGCCTTCATCCATCCTGCAGGCCAAGCGTCAATTAAAAGATGTAGTGCTGTTGATACTATTTTGTCGGAACGCCTTCTCAGTGCGTCTGTCATGATTTTTGCAGCAAAAGCCTGGTGCTTCTGACTTGCATTTATCCAATCATATATGCTGCTTTGTTCTTCAAACCAATCTCCATGCATACTGTTTGTCTGTGACAAAACAATACTTTCAGGTGTCCATTCCTCACTGTCGCCGCTTGATAACCACTTGGGAGGGTAAAACCGCTTCATTAAATCAAAGTTGTCAAGACCTTCAGTGCCGTATTCACCGCAGCCGGTCTTCCAGCCTTTTTTTAAATTGGGCAGATAGCCTTTATATAACTTTCCTATAGGAATTGCATGGTTTGTATACCACATATTATAACAATGGAAATCAGAAAGTCCTGTTCTTGTTGGCGGATCATAATCACCTTCAACATGCTTTATGATCCTGTCGGGATTTTCCGCTTTCACTATCCGATCTGCTGATTCAAAAAAGGCTTCAAGCTCATCTCTGTATAAATGCCTGTGTCCAAGCTTTTGATCTGTTACGCAAAACGGCTCATTAATATATGTCACCATTACAGAAGAGGGATGGTTCCGTATAAGCCTTTCCATCTCACCAACCTGCTTTAGCGCTTCACACAATTGGTTTCTTCTGAAATATCCGAATAAGGGGAAATCAGTCTGATTCATCATACCCAGCATGTCGCAAAAATGATATATCTCCTCTTGAACTGGTCTTTGTGTAAAACGATAAAAGTTCATGTTGGCAAGCTTTGCAATAAGGATATCATCTATAAGTTTTCCGGGATCATTTTCAACTACACACTGCTGCATATGCCCCATATCGTTGGCGCCTCGCAATATTACAGGCTTGTTATTGAGATATAGCCTACCTTTTTCTTCTGCCGACTCATCCATATGGAATTTTCTCATACCAAAAGTACTGTCTATTTCATCTGCCAGTTTCTCATCGCCGGTTTTCAAACTGACCCTGACGGTATAAAGCCAAGGCTCATCACACTGCCATAACCTGTATCCGGGCATGTTCACTCTAAATCGGTAATAATTTATTCCAGGGCCTGCCGACTCAACATCCCCTGCAAACATGTTTTCAATACACCTAGCTTCGAAATTGAATGGGTATACGGATAAAAGAAGCTTTATATCCCTGACATCAGCAAATGGGTTGAATACATTTGCATGAACCTCAATACAGCAATCGTCAATGTCAGGCCTGACAAAAACAGAATCAACAAAGACTTCGGATCTTTCTTCAATTATTACGCTGTTATATATTCCGGCTCCGGGAGGGCAGTGATGCCAGCCGTCTTCAGGATCATCCCAGCCCAATCCCGTTGCAGCATATATCTTATTACCGTTAAGCTGTCTGCAGTAATTCATTCCAACTGTCGGGTAATCGTTTTTTACTTCAACAACCAGCACATTATCGGAATGATACTTTAAATAATCAGTAATATCAAACTCAAATGGAGCAAAAAAGCCTTCATGAGAACCTACATGCCTGCTGTTCAGGTATACATTCGCTATGTAATCCACTCCAAGAAATTTGATAAATATTCGTTTATCGTTATCGGGACTGTCATAAGTAAAAACTGTCCTGTAATATCCTATCCATCTTCCAACAGGCCCCCGGTAATCAGGTATAATTACATTATCCCATTCACCCTTACCGGTCAGCACATTTCTTATATCATCCCTGTCTTTTTTTTGCTCATACCTGAACTTGAATTCATTAAGCTGCATCGATTTCCTTGTTACCTGGGCAGGCGGAGTGCAATCTTTTACGAATGGCATAAATTTTTGCCTCAACCTTTCAATCTCGTTGTTAAATTCAGTAAGCTGCTCCTCACAGGATTTTTCAATGATCCTTTCACAGGAATGCTTCGACAGTCCGAAATAAGGTTTTTCATATTTCAGCGGTTCCTGTCTGCACAATTCCTCTTTAGCTTCCTGTTTCTGTTCCAGCGCTATTTCAGCAAAAAAGTCGTGTTTCGCCATTGGTTTCGCCCTCATCAATTTCTTAATATTCTTTATGCTCATGGTAGTTCTCTATATCGACCGTAATTCCCATTTTAATATGGTTTATTAAATCCCTAAGTCCCCCACCGAAGCCCAATGCGTATTTTACTTCGTAAAAACGCGTGATGCTCAGCTTCAGCTGAACGAGTTCACTAAAAAGACAGCCGGGAGGTAATAATACCTCCAGGCTGTCTTTTACATTAAATAAGTATAACTACTTCGAAGCTTTCCAAGCCTCAAACTGCTTGTTGTACTCAGCAAGCACATCTTGGAATCCCGCATCATTCCATTGCTTCATCGCTTCGGCCATTGCTGCGTCAACATCACCTGCAGCGCCTATCAATAGAAGTTGGTATATGTCCTCTCTTGCCGCTTTTAACGAATCAAATGAATTTTGACATTTTGTTTTATCGAACAAGAAACCCATAGTATCTTTAAATGGTTTACAATCAGCATTAAACTTTATGAGATTTTCGTATTTTTGTGGATCTTCACCCTTTAAAATATAATTGTCAAACTGGTTGCCCACCATCCATATTGTATACGGGGGTTTCCATCCTGACTTGGTACCATTTTCAGTTGCAGGCGCATAGTCAACAGTTTTTTCATCGACTTTGACATAGTGCATATTCTCAATACCATAATTCATCATAGTAAGCAATTCTTTATCATGATAGAAATAATCGTAAAATTCGAGCACCCTTTCAGGCTTTGGACATGTTTTTGGTATTGCCATCATGGAACCTGTTACATCCCCTGATCTAATAACGTTATCTGTAAGCCCCACCTGTATCCATTCAATGCCGGGAGTAGAAGAGCTATATTCTTTATCCTTGCCTGGTTTTAACTGCATAACTGTTGCGAATACCTTACCAGCTTTCTGATCCGGCATAACATCACTGACAGTAGCAGCATCTTTCCTCATATAGCCCGCATCAAAAAACTCTTTTGTTACCCTGAAGATATCAACAATTTCAGGAATGTCAAATATCGAAACCCACTTTGTTCCATTCGCTGGAAAGTTTATAAAGGAGTGATCTAGCCAGTTAGCCATACAGCTAACGATAGGTCCAGTGTTGCATCCTGAACATACATCAAGAGGATAGACTCCCGGCTCATTTTCCTTTATCGTCTGAAGCATAGGAGCCAGATCTTTAAATGTTTTTACATTACTATAATCAAATTCATACTTATCAACCAGTGCCTTGTTGAGAAGTACACCGCCTTGAGCACCTATTTCCTTGTTGCACGGCAGGTGATAGCGTTTGCCGCCAACCTTGGGACCATCAAGGAATGCACCGCTGAGAACCCTCTTAATGTTGGGCGCATATTGCTCCAGCATTTCATCCGTAATTTCGGTAGCCAATCCGTTTCTGGCAATTTCCGTATAAACAGTAAGCCATGAACATGAGAAGAACAAATCGGCTTTTTCGCCGGATTGTATAATTGTCTGCACCTTTTGGTCGTATTCACCCCACATATTAAACATTACGAGATCTACGGTTGTATTAATTTTATCTTTCATGTACTTGTTAATTTCTTGTTCAATCAGTTTTTCATCAGGCTCTGTTCCGTTACCTGGGATGTACCACACTACCTCATATGGTTCAGGTGGTGGCTCGGCATCAGCTGCGGTTGCGTCTGTAGATATCGGTTTACCTGATGGTGCGTTTCCTTTAGTAGAAGTAGTCCCATCACATCCCGTCAGAGCAGTCGTCAGTAGCATAATGATACAGATTGCAAGGCACAGAAGCTTTGAAATTCTTTTCATAAAACAACCTCCTTAAATTTATCAAATTTCAGTAGCTTTCTTGACAAGCATACAAATTTTCTTTTAGCCGCCAGTCAAGCTTTCTTTTATCTTTAAGCATCAGAAATTCCCGGGATTATCTGCTGCTTAAATTCGTATTCAGCCCTTAATAGCACCAATAGTAAGTCCCTTAACAAAATACCTCTGAAAGAAAGGATAAGCTAAAACAATGGGACCCATTGCAAACACACACATTGCCATACGCACAGTCTCAGTTGGCATTTTGGCAAGCTCGGACTGTGTCAGCCCTTGCCCTATACCCCCGAGCTGTGAAAGATAGGTGGCGCTAACGAGTACCCTATACATTGCATACTGTAAATTAACCCAGGCATTATCGGTTTGAAGTATAGTTGAAAGCCACCAGTCATTCCAATATATTATAGACATAAAAAGCCCTACGCTTGCAAGTACCGGCAAAGATAAGGGAAGCACTATCGTACGAAAAATCCGTATCTCACTTGCACCATCCAATTTTGCTGATTCTATAATAGATTCATGAATTGTTGATTTAAAAAATGTTTTCATTACTATTACATAGAATGTATTAAAAAGATATGGAACTATTAGAGCCCATACTGTATTTTTTAAACGGAGTACCTGAGTACATATAATATACCACGGTACAAGACCTCCGCCAAAAAGCGTAGTGAAAAATATTATAAACGTAAACTGGTTTCTATACCGGAAGTTACTTCGTGAAATTGGATAGGCATACATTGCCATAATTATTACGCTCAATACTGTACCTACAACTGTAACAAAAATTGAAACGCCATAAACCCGTAATATTGAATTAGTGCTTTTAAACAAAGCTTCATATGCAGCAAAAGATAAATTTTTAGGCAAGTATGAATATCCATACTGTGCTATTGCCTTTTCGTCGGTTAAAGAAATTATGACAACCAGCAGGAACGGGAGCAAACATATAAGGGTATATGCTGCGGATGCTATGTTTAGTATGATATTCCATCCGCGCGAGATATTATCTGTGCTGGATAACTTTTTCATATAATTACTCCTCCTAAAACAAAGCTTTTTCTTTGTCGATTTTTCTTACTGTAAAGTTAGTTAAAAGAACAGTAAGCATGCCAATAACGGATTTAAACAGACCTGCCGCAGCTGATTTAGATAGCTCCGAGGTCTGAAGTAAATAATAAATGTATATATCAACAGTATTAGTTGCCTCACGAATATACGCTGACCGCATGGGGATATTGTAAAACAGTCCGAAATCAGCAGACAATATATGCCCAAGGTTAAGAATCAATAATATAATAATTACATTTGAAATAAGAGGAAGTGTAATCATTCTTATCTGCTGCCACTTACTTGCACCATAAATCCTTGCGAGTTCAAAGTATTCCGGATCAAGTCCGACTATGGCTGACAAGTACAATATACTGCCAACACCTGCACTTTTTATCGTATTGACAATGAATAAGATAAATGGCCAATATTTTGGCTCCATGTACCACGATATTTCCTTAAAGCCTAGCGGAACGAGTATTGAATTATTTATAAATCCATGCTCCATTCCCAAAAAGGCAAATACTACATAGCTGAAAACAACCCAGGATAGAAAATTAGGAAGCAGCATGCAGCTGTGGTAAAACTTGGCCATTTTTTTGTTCGATATTTCGTTAATAACCAGAGCAATAATTAATGAAATTGTAGTTCCTGTAATCATGAACATAATATTATAACCAATAGTAACGCGCATTGCAGAAAAAAAGTTTTTATCATGGAAAAAAAGCCAGAAGTTATCAAACCCTACCCACTCACATTTAAATAGGTTAATAAAAAAGTTTCTATCAATTAGTTGATACTTTTTAAAAGCCAATACTATACCTACCATTGGTAAATAATTCAAAATAAATACAAGAATAAACCCGGGTAACAATAATATGAAAAAGCTGTAGTTGGTTTTTATCTCCTTAATAATATTAATAAATATATTGTATTTGTATGTTGGCTTTTTCTCTGTTTTACATGTTGTTAAAATCTGACTCATAATTTACCTCCAGAATTTAATTTGGTTAGCTAGAGATGTTACAATCCTATTTTCTCCGTTATGTTACAAGTTGTAAATAATTAAATATGGATATTTATACGATTTTAATTAAAATATAATTTGTTTTTAACAATTTATCAGTTTTTAAGTATAATCAGCTTAATCATCCATATAAATTCTTGATAATATAGTAAATATGTTATAGAATTATTTATATAATAGTAAGTTGTTTGTTTAGTTTTCATAAACAATCTTCATCATGTTCCTGAGACCCCCACTTCTATAAGGCAAATATACTACTATGACAAACTAAATATTGACCTTATATTGGACTCTGCATGGACGAACTCCGGCCACATTGCTTCGTGCCTCGATTTGCAAATCACCACGGTTCTGCGGAAGACTGACCTCATGTTTTTTAATATCATATGCCGATAACTCAAATTTAACGGATGTTTCACTGAAATTATCTACATGCGTGTCTGTATGGAATATAAACCTGCCTGCCACTCTTTTATCACATTTATTCTTTAATGATAATATAAGCATACCTGTATGCCTGTTTACCTCCAAGCAGCTTGACACCTCAGGCGGATTCTCGTTTCTGTCATCTGTAATCAATCCTATCGCATGAAAATCCGCATTACTGTAACCGTAATCAAATGCAGCAGAACCCGGCTTTATTTTGAAATTGCCGTAATCAAAGTCTTCAAAGTCTTCCCTGCTGCAGCAGTAATTGTTTTTCACCAAATATGTGCCTTTTTCACTGTCCCACGAAAATTCGAGTTTTCTGTCGGAACAATAGATATTATTTTCTATAACCGCTGATGGCGGAATCAAACTGTTCTGTTTGTAGAAGCTGTCTATATCCGCAAGCTCGGGATACTTTTCAATATATGGAGCAATGTTTCCGCCTATGTCATAAAATCTATTCTTCATCAGGTCATCCACCATGCTTCTCCAGACCTTATGGACAGATGACCCTCTGCCATCAATCTCGATTGCAGGATAGCAGTTTACGAACACATTATTTTTGACTAGAAAATCTCTTCCTCCCCCCAGAAATACAGCCCGGGATACCTCAAGGAAATAGTTGTCCTGCATAAGCGTACCGCTCACACAGTCATCATTATATATGCCCATGGTTCCCATTCCAACTCCGCCTAAATGGTGGATAAAGTTTTTACAGACCCTGTTCCCCCTGAATGTATAATCTCTGCCTGTATATACTGCCCCTGCATCTCCGGTTTCCATGACTACATTGTATATCTCATTATTCTCTATTGTAATATCATTTCCCCAATATAGTATCGCTGTATGCGGACAATCATGGATAAGGTTATGGGTAGTTGAAATTCCGACTCCTGTTATATTGATAGCCGTCTGATAGCAACGTGTCCACTTTGCTATATTATAAATATGGTTGTTGTGAATAGTAATATTTGCAGGTGACAGCGATTTTCTATCACCAGATATAACGGATACTCCACCGTCCCCGGCATCATGGATCGTGCAGGCTGAGATGAGCACATTTTTGCAGTCTGTCACGTCAGCCGCATTATTTCCTATATTTTTAAATATACAGTTGTCTATATTGATATTGCTTGCATTTGTTATTTTTAAAGCATGACCTCTAACTGCTTCAAAAGTCAGCCCTTCAATTTTAATATTTTCAGCGCTGTCGATTTCTATCAGCGGTTCATCCAGTACCGTAACAATAACCTCTTTACATTCAGAGTTATCAAACGGATAAAAATATAATATATTCGTTTTTCTGTCGATATAATAATCTCCCTGTTCGGTTACTTCTTCGAGGATATTCAAAAAGCAGAATCTCTGTCCAGTCTTAAAAGCATAATTCCCATATGGCGGTGCTGTCTTTACAGTCATTTCATCAACGTTCAGTTCTGCAACTCTTTCATATGAATTGGCCCAATCCCACGACCAATATCCATGAACCCAGATATCTGCACTCTTCTCCCACTGCTTTGGGCGCTTGCAATCATATTTGAAGCCAGCCTTCAAATTGCCTGTTTTTTCTCCCCACTCATTGATTTCCTCCTGTAAATACCCTGTAATATGAATAAATTTGCCTTTTTTAGGATACTGAGATATGCTAAATGGAATGGAATCCACAAAAAGCTCGGAATGTGATGGGCTTACTGCTCTGTTAAATCCCCTGGATATAAAATTACCGGGTTCTTTTATCCCGTTGTCTGTTAAATTGCATTGCAGTATTTTTCTGCGTACTGATGTATTGAATCTCTTTAAAACAGTATCATCGGAAACTTTCCCTATCCCTGATAATTTTTTTCCTCCGATAAGCCGAACTTTTCCTTCAGCCTTCAAAGTTATTCTGCAATTATCTTTGCACAGCTTTAAAGAGCTATCTAGGTAATAGTCCCCTTCTTTTATTACAATGGTGATATCCTTATTCTCTGTAGAATTCTGTCCGGCTACTTCCAGAATTTTATCAAGGCAGCTGCCTTCCATACTGCCAACATAATAAACTGCTGCTTTATCTTTTGATTGATTCATAACAACACTCCCAAACATATGTATTAAACGGCTCAACTAAACTTGAGTCCTACTCTGCATTTGCACCGGCCTATTTACCAGTTCACCACAGGGAAGCGACGCGCACTATCAAAGCTTTTTTCACGGGCATTCCCTCCTCAAATAATTGATAATAATTATGACTCTCTTTCATAAGAGTCATTGGAAAAGGCTTTTTGCAGATCAAATCCAGGAAAACAATATTTTGGTTTAATGTAAGAAGCATATATAGAAGGTGCTTTAGCTAGCTAAGATGTTACAATTCTATTTTCTCCGTTGTGTTAAAAGTTGTAAATAATTAAATATGGATATTTATACGATTTTAAATAAAATACAATTTGTTTTTAACAATTTATCAGTTTTTAAGTATAATCAGCTTAATCATCCATA
>ENA-UOOK01001465-UOOK01001465.1-fermentation-metagenome-genome-assembly--contig:-NODE-1465-length-31062-cov-8.818106_pt1 | contig 31062 bp, 27 predicted proteins | sample MGYA00245777_ERZ724023 | MGnify/ENA primary metagenome ERZ724023 (study PRJEB28704, sample SAMN03018312) | fermentation metagenome | biome: anthropogenic terrestrial biome; feature: soil; material...
ATGTCAGGACGATTAGCATGGATGCTACAATATTGTTTTTCCCACGGGTGCAGGGACGAAATTCAATGTTGATCCTGCCTCCTAGCTATTGGTTGAAGGTGTGGATGTGACAATCATAGCTGGTACAATGCAGGCTTTTGACTATAAGATGAAGCCCATTGGTTCTTACCGGCACGACTACCGCATCATGTCTTGAAGTCTGGCAACCACTTCCTTGCTTGGTGGTCAGGAGCCGCTAGCTCTACCATTGACAGTGACCCCTCCGGGATCGGTTCGAAAGATCTCAGCATTTTTGCATTCCAGAAGAATGGGAAACTATATCCCGTGAATGCTGATGCAATTTATAAAAATATATTAGGTGACGGAAAAAATGGGAAATCGATTCCATATCCTCGTTCCTGACGATCCAAACCTGCTACTTGGGGCTGCTAGCATATTAGCAAGATCATCTGTAAGGAAGAGGCCATTTGGATTTCTCTTCCGGCTTCGCGAATAGGCTGGGAATGCGCTACACACCGAAAATTCAAAGTGAACAAATTCAAGAATTGATAAAATGGTTCCGGGAAAATCGTGAACCTGACCTGATATTGTATGAAATTATATCCAACAAAGGTTCAAGGTATAAAGAAAGGTTATCGATTAATTTCGGTCAGAAAATAAAATCTTTTAATATTTCGGAAGTAGCATATTTTCATAGTGATAAGTGTATTACCCATATGGTATTGCTCAACTCCGGCGAATACCCGGTGGACTATAGCCTTGATCAATTGACCGGCATTCTGAATCCAAAGGACTTTTTTAGGATTAACAGGCAGTTTCTTGTGAGTATCCGATCTATAAAAAACATTCATGTCTTTCCAAAGAGCAGGTTAAATCTTGAATTACAGCCCCCGGCCCCGGCTGATGTCTTTGTTACCATTGAAAAAGTAACTAAATTTAAACAATGGTTGGGGGAATAAAGAGAGATTTAAGAACTGTGAAAATTATTACTGACTGATGATCATTACCCTTGTGTAAATAGAATAATACAGGAGATTTAATGAAGGAAAAATCTCTTTCCGAACCGTGCTTTTTTGTCGATTCCTTACCCGATATAATTGATACTGACTGTAAGGAATTGATACGTTCTGTTGAAATACAAGCACATGCAAATGAGATTTTCTTGTGGTTAAAACAATTAAGAGTTGCTCCGTACAGCTACGACTTTATTGATAACAGAAGAATGAAATCTCCTGATTTTATAATTGAAAATCTGCCTCCCCTGAAAGCAAATATTCATTTCCTGCTTGCTTGTCATGTAACGGAATTTGCGGAAGACTCCTTCATAATTTGTCGTTTCTGTCAACCGGTAAATCTACCCTTTAATTTGAGCCTCAGAGAGCTTTTTATTGAATACAGGATATCAGCGCAGGGAAGTAAATCCTGTCTTTGGTGTAAAGTAAAAGGATATATCAGGCGTGATATCCTTTCCAGGGGATTCTTTCATGTTTTTTCACTGGTTAATAAAATAATGATGACAAAGCAACTTAAAAACATAAAGAAATTTTCCGAACGGTTATCTGCAGGAGAAATCAGAACCGGGAAACTGGACGTGAACAAATATTACGCGAGGTCGGGAATTCACTGGTGGATCTTCTGCCGGAGAAAAATCTGCAATGGATTAATACCCTGATTGTCATCAGTCGTACGAATAGAAATAAAACATTGCATGAACTCAGATACAAACTATGTCTCGGGTAAATTCTTAACTTCTGCCTGATGGCTATAGAACGAACAAGGGTTGTAACAGGGGACAAGATGCTAACAAATGCATTCTGGAATTATTATCATAATGTACCAAATGAACCTCAGAATAACTTTTTACCTCAAGATGATGTTTTAATAGATGATCATAACTAACGAATCCATGGACACGAAAAAACCAAATCCTAAGACAGTGAATCCCTACGACTCCAAGGCCTATACAAGGTCAAATGGTTATTCAGTAGCCTCGAGGCCAAACCCAAGGTCTGTGAATCCATACTCTTCAAAAGATGTGGGTAGGATTAATAAACTCAAACATTAGTTGGATACTTTAATGGCAAAGGGCAAGCCCTACGACTTTGCACACTTCGCCAATCCGTGTAAGTTCAAGTGAGTCCAAAATTGGGTCGCTGTCAAAGTGGGAAATTCGCACTTTGAAATGACTGATACCTCTAAGCGTTTTACAGAATTGTGAAATACCGCCAATTCTGGGGTTATCTCTGATTTTTATTACATTGAGATTCCAAATAGGGATAATCCCTAGATGAATAATTCATCTGTGGGAATTTCCCACAATTGATACTGGCAAAATGAATGCTTATGATCACATTGTCCAAAAGCTGCAAGCTGGCCAGACCGTGTACTTGCTGAATGATTTTTACTCAACAGTCATTAAGTGCATTCCTGGAACAACGCATTACAAGGCAAAGCGCAAAGGGGGTGACGAGTACGACATTGACCGGAGCACTGACCTGGTGTGCGAAACTCTCGAGGATCCGGTTGAGATTACCGAACAGGAATACAACGAATATTGACTTTACCAGCTTCGATCAAAGAAGAAAACACCAGTGCTGGACGATTTTTGATTATTTTTGGCGCGGCAGCCCTCCTTCAGACAGTACTAATTCCAGATCGGATTTAAAATTCATCACGCAACTTCTATAAAGGGCTGCTTTTCCATTCTACCATGGAAAGGTCGAGTTTTGACTGGGACTGGGATAATACTGGGAAGGATGCCCATTTAAAGAAAAAAGCCACTGATTTACAGCGGCTTATATTTTTCTTTTGCGGTGCGGACGGGACTCGAACCCGCGACCCTCGGCGTGACAGGCCGATATTCTAACCAAACTGAACTACCGCACCAAAAGCGATGCAAAATTAATCCAATTTTTTATTCCTCAAAATTTTTCACTCAAATATATTTCTGCCCCTCCGAAAGCACCGGTACCGGCTACGGGAAGGCCTGAAAGCAGGTATGATATATGAAGTAAATCAGCCGGATATTCAGCAGGTTTATTACATTTGTTCAGAAGCCTGTTTATGAAGAATATTTACTTCCAGCTTGAAGAAACCGGGAACAATGGTCCTGGAGTTGTACTGGCAACCGTGGTGTCGGTCAGCGGTTCGACTCCTCAGAAGCCAGGCAGCTCCGCCATTTTCCTGAATGGCAGACTCATCGCCGGCACCATCGGGGGGGGAATCATCGAAAGCAGGATTGCCACTTACACTTCATCATGCTATGAAGGAAAGGAGTCAGCCCTCCTTACCTACAATCTTGACAAAGAGACTGACAATCCGGAGGAAGCAGTATGCGGAGGGACCATAACCATTCTGGTTGACGGCGATCCCCTCTCAGCCATTAAGGCGTTCCGCGAAATGGAACAGGGAATCGGGGCCGGTCAGCCGGGCGTGCTCGTAACCAGGGTGGTGCCATGGAATGATACCCAGGTGCTGATCAAAAGGTGCTGGGCTACAGGCCACTGTGACCTGCAACTGCCGGGCAACGAGATGCAAAGAATAAAAGAGGAAGTAAAAAGCATACTCCTCTCAGGTAAAAGGTCAGATTACCGGCAACTTGACATAGCTATTCCGGGTGAACAGAACATGGCTAAAATTTTTCTGGAGCCTGTTTTTCCACCTCAGCATCTGATAATTGCAGGTGCAGGACATGTTGGCAGGGCAGTCTCGCACCAGGGGAAACTACTGGGTTTTGAAGTCACTGTGATCGATGACCGTGTGCAATATGCAAACAGCATAAACCTGCCTGATGCCGACAACATTATTGTCAGAGATATTGGGCGGGCGATGCAGGAAATCTCCAAAGACAGAGATACTTACATAGTAATCGTGACCAGGGGTCATAGCCATGATGCCGATGCTCTCAGACCATGCATCGGATCTCAGGCAGCATATGTCGGTATGATGGGAAGCAGAGTAAAGGTGGCAAAGATGCATGAAGAGTTCATTGCTAAAGGCTGGGCTACGGAGGAACAATGGACCCATATATGCACACCTGTAGGAGTTGAAATAGGGTCAGTGACCGTGGAGGAGATTGCGGTGAGTATTGCAGCCCAACTTATTAGATATAGAGGCAATAGGCAGTAGGCAATAGAGGACCAGGCGTTAAAAAATGATCAGCCGGCTGGCGGGTCATTTTAGCGAAGGGGCCAGGTTGCAGGGATGGAGTGAGATTGAGTTAAAAACTGAAATTGATCAGGTTGTAAGATGACAGGGATATGGGCTATAGTGCTGGCGGCCGGTGAGTCACAAAGAATGGGTTCACCAAAGATGCTACTGCCTTACAACGATGTGACTATTATCGAGCAGGTCATAAGCAACCTGCTTGACTCTGATGCAGACAGGGTGGTGGTAGTGGTTGGAGCCCACAGGGAAGAGATAATGAAGGTAACCCGACGGTATGATGTATTCCATTGTTATAATGATGATTACCGGGATGGAATGCTCTCATCAGTTAAATGCGGATTCTATTCACTTCCTGAAGGATGTGTTGCGGCACTGATTATGCCTGGCGACCAGCCCATGACCGGACCCGGGAAGATCAACAGGGTGATAAGTACCTTCGCTGAAAGCGACAAGGGTCTGGTTATGGCTGCTTACAATGGCAGACGCGGCCACCCGCTGATAGTTGACATGAAGTATATGGATGAGGTACTTTCGCTGCCTGACGGAGAAGGACTGAGGGTGCTGGCGGAGAGGCACCCGGATGATGTCCTGGTGTCGGATACCGATGATCCTTCAGTAATTCGCGACATAGATACAAGGGAAGATTACATGAATGAAATAAGCAAAACCTGAGAATTATGGAAGAAACAATCCGGTTCAAACTGAACGGCAGGGAGACTGAGCTGGTCACCGATCCTGGCCAGATACTGCTCTGGGTCCTGAGGGATAATTTAGGCCTTACCGGTACAAAGTTCGGCTGCGGAATTGGATTCTGTGGTGCATGCACGGTACTGATCGACAATGAGCCAGTGAGATCATGCATGACAGCCGTGGGTGATATCGCCGGCAGGAGCGTGGTAACCATCGAAGGTCTGGAGACGGATGGGAAACTGCATCCGCTTCAGGAAGCCTTCATTGACCATGATGCCCTGCAGTGCGGTTTCTGCACTCCGGGGATGATACTTACTGCATCAGGTCTCCTCAGCCGTAATCCTTCGCCCACACGTGAGGAGATAGTGGCAGGGCTCGAGGAGAATCTCTGCAGGTGCGGGGCTCACACCAGGATCATTGATGCGGTTCAGGATGCCGCTGGCAAATTAAAAGGAGGAAGCGAACAATGAAAACCATTTCAAAGACGGATAAGAGTAGCTCTGCCATCATTGGCATGAAACGCAGGAGCTTCTTAAGAGCCCTCGGGGGAGGCATAGTACTCTTCTTTGCTCCATGGAGTGCACTTGACCTGATGGCAATTCCTGCGGAACAGCGCAGGAGCCTCACCAAAGACTATAATGCCTTCCTTCATATTGCAGAAGACGGCACGGTAAGCTGCTTCACGGGCAAGATTGAGATGGGACAAGGGGTGATCACCTCACTTGCCCAGATGATGGCAGATGAGCTCAATGTGCCCCTGGAGAAGGTGAAGATGGTTATGGGAGATACTGAGCTGTGTCCCTATGATGCAGGGACATGGGGATCGCTCACCACGAGGGCATTTGGCCCTGCAATGCTGGCTGCCGCTGCAGAAGCAAAGGCTGTCATGATTCAGATGGCTTCCGAAAAACTGGGTGTTGAGGCAGACAGGCTGGAGGTGAACGACGGTGTTATTTCGGAAGCAGGGAATCCTGCAGCTAAGGTCACCTATGCAGGGCTTGCCAGAGGGAAGAAACTCGAGAGGTATCTTGACATCAAACCTCCTGTGGAAGATTACAGGAAATATACCCTTGTGGGGAGGCCTCTTAAGCGCAGAGATGCATATGAAAAAGTTACCGGCAGGGCGAAATATACGGGCGACCTGAAGTTGCCGGGTATGCTTTATGCCCGCATACTCAGGCCACCATCACACGGGGCAAAACTGGTGTCGGTTGACCTTTCGGGTGCCATGGCTGTCACGGGGGTAAAGGTGTTACGCGACGGAGACTTTATAGCGGTAGTAAGCGAAAACCGGGATCTTGCCGATCTGGCTGTAGTGAGGATCAATGCTGAATACGCCTTTGACGAGCTGAAAGTCAATGACATGACTCTGTTCGACTATATTAACCGTGGTGAATATCATGCAAACGAAGTGGTATCGGCAGGGGAGATGTCTGTAGCACAGGAGCTGAGTTACAAGGTGTTCGAGCATGAATACCATGACCCGTATCTTGCACATACTCCTATTGAGACGCATTCCGCACTCGCCAACTGGGAGGGAGACATAGTGACAGTCTGGGCCTCAACCCAGTCCCCTTTCGGACTACAGGATACACTGGTAAGGGAGTTCGGGACCACCAATGAAAAGGTAAGAGTTATTACGCCGTTCCTTGGCGGCGGGTTCGGGGGCAAGGCCTCCTCACAACAGGGTGTCGAGGCAGCCAGACTGGCGCGGATGACCGGCAAGCCGGTCATGGTTACCTGGACCCGGGAGGAAGAGTTTATGTATGATGCCTTCCACCCGGCTTCAGTCATCAAGGTGAAGTCAGGGATAGACAAGGACGGAAAAATCGTGATGTGGAATTATAGTATTTATCTCGCAGGTACACGTGGTTCGGAGGCTACTTATGACATCCCGAATGTGAGGATCACCAATTACAGGGAAGACCGGACGAAGTACCCGGTTCATCCCTTTGCCACCGGCCCCTGGCGGGCACCCAACAACAATACGAACACTTTTGCCAGGGAGACCCAGGTAGATATAATGGCTGCTGCAGCAGGAAGTGACCCGCTGGAGTTCAGGCTCAGGAACCTGAAGGATGAGCGGATGATCGGGGTACTGAAAGCTGTAGCTGAGAAATTCGGATATGTAGCCGGGCAGAAAGCGGCCGGACCGGAAAGAGGCATCGGCATAGCATGCGGAGCAGACGCCGGCACCTGGGTCGCCGAGATTGCTGAAGTGGAAGTAAACAGTTCCACCGGGGAAGTAAAGGTTATCCGGATTGCATGTGCGCAGGACATGGGTCTTTGTGTCAATCCCCAGGGAGCCCTGCTGCAGATGGAGGGTTGCCTTACTATGGCGCTCGGTTACACTCTTACAGAGGAAGTCAGGTTTGAGGGAGGCGTTGTCAGGGACAGGAACTTCGACAGTTATAAGATTCCGAGATTCTCCTGGCTTCCTAAGCTTGAGTGCGTAATAATGGATATGAAGAATCAGCCTCCGCAGGGAGGTGGAGAGCCTGCCATCATAGCTGTTGGGGCGGCAGTAGGAAATGCTGTCTTCAATGCCACCGGGGCAAGGCTGTTCAGGGTGCCGTTCACTCCGGAACGGGTATTGCAGGCAATAGGAGGGTCTGAGAGTCTGAGGGTCTGAAGGTCTGAGAGTCTGAGAGTCTGAGGGCCTGATCCGCCAGCTGGCGGTTGAGGGTCTGGGGGTCAGGAAGGAGGGAAGGAGAAGAAGAGCCTGAGACGATGCAATAGCCGGAAAGTATAAGTCAAATAAAAAGGAGGGAAGCCGGTGGCGACCCTCCTTTTTTATCGGTGAATTCCTGATTATTTACCGGCAGAGTACCATTCATTCTGCTCGAGCAGGTCATTAACCTCAATTTCCCGGAAGGGGATTGGAAGTATCAGGTTGCCTGCATTATATGCATCATCGCCAATGGACTGCTTCCACCTTTTAAGATCATGAAGGCGGTGTCCTTCCCAGCAGAGTTCCAGATATCTCTCTTCCCTGATCTGTTCCCTGGTTACCTCCGAGGCGTAAAGGGGTGCAAGAGCTCTCTCACGTATGATGTTGATGTCCTGGGTAGGGGTGTTCGGGCCCACATCTGCTCCCGGGTCCTCAAAGTTTGCTTCCGCCCTGATAAGGTACATTTCTGCCAGCCTGATGAGCGGAATATTCCGGTAATAGTCACCCCACTTTGCAGTGTTGATGCCGTTTTTGTTCAGGATAGTTCCAACTCCCTTGTAATACATCATTGTGATGTTGTCAATTGTGTAACCGGTCTGGGTATTTGACTGGAACTGTCCCCGAAGGTCAGATGCACTGAACCTGTCAAGGAACGCCTGCTGCACCTCATAATCGCCACGTCCGGCGCTTGCCAGTGATGCATACATCACCGGGAGCCAGCTTATTGAGGATGTCATGTTCTTCTGAATGGCGAAGATATCCTCGGAAGAATTCTCGGAATTGTTGAATGCCTCCAGTGGTGTTGAGGTAAGGCTGAAGAGGCCGCTCTCGATGACCCTGTTTGCTTCCGTTGCAGCCGAGGCAAGGTTGCCCATTTGCAGGTATAGTCTTGCAAGCACTGCGCTGGCACTCATGGATGAAGCATAGACATCATTCTCGTCAGGAAGAAGGCCGCGTGCTGTAGTCAGGTCCTCAATTGCCTGCAGATAGCATTCATTGACAGTGTTTCTGGCCACCGGCACTGCGTCTGCCACATCGCTGGTGGGGGTAAGGACGATAGGAATTCCCGGCTGGGTATTCGGTTGGTTCAGTTCATAGGGAAGCCCGAAGAACCGTGTCATCTCAAAGATGGTCCATCCCCTGAGAAAGATAGCTTCACCCTTCACGAGGTCAGCATCTTCTTCATCGAGCAGTGCCAGTACTTCTTCCTGCAACAGTGTGTTGCAGGTATTGATGAGGCTGTAGGCTTCCGTCCAGGTGTACTCCACATAGCTGTTTGTGGTTGTTGCCTCTTTTCTGTAGAATTCGCGGGGCTGCTCATAGGTGCCCATGTACCTGAGGTCTGTTGTGGCTGCGTACAGTTCACTGTATTCATTGAAGTAGGAACCGAAGATGCCATCACTGCTGGCTTGCAGATAAGCTCCCACAAGCGCAGCCTTGATGTTGTCAGGAGTGGTGAGAGCATCCTCTGCATCTATTGACTGCTTTGGTTTGATCTCAAGTTTCTCCGTACACGCAAAAAGCATTGCCAATACCGGAACAATCAGTATCCAGACTTTGTATTTGTTTATCGTATTTTTCATGACTATTGGTATTTAGCGTTAGAATGAGAGATTTATACCAAGAGTATAGGTCCTTGCCTGCGGAGCAGTGTAGAAATCATATCCCTGGATAATGTTGTTGTTTTGTGTTGAACGACCGGCGCCAAGGTAGTTGACTTCAGGGTCCCATCCTTTGTATCTGGTAAGGGTATAGAGGTTCTGCACCCCGAGGTACACCCTGACAGAGGTCATGTTAAGGCGTGTTGTAAGGCTTTTGGGAAGGGTGTAACCGAGGTTTATGTTCCTGAACCTGACATAAGATCCGTCAGAAAGATATCGGCTTGATACTTTTGTGCCGTTTCCTTCGCCCAGACGTGCCTGGGGTACATCGGTGATGTCACCGGGTTTCTGCCACCTGTCCATCTGGTCAGCAGTCTGGTTGTCAAACCAGTCTGCATTGGCAGACTGGTAACCGCCACCGCCGTTATAGATCTCGTTGCCGTAGACAAAGCTGATGAGCACATTAAGGTCAAACCCGGCAAACTCAAAATAGTTGTTGAAACCTCCGGTGAAGTCAGGGTTGGGAGAGCCGCAAATCTGAGGTTCTGCAAGGTTGTAGTTATTTGTGGTCTCATCACTGTCTTTTTTGATGTAGTACAGTGCATCACCGTTGTCCGGGTCAACTCCGGCATATTTGACGATCTTGAACACACCGATGGGCTGTCCTTCAATGACGTAATTGATTGAGTTTGGTGTGATTTCGGGACCGTTGATGTTTATGATTGTATTCCTGTTGAATGCCAGGTTGAAGTCTGTTGTCCAGATGAATTTGCCTGAAAGGTTATTTGAGTGGAGGGCGAATTCAGCGCCTTTGTTTTCAAGCTCACCGACATTGCTCCAAACGCCTTCGAAGCCCGATGTGGCGGGAAGGGTCCTGTAGAGAAGCAGGTCAGTGGTTTTCTTCTGGTACCAGTCAAATTCACCGGTGAGCCTGTTGTTGAAGAAGCCGAAGTCAAGTCCGAGGTCAAGCTGGGCAGTGTTTTCCCATCCCAGTTCCCGGCTCTGGAGCTGTGTGACTTCAAGGCCTGTACGACCTGCGTAGTTGACACCGGAGTAGAGGGCGAGGTGAGCATAATCAGGAATTCCCGAGTTGCCGGTAATACCGTAGCTGGCTCTTACCTTAAGGTAGCTGATCACATCCTTGATACCTTTCATGAAGTCTTCCTGGGAAATAATCCAGCCTGCAGATCCTGCAGGGAAGAACCCGAAACGGTTGTCGATGCCGAACCGCGATGATCCGTCAACACGGCCGCTGAGCGTGAAGAAATACTTGTCATTGATCTTGTAATTTGCACGGGCGAAGTAGGAGAGATATGAGGTAGCTTCCTCCCAGCCACCATAGGTAGTCACTTCAGCAGCATTGTCAATGTTCGTAAAGTCGTCGGTCGGGAAGCCTTTCCCTTTGATGTTGGAACCGATGCTGTTCGACTGCTGGTATGACATGCCGCCGACGAGGTTGATGTGGTGTACCCCCAGTGTCTTAATATAGGTAAAGTAATTCTCCCAGTTGTAGTTGATGACCCTTACCGAGCGGTTCTGGGCTTCGCCGGCAGGTCCGCCGGTGATTGTCTCTCTTCCCCAGAAGTTCTTTTCCCGCAGGTCATAGATGTCGGTTCCGAACTCACTCTTGAAGGTAAGATCCTTAACAATACTGTATGCTGCATAGATATTTGCCAGTGACCTGAATGAGGTCTGGTTGTTCGTTTCGTCCCTCAGGGAGATAAGGCCGTTGTAGTAGACAGTCTCGGTATTCAGTTCGCCTGTCTCCGGATCGTAAACCGGGGTGAGGGGCGACTGGGCGACCAGCTGCAGCGGTGTGGCGAAAGCGTTGTCATTCTGAACCCTTTCCATCTCGGTGCGGATGACGTTCATCTGCATGCCGAAGCTGAACTTATCTGTTGCCTGCTGGTCAAGGTTAAGTCTTGCGCTCATCTTATTCATGTTGTTGCCGCGGAGGATACCCTTGGTATCGTCATAGGCCAGCCCGGCATAAAACCTGGTCTTGTCTGTACCGCCAGATCCGGATACGTTGATCCTGTTGAGTGATCCTTTCTGGAACGCCTCCTTCTGCCAGTCTGTATCATATCCGTCATCCCAGAGAGGGCTGACAAAGGTTTCCCAGGCAGCTTCCTTAGTGAAATCCGGTTCTCCCCAAAGCCAGCCATTCTCATCAAGAACATAATCCATCGATTCATTGAACAGTTCAAGGTACTGCTCGGCATTCAGCCATTTGACCAGGTGGCTGGGCTCACTGATGCCGGTAGTATACTGCACGTCGAACTTTGTCGCCCCGGCCTTGCCTCTCCTGGTCTGGATTATAACAACGCCGTTTGAGGCCCTGGAGCCGTAGATTGCGGCTGCAGAAGCGTCCTTCAGGATCTGTATCGACTCCACATCGGTCATGGCCAGGTCTGCCAGCGGACTTGTCGGCTGGTTGTCAGCATTGGAGAGGTTCTCGGCAGTGATTGGCACTCCGTCGACGACATACAGAGGCTGGTTGTTGGCTGAGACAGATGATGATCCGCGGATCCTCATCTTCACTGTCTCCCCGAGCTTGCCGCTTGCCTGTTCAATGAAGACGCCGGATGTTTTGCCCTGAATTGCAGATTCAAAGCTGGCAGTCGGAATCTCAGCCATACCCTTTGTCTCAACCTTCGTAATTGAACCGGTCAGTTCTCTTTTAATGGCTGAACCGTAACCGACAACGACAACCTCGTCAAGGCCGACGTCGTCAAATTCCAGTACCACATCAATGACACTCTCAGTCCCAATAGTTATCTCCCGGGATTTCATTCCCACGAACCTGAAGACCAGAATATCTCCGGGATTTGCCTTTATTGCGTAATTCCCGTTGATGTCGGTGGCAGTACCGACAGATGTTCCCCTGACAAGGACCGTTGCCCCGATAACGGGCAGTCCGTCAGACTTGTCTGTGATTGTTCCTGTAATGGTCTTCTCCTGCCCGAGGACATTAAACACCATTAAACAGGATATCACTACTGTCCAAAGTAATTTTCCCATAGTTATAAATGTTAGAGTATTTAGAATAAGTCCACTATAAAGACCGCCAAGGAGGCCATTTGTTCCGGCTTTACGAGAAATTTTTTTTGTTAATGGTCATTAACAAATACCTCCCAAGGCTTTAAATGTCAGATTATGAGGCAGATAAGCAAAAGAAACTGAAATTCACATTTCCGTACTTCCGGTGGTCAGTACATAACGGATGTCCTGAAAAATTGAGTGATTTCGGATGTTCGAGAATGAAAAGTGTAGAGTTATGGACTGCTCCCGAACACATTACCATGTCAGGGATCCCGGTGAGCCACCTTAGAGTGTAGGGTGGGTCAGCGAAGATGATATCAAACTGTTTGTGACAGATCTTCAGCCAGTCGCGCACGTCGAGGCGGTGAACCCGTGCATGTTCAGGGCCGAGGTCCTTCAGGGTCCTGCGGATGAATTCGCAACTGCGCCTGTCAGTTTCAACAACATCAATATCCAGGGTTCCCCTTGATGCAAACTCGAAGCTGATTGCTCCTGTTCCACCGAAGAGGTCGAGCAGTGAAATGTCCGAAAAGTCATACCTGTTATTCAGGATATTCATCAGCCCTTCGCGGGCGAAATCGGTTGTGGGTCTGGCGGTAAAGCCTGGCGGTGGCTCAATCAGCCTTCCCCTGAATTTCCCTCCTATTATTCGCATGAAGCAGCAGTAAACAGGTTCAGCCAGCGGTGCAGGTGAACCTCATTCATTACATAGCTGAGACTCTGCCTGATAACGGGAGAGGCGAACCTTATACCGGTTGAGAAGTTCAGTAATGCTATGTGTGTCTCGCTGTATGGCTCAACCAATCCGCTGATATGGATGGTTTCGTCATGACGTATACCTTTCCTGTCAAGCACGTTGAAGAGGAAATAGGCCCCGTCCTGTGGCGATGATATGGTGAAGCTGTTACAGAAGGTGAGATTCCGTTGTTCAGCAATCATCACCGTAACGAAACTCTTTTCGTAATGGAGGTGAATATAACAGTTGTCCGAATTTCTGCATGCTGCTGACAAGTGGGTCAGCAGCGGTTTTGTGTGATGCCACGGAGTCACGCCATGCCAGCGTGAAGGTATTATCCCCGATATTTCCTTTCCCGGTGAGAAGAGCACAACCGCATCGGGAAAGGGAACATTGTTTGTCATGATCCCGTCTTCGGCGGAAGCGCCGAAATTGAACCGGAAATAATCATCACGAAGGCTCGGTTCATAAACCGGTGCCGGAATCATTGTAGAATTGAGCGACGGAGTTATGATGCGTATTTTCCTGTAAAGTCTCCTGAGAAAGTCATCAGAATCAAGAATCTCCGTATAGGTCCGGACGGTTCCTTCCGGTTGCCCTTCACGGGGATAATGCCTCAGCATGACATACTTGCCCCGAAGCAGGTCAAGCACGGCAAGAGAGACACCCTCTTCAGAAAGCTCAAGCGTAAGGTCGTAATTATCTGTCGCGTTTATGTCGAGGGTCTCGTCAATGAGCTCCAGGGGATATATCTGCGACGCGGTCATCAATCCTCCCAGTTCCCGGCATTATTGTTGGGCACTTTAACATCACCCACCTTCATGCCCGGAAATCCTGTAATTTTCGTTCTCTGATCATTGTAGTTGACAACCAGTTGCCTGTCAAGGTCGCTGAGGAAAACATCATTGAGAGCGTATGCCTCGAACACGTTGACCAGCACCATGGAGGTGGTCATTACTCTTCCGGCTGACATCTGAAATTCAGTTTTCTCCATACCCGGGATAAACCTTAGCTGGTCAACCTGATATCCTTTGTCGAAGATTGAGTCACGGACGGGAATGTAACTGGTGTCACGGCTTATAAGTCCTTTCCTGACGGCTTCTCTCTCAGTAGTGATACCGGAAGCAATCATCTCATCGGTCAGCGAACCTCTCTTGAATACAAGAGGAAGCGAATCAGTCTTGAGGAATGTAATCAGAGTGTCAAAACTGCCTGTATAATAGCCCTTTACTGATTTAAAGGCCTCCTGGGCAGTCCTGATATCAATAAGTCTCTCCTTAATTGCAGCTTCCCTTGATTCCCTTTCATTTTTGAAACGGATAGGCTTCATGATACTTTCCACAAGGAAATAGGCCAGCACGATAATGATGATTGTAAATACGATATTGAGAGCTGTTTTCATGACTTTAATGATAGTTTGTTGAATAACTTTGTGCAAATTTATAAAAAAGAGCAGATGGTTATCAGCTTTGTTGAAATAAAATGAGACAGGAGAACATATACAATCTTCTCACCAGGAACCTTGGCTACCTGCCCACGCAGGACCAGTCTGACTGCATGCGTCTGCTGTCCGGATTCGTTGCCGACAACACCAATGACGTGATCTTCCTCATGACAGGATATGCCGGTACAGGGAAAACCAGCGTCATTGCATCACTGGTAACCACGCTGAACACCCTCCGTCAGAAATCCGTTCTTCTTGCCCCGACAGGCAGGGCGGCCAAAGTGCTGAGATCTTACACCGGCATGGAAGCCTATACCGTTCACCGGAAAATCTACAGGCAGAAATCGACTACTGACGGGGTGGGCAAATTTGTCCTTGACCGGAACCTTCACAAGGATACTTTTTTCATTGTTGACGAAGCCTCGATGATCCCTGATGAGTCTTCTGAAGGGTCGATGTTTGGCAGTGGCAGATTACTTGATGATTTGCTTGAGTATGTTTATACAGGGACTGATTGCAAGCTGATCCTGGTGGGCGATGTTGCACAGTTGCCCCCTGTAGGATCGGTTGTGAGCCCGGCTCTGGATGAAAATGTACTGCGTGGCACCGGTTTCGCCCTGCAGATGTTTGAGCTTCACCAGGTTATCAGGCAGAGCGAAGGGTCTGGGATACTGATGAATGCCACGGCTGTCCGGCAGCAGGTATCTGACGGTGACCTGTCAGTGCCGGAAATTGTTCTTCATGGGTACAATGACATCGTACGGCTGGGAGGGGCCGAGCTCATTGACACACTGACAGAAGCATACGACAGGTGTGGCACCGACGGTGCAATTATTGTTGTCAACTCGAATAACCTGGCAAACAGGTATAACCAGGGCATACGTAGCAGGGTCTTCTTCCGCGAGGAGGAGATAAGCACAGGTGATATAATCATGGTTGTCAAGAACAACTACTACTGGCTTAAGGAAGAAGAGAGCACCTCTTTCATCGCCAATGGCGATATCGCCGAGGTGAGGAGAATACGGAACTACGAGGAGATGTACGGGATGCGTTTTGCGGAGATGACCCTCTGGTTCCGGGATACTGAACTTGAGATAGATGCGAAGGTAATGCTTGACACACTTATGATGGGCACCCCGTCGCTGTCACCGGAGAAGTCGCGTGAACTCTATTTTGCCGTTCTGGCAGATCACCCGGGCATAAAATCAAAGAGGAAGCAGTATGAGGCGGTAAGGGATGATCCCTATTACAATGCACTTCAGGTTAAGTTCGCTTATGCTGTAACGTGTCACAAGTCGCAGGGAGGTCAGTGGGAGAGGGTTTTCATAGATCAGGGGATGTTCAATCGTCAGGAACCGACAATTGATTACCTGCGGTGGTTCTACACGGCCCTGACAAGAGCAACCGACAAGGTGTACCTGGTGAATTTTCCGGATAGTTATTTCAGGCAATAGAGAGCCGGGTGTATGAAAGTGACCGACCGGCCGGCGGGTCATTTTAGTGAAGGAGCCAGATTGCAGAAAGGCCATTATGCAATTGTGGATAGATTATATTTGCGCATTATTTTGCCGGTGGAAATAATTGGGAAACTCACATACCGCAGGATATTCCTTTTCTGGGGGCCGCTGGCTCTGACCTGGCTGATGATGGCCTTCGAGCAGCCTTTCCTGATTGCCTTCATTGCCCGACTGGGTGATGCGAAGATCAACCTGGCAGCCTTCGGCATAGCAGGCTCATTTGCAATGATCTTTGAGGCTCCGGTGATAATGCTTATGAGCACCTCCACAGCCCTGGTCACCGGACATCATTCATACAGGAGGCTGAAACACTTCGCAGATGTCCTTAACTCGGGCGTAACGCTTGTTCAGCTGGTCATGCTTATTCCTCCGGTGTTCAGGTTTATCGTAACAGACCTGATGGGAGTGCCTGAAGAGGTTGCCCGGGTTGCCCATACCGCACTTCTCATCTTCCTGCCATGGGCGGCATCGATAGGTTACAGGAGGTTTTACCAGGGGATTCTTATCAGGAATAATCTTACCAGGCGCGTCACTTACGGGACCATGGTCAGGATGACGGTCATAGTAGCCGCAGGAATGGTGCTCTATACAGCAGGTGTAAAGGGTGCTTATGTTGGCGCCGGTGCTATGTCACTGGCCGTTTTTTCAGAGGCGATAGCAACCCGATTAATGGCCGCATCCGCCGTCAGGGTCCTGGTAAACAAGGATGACACTGAGAACGGACATCTCAACTTCAGAAACATTTCGAAGTTCTATTACCCCCTTGCACTTACCTCACTTCTCTCCCTGGGGGTGCACCCGTTCGTGACATTCTTCCTCGGCAGGAGCACCATGGCAGTGGAATCGCTGGCCGTGCTGCCAGTAGTGAATTCACTGGTGTTTATTTTCAGGAGTCCAGGCCTTTCATACCAGGAAGTTGTAATTGCCCTAATTGGAAAACAGAGGCAGAACTACAGGGTACTAAGGGATTATGCAGTCCGGCTCGGAATCCTGGTGACAGTTTTCATTTCCGTCATAGCCTTCACTCCGCTCGCAGACCTGTGGTTCACGAATATCTCCGGGCTTGGAAAGGAACTTGCAGATCTGTCATACCTTCCACTGCAGATAATGATCCTCCTTCCGGCATTGACTGTATTGCTGAACTTCCAGCGCTCGCTGTTTGTGGTCAATGGCACAACAGGGCCCATTTCAGCAGCAACAGCCGTCGAACTCGTCGGGATAATTGCAGTATTGCTGGTATGCGTGATATTCCTCGGAATGGTGGGTGTGGTTGCCGCCTCCATAGCATTTGTGGCAGGCAAAGGGATGTCAACACTGTTCCTTATGCCAAGGCAGTCGGCAGTGATAAAGAGGTGGATGAGATAGACAATTTCCAGAATTCTCTGTGTATATTTGTAATAAGAGAATCAATTTCATCGCCATGAAATCATACCGTAAGGAATTTTGGATCGAGACGCTGCATCGCAGAGATTATGTCAATATTACCCGCCAGGTTGAGAAGTGCCTGGATGAGAGCGGAATAAGGGAAGGCCTGCTACTCGTCAATGCCATGCATATAACGGCAAGTGTTTTTATCAATGACGACGACAGCGGGCTGCATAACGACTTCGAGGAGTGGCTTGAGAAGCTGGCACCGGAGAACCCGCACTCGCAGTACAAGCACAACAGCTTTGAGGACAATGCCGATGCTCACATGAAGCGGCAGCTTATGGGACGCGAGGTGGTGATTGCTGTGACAGGCGGAAAACTTGATTTCGGGCCGTGGGAGAAGATCTTCTACGGCGAGTATGACGGAATGCGCCGGAAGCGGGTGCTTGTCAAGATAATTGGGGAATAAGGCAGTAGGAAAAAGGCATTAGCCAGTAGGCAGTAGGCAATAGTGCAGATCCCTGATAATGTACAGTTTACGAAATGATTATGTCAACACTAATGCCTATTGCCTATTGCCTATTGCCTACTAGAGTTTCATGTCCTTAATGACAGCATCTATACGACCATCAAGTTCATTCCACAGGCTCTCAAACTGAGAGGTCTCCTTCATGATGGTGCTGGTGCTGAAGTAGAACTTTATTTTCGGTTCAGTTCCGGATGGGCGTACAGAAATCTTCGTTCCGTCGGCAAGGAAGAACTGCAGAACATTTGACTTTTCAAAGTCAAGTATTGTCCTTGTGCCGGTAGCCGGGTCGGTTGAGACCTGCAACTGGTAATCATTAATCCTTTCCACCCTGCTTCCTGTGATATAGGCCGGCGGGCTGGTACGATATCCTTCCATCATGCTCCTTATCTCAGCAGCTCCCTCGGCTCCCTTCCTGACCACGTTGACCAGCTTCTCCCTGAAAAGACCGTATTCAGCGTAGATATCGAGCAGCAGTTCCCATATCGATTTCCCATGATCGGCAGCCCATGCCGCTGCCTCTGCGACGAGGGCGCATGATGCAATGCCGTCCTTGTCCCTCACATAATCTCCAGGCAGGTAGCCGAAGCTCTCTTCGCCTCCTCCGATGTACTTTTCCTTTCCTTCAAGATCACGTATGAGCGCAGCAAAGAACTTGAACCCGGTGAGTACACTGTAGCACCTCACCCCGTTCTTTTCGGCTATCCTGGCAAGCAGGTCGGATGTAACTATAGTATTGATAATGTACTCATTGCCTTTCAACCCGCCTTTCTGTTTCTTCTGTGAGATGATATACCATGTCAGCAGGGCGCCTGTCTGATTGCCGTTCAGCAGCACGAACTCGCCGGAAGGTTTTCTCACTGCTATTCCCAGGCGGTCAGCATCAGGGTCTGTAGCCATCACCAGGTCAGCATTTTTTTTACGTGCCAGGTTGAGGGCCATTGCCAGTGCATCAGGTTCCTCCGGGTTGGGAGAACGCAGGGTAGGGAAGTTGCCGTCAGTGATGCTCTGCTCTTCAACTGAATAGACATTTCTGAAACCATACATTCTCAGAGCCTGCGGGACCATCCTGTACCCGGTGCCGTGAAGGGGGGTATAGACAATACGCATGTCTGCGTTCCGCCGGATTATTTCCGGATTGAGGCTCAGTTTCAACACTTCGTCGAGGTACTTTTCGTCTGTTTCTTCTCCAAGCATAATAATCTTTGAAGGATCTCCGCCTCCGGCAATTTCTGTGACTGATCTGATTCTCCGGACCTCGTCTATGATTCCCTTGTCATGAGGGGAAACCACCTGGCCGCCGTCATTCCATGAAACCTTATAGCCGTTGTACTCTTTCGGGTTATGTGAGGCGGTAATGATGACACCGGCGTCACAACCGTACAGTCTGATAGCATAGGAGAGTTCAGGTGTCGGCCTCAGAGACTCAAACAGGTATGCGGTAAAGCCGTTCGCGGTGAAGATATCTGCGGCGACTTTGGCGAAATAGCTGCTGTTGTTGCGGCAGTCATACGCTATTGCCACCTTGATGGATGACGGATTGGCAGCATGTTTTTTCAGGTAGTTTGACAGTCCCTGTGTTGCCATCCCCAGGGTGTAGCGGTTCATCCTGTTGGTGCCGGCGCCCATAATGCCGCGCAGACCGCCGGTGCCGAACTCAAGGTCCTGGTAGAAAGCGTCGATGAGGCCTTTCTCGTCGTGATCCATCATATGTTTCACCTCGTTGCGGGTTGGTTCGTCGAACTCTTCTCCGAGCCATGCCGAGGCTTTCTTCCTGATTTCTTCGATGTTGATCATATCCTGTTTATTTTTGAGATACAGTTGTTAAGGCTTGTGCGCCAATGCGGTATTGTGAGGTTGAAAGATTCCTTTATCCTTGTCTTGTCAAGTACGCTGTATGCAGGCCTTTTTACCTTTGAGGGCCATGCTGAGCTCCTGACGGGGATGACGGAGCATTGTGACCCTGCCTCCCTGATTATCTCGATGGCAAGGTCGTACCAGCTGCAGACGCCCTCATTCGAATAGTTGAAGATTCCCGGAACGAAGTTGTGCTTATTGCGGATCACGCCGCTGATAATTTCCATAATGGCATTTGCAAGGTCGGCAGCATAGGTCGGAGAACCCACCTGGTCAAAGACCACGCTGATGTCTTGCGACGAACCGGCCTTGCGGAGAATGGTCTTTACGAAGTTGTTGCCGTAGGAGGAGTAGAGCCATGATGTCCTGATGATCATTGTGCCGGGCCAGGTGATGGCAGCCTTTTCTCCGGCCAGTTTGCTACGCCCGTAAGCTGATGCCGGCGACGGGGTGTCATACTCGGTATATGGCACCGGGCTGTTGCCGTCGAAGACATAATCAGTCGAGATGTGAATCAGCCTGCAATCGGTTCCCCTGAGGGCGCTGACCAGATTCCCCACCCCTCCGGCGTTGATGATGGTTGCCAGCTTTTCTTCGTCCTCAGCCCTGTCAACAGCAGTGTATGCGGCGCAGTTGATGATCCATGAAGGGGCATTTGCAGCAATGAATTCAGCTGTCGCCCCGGCGTCAGTTATGTCAAGCTCACCGGTATCGGTGAAGATGAATTCATAGCCGCTGAAACGGGCTGACAGTTCCCTGATCTCACTTCCCAGTTGTCCGGATGCCCCGGTCACCAGTATGGTCATCATGCTCTGAAGATGAAGTTCGTTGAAATATCTTTGAACAGAGGCTGTTTGAGGTCCTTGGGACTTATCACAGGTGTTTCGTCCCTGAGCATCCAGTCGATCCCCAGTGCAGGGTCCAGGGCATTGATTCCCCTTTCATGTTCAACCGAGTAGGTGTTGTCACATTTGTACAGCACTATGGCCCTTTCACTGAGCACGGAGAAGCCGTGGGCAAATCCTTTGGGAATGATGAACTGCAGTTTCTTCTCAGAGTCAATTATCAGTCCGAACCACTTCCCGAATGTGGGGGAGCCCCTGCGGATATCAAGGGCAACGTCATAGATCCGCCCCTCAATCACCCTTATCAGCTTTGCCTGGGCAAAAGGCTCCTCCTGGTAGTGGAGTCCGCGGATGACACCCCTGGTGGAACTTGATTCGTTGTCCTGGACAGGTTCGTAAACTACTTCGTTATTGGAGTATTTCAGCCTGTTATAGCTTTCAAAGAAATAACCGCGGGCGTCATAAAAGACATCCGGTTCGATGATTAGAAGCCCGGGGAATTCAGTTTTGTGTACCTGCATTTTCAGTTCTGTTCGTTTGCTACTTTCAGAAGATACTGACCGTACTGGCTTTTGGCCAGTGGTTTGGCCAGATCGACCAGTTTCTCCCTGGTTATAAATCCGTTCTTGTAGGCGATCTCCTCGATGCAGGATGCGCTGAGCCCCTGCCTCTGCTCCAGCGTTGCAATGAAGTTGGACGCCTGGAGGAGGCTGTCAAATGTTCCTGTATCAAGCCAGGCCATCCCGCGACCGAGAAGTTTCACTTCAAGCTTGCCTTCCTGCAGGTAGAGCCTGTTCAGGTCAGTTATTTCCAGCTCGCCGCGAGGAGATGGTTTAAGATTGCGGGCCCGTGCGGCAACGGTTTTATCATAAAAATAAAGCCCTGTAACTGCATAATTTGATTTGGGCTTTAGCGGTTTCTCCTCAATGCTTACAACCTTCCGGTCAGAATCAAATTCGACAACTCCGTAACGCTCCGGGTCTTGAACGGCATACCCGAAGACTACGGCACCTTCCTTCAGTATGGCGGCCTGCTTAAGGATGCTTCCGAAACCATGGCCGTAAAAGATGTTGTCACCCAGGATCATGCAGACATTATCATCACCAATGAAGTCCTCCCCTATGATAAATGCCTGCGCCAGGCCGTCAGGCGAGGGCTGCTCACGGTAGGTAAAGCTCATCCCGAGCCTTGAACCGTCACCGAGCAATGCCCTGAAACTGGGCAGGTCACGTGGTGTCGAGATGATCAGCACCTCGCGGATGCCTGCAAGCATCAGTACTGACAGCGGGTAATAAATCATGGGTTTGTCATAGACGGGCAGCAGTTGCTTGGAAATGGCTTCGGTTATCGGGTGGAGCCTGGTGCCGGAACCGCCGGCAAGGATAATACCTTTCATCAACAAATATTTAGTTCTACAAGTGACAAAAATAGGAAAAAGAGCCAATCTAAAAAGTGACAGCAGTGCTTAAGCTGCTATTAATTCTTATATCCTGAAAATCTGCTCCTTGTTCAACGACGGATAAAAAAAATAATTATCTTTGCAACCTGATTTTAAACAACATAATGTCTAACTTATTAAGTTTCAATTAATTTATTAAAAATGAGTGAAATAAACGAAACTGCCGGCAACATCGCAAACGAAGAGGTTAATGCGAATGAGACCGGAGCGGAAGCAGCAAAGGCAAAAGAGGTAGTGGTTGAATCAGCAGGCGAAATGGTTGCTGAAGACCAGCCCATTCTCAAAGAGAAGAAAGAAAAAAAGGTGAAGGTTGAAGCACCTGCTGATGCAACGGCAGCAGCCGCGACACCTGAAGAGTTTGACTGGGATGCTTATGAAAAGGACGGGTTCTCATCAAAGAGTAGCCGTGCTGACCAGGAGAAGCTTTATGAAGATACCCTGTCAACAGTTGCTGTTGATGAGGTTGTCGAGGGGACGGTCATTTCAATGAATAACCGTGAAGTGGTTATCAATATCGGACAGAAGTCCGAGGGTGTGGTTAGCCTTAATGAATTCCGCTACAATCCCGAGCTCAAGACAGGAGACAAGGTAGAGGTCTACGTTGAGAGCCAGGAAGACAAGAAGGGCCAGCTGGTGCTTTCACACAAGAAAGCCAGGGCTTACAACTCATGGGACCGTGTCAATTCGGCCCTTGAAAACAACGAAATTATCACCGGTTACATCAAGTGCCGCACCAAGGGTGGCATGATTGTCGACGTCTTCGGCATCGAGTCTTTCCTTCCCGGGTCACAAATTGATGTCAAACCGATACGCGATTATGATGTTTATGTCGGCAAGACCATGGAGTTCCGCGTTGTGAAGATCAACCAGGAGTTCAAGAATGTGGTTGTGTCGCACAAGGCGCTCATCGAGGCTGAGCTTGAGCAGCAGAAGAAAGAGATTATCTCCAGGCTCGAGAAGGGCCAGGTGCTCGAGGGTACTGTCAAGAATATCACCTCCTACGGTGTATTCATCGATCTGGGCGGTGTTGACGGACTTATCCATATCACAGATCTCTCATGGGGCAGGGTCAACCATCCCGAGGAGATTGTTCAGCTTGACCAGAAACTCAATGTTGTTATCCTCGACTTTGATGATGACAAGAAGAGGATCGCCCTGGGCCTCAAGCAGCTTACCCCGCATCCGTGGGATTCGCTCAGCGAGGGGCTGAAGGTTGGTGACAAGGTCAAAGGCAAGGTTGTTGTCATGGCAGACTATGGTGCATTTGTTGAGATAGCCACCGGAGTAGAGGGGCTCATCCACGTATCCGAAATGTCATGGTCACAGCACCTGCGCAGTGCACAGGAATTCATGAAAGTGGGTGACGAGGTTGAAGCAGTCATACTGACACTTGACCGGGAGGAGCGTAAGATGTCACTCGGCATCAAACAGCTCAAACCCGATCCATGGGAAAATATCGGACAGAAGTACAGCCTCAACTCACGCCACAAGGCACGTGTCCGCAACTTCACCAACTTCGGTGTCTTTGTTGAGATCGAAGAAGGCGTTGACGGCCTGATCCACATTTCTGACCTCTCATGGACAAAGAAGATCAAGCACCCGGCCGAGTTCACCTCTATTGATGCCGAGATTGATGTTGTTGTTCTTGAGATAGATAAGGAAAACAGGAGACTGAGCCTCGGCCACAAGCAACTTGAGGAGAATCCGTGGGATGTATTTGAAGATCTCTTCACTGTTGACTCCATTCACGAGGGAACCGTTATCGAGGTCTTTGACAAGGGCGCCATCATAGCTCTGCCATACGGCGTTGAAGGTTTCGCAACTCCGAAGCATCTTGTCAAGGAAGACGGCACACAGGCTGCTGTTGAAGACAAGCTGAACTTTAAGGTTATTGAGTTCAACAAGGGAGCCAAGAAGATCATCGTTTCTCACAGCCGCGTATTCGAGGATGAAAGAAAGGGTGCAGAAACAGCATCAAGGCGTTCCGAAGCTGACAACACCAAGAAGGCAGCCCGCAAGATCAAGGCCAGCCTTGAGAAGACGACGCTCGGAGACATCACTGAGCTTCAGGCACTCAAGGATGAGATGGAAGAAAAAGAAGCTAAAAGTCTAGGTAAAAAGAAAAAATAACCTTAATTTTAGTTGCCAAAATAATCAGCTATGGATTTCAATATTGACAACAAAAAGCAGTGTACGGTTATAAGCATTGAGACTGAGAAGCTTGATACCCATATAGCACCTTCTCTAAAGTCAGAGCTGGTGCTTATCTCCGGAAAGGGGGAGAGGAACATCATTCTTGATCTTAAGAAGTGCCAGTACTGTGATTCGTCGGGTCTGAGCGCCATTCTGGTGGCAAACAGGCTCTGTAAGAACGCCGGAGGCACTTTTGTACTGTGCGGGCTGAACGAGGCTGTCGAGAGGTTGATAACCATCTCGCAGCTTGACACTGTGCTCTCCATAACCGCTGATACCGAAGAGGCAGAGAAACTCATCTCCTGATAAGAGGCGGTGGCATGGCATTCAGGCTGACCATACTGGGTACAAGCTCTGCTCTGCCCACCTCAGACCGAAATCCGACCGCTCATGTGCTTAACGTACATGAGCGGTTGTTTTTAATTGACTGTGGAGAAGGCACCCAGATGCAGATGCGCCGGTACAGGATCCGCTTTGGCAGGATTAACCACATCTTCATCAGCCATCTTCATGGTGATCACTTCTTCGGGGTTTACCCGCTGCTTTCCACCTACAACCTGATGGCCAGGAAGACGCCACTGCATCTCTATGCTCCTGCTCCGGCAGAGGATCTGATAACCAGGCATCTGACAGATTTTGACATCCACCTCGGGTTTGACTTAAACGTTCACACTGTATCGGGGCGCAGCATGAAGAAGGTCCTTGACGACAGACGGGTGGAGGTGTTCTCCTTTCCGCTGAAGCACCGTATACCCACATATGGGTACCTTTTCAGGGAGAAGGTGTCTGACCGCAACATGATAAAGGAGAAGATCACTGAATACGGGCTGACAATTGAAGAAATAGCCACTGCAAGAAGGGGAGGGGATATTATCCGGGAAAACGGTGCCATCATACCGTGCACCGAGGTCACCCTTGAACCACGACGACCTGCCTCCTATGCCTTCTGCAGTGACACAGCCTGGTTTAAAAAGCTTCCGGCGTATGTAAGCGGCGTTGATCTTCTCTACCACGAAGCCACTTTCGGAGCCGATAACGATGAACTGGCAGTGAAGACCCGCCACTCTACTGCCAGCCATGCGGCGAAGGTGGCATTGGAAGCAGGAGCGGGTAAACTGTTGCTCGGCCATTTCTCAGCCCGTTACCGGTCAACGGCAAAGCTGGAAGAGGAGGCGCGAAGTCTCTTTCCTGAAACAGAAGCCGCCCGCGAGGGTAATACATATGAGATAGGCTGATGACTGCATAACAACAGATTAATTATCTTTGACGCCTTGATAACCGCCTTAATAGATCACAGGTGCAGGAAAAAATCTTGATCCTCGATTTCGGATCCCAGTATACGCAACTGATTGCCAGGCGTGTACGGGAACTGAATGTATATTGTGAAATTCACCCCTTTAACCATTTCCCTCTCCCTGACAGCAGCGTGAGAGGAGTCATCCTTTCCGGCAGCCCGTGGTCAGTGCGTGATGCAAAGGCTCCCTTCCCTGATCTGAAGGGTATTAAGGGCAGGCTTCCCGTTCTCGGAGTCTGCTATGGAGCTCAGTATCTGACCCACCAATACGGAGGGGAGGTAATGCCCTCTGATACACGTGAATACGGAAGGGCTAAACTGGTAAAAGTTGACACTTCTGATCCGCTGTTTGAGGGGATAAACCCCGGAACCCAGGTCTGGATGTCGCACGGTGATACCATTATCCGCATACCGGAGGGCTATAATATTACAGGCTCAACAGAAGATGTAAGAGTGGCAGCATTCAGGATAGAGGGGGAAGATACCTGGGGAATACAATTCCATCCGGAGGTATATCATACCACTGAAGGAACAGTAATGCTGCGCAATTTTGTCAGGGGCATCTGCGCCTGCAAGGCAGACTGGACCCCCGGGTCATTCGTCGGGACGACTGTGAATTCCCTGAGGGAGCAGCTTGGCAATGACAGGGTGGTACTAGGGCTCTCTGGTGGTGTTGACTCATCAGTTGCGGCGTTGCTGCTTGACAGGGCAATCGGTGACAGGCTCACGTCAATCTTCGTGGACAACGGCCTGCTACGCAAGAATGAATATACATCTGTGCTTGATACCTACAGGCAGATGGGACTCAATGTCAGGGGAGTTGACGCTTCTGCTGAGTTTGTGGAAGGGCTTCGGGGAGTAAATGACCCCGAAACCAAGAGGAAGATCATAGGCCGCATATTCATTGAGGTTTTTGACCGCGAGGCCCACAAGGTGCAGAATGTGAAATGGCTTGCCCAGGGAACCATCTATCCTGACGTCATTGAGTCAGTCTCGGTGAACGGTCCCTCCGCAACCATCAAGTCGCATCACAATGTGGGCGGTCTGCCTGAAAAGATGCATCTGAAGGTGGTTGAGCCTCTGCGTCTCCTTTTCAAAGATGAGGTGAGAAGGGTAGGCAATGCGATGGGCATGCCCGGTGATATACTGGGCAGACATCCCTTCCCCGGGCCCGGACTGGCAATCAGGATTGTCGGAGAGGTCACCCCGTCCAAGCTTGAGACTCTGCGTGAAGCCGACGAGATATTCATCTCCGGGCTGAAGAAGAATGGATACTATGACAAGGTATGGCAGGCGGCTGTCATTCTCCTTCCTGTTCAGTCAGTGGGTGTCATGGGTGACGAACGCACCTATGAGAATGCCGTAGTCCTGAGGGCAGTTACATCAACTGACGGCATGACAGCCGACTGGAGCCATCTTCCTCATGAATTCCTGGCAGAGGTTTCGAACCAGATAATAAACAGGGTCAAAGGAGTAAACAGGGTGGTTTATGATATAAGTTCCAAACCACCGTCGACAATAGAATGGGAATAGAGTCCTGACCCGAATGCCCGGTCAGGAAGTCATCTGACCCAGGTGAAAGGCCCGTGACAGCCCCGGAATATTGGGAACGGTATTTGCAGAGAAGAAAGAGAAAAACCGGAAATGATAAAAAAGATTATAGTAACAGTAATAGCCACCCTGCTGATTCAGGGCACCGCTGTCAGGTCGCAGGGACTTACCCAGGAGACATTCAAGCTGGGTAAAACCCTTGCTCTGCTAGAGGCAATATATGTTGACAGCGTCAACATCTCTGCCCTGACCGAGCAGATGATTGTAAGCACTCTCCGTAACCTTGACCCTCACTCGGTATACATACCTGCCAGGGATGTACAGGAAGAGAATGAACCGCTTCAGGGCAACTTTGAAGGGATAGGAATTCAGTTCAACCTGCTCAATGATACAATTATTATTATATCACCCATCCCCGGCGGGCCATCGGAGAAGGTTGGCATCATGGCCGGCGACAGGATAATATCCATAGCCGGAGAGAAGGTCACCGGCGTGGAAATGACCACGACAGGGGTGCAGAAGAGGCTCAGAGGCCCAAAGGGAACGAAAGTGGATGTGCTGATCTTCAGAAAAGGGCAGAAGGAGTTGCTCGATTTTACAATCACACGTGACAAGATCCCAGTTAACAGCCTCGATGCGGCATATATGGCGACTGACAATGTGGGATACATCAAGCTCAGCCGTTTCTCAGAGCAGACTGCAGTAGAGTTTTCAGATGCAGTTAAGAAACTGAGAGCGGAAAACATGGAGCACCTGGTGATAGATCTCCGGGGCAACTCGGGAGGTTATATGGTCCCTGCAGTTCAGATAGCCGACGAGCTTCTCCAGGGGGAGGAACTGATAGTCTATATCGAGGGTTTGCATACATCGAGACAGGAATACCGGAGTGCGCCGTCAGGAGAGCTTACCAGGGCACGTGTTGCAGTACTGATTGATGAGGGTTCTGCATCGGCCAGTGAGATCCTGGCAGGTGCGCTGCAGGATTGGGACAGGAGTGTAATCATAGGACGCAGGAGTTTTGGCAAGGGCCTTGTACAGAACAGATTCCCGCTTCCTGACGGTTCGGAGATCAGGCTCACAATTGCCCGGTACTATACCCCTTCGGGACGATCCATTCAGACTCCGTATGACCAGGGCTTCGACAAGTATTTCCAGACATTCTACAGCAGGTATTTCAACGGCGAACTGATCCATCCTGACAGCCTTAACCTGCCTGACTCGCTCAAGGCATTCACCATCAGAAACAAGCGGGTTGTCTATGGCGGGGGAGGCATCAGTCCGGATATCTTTATACCCATTGACACAACCTTTTATTCTGATTATTACCGTGACCTTATCAGGACCTCAGCTCTCACAAATTACATGCTTTCATACACTGACCGCAACCGGTCACAGCTTACCAGGAGGTACAGAAGCTTTGATGCATTCAGCAGGGAATATGAGATTGATGCCGCAACCATTGAAGGACTTAAGGAGGCAGGGGAGAAGAACGGAGTCAGGTTTGACCAGTCGCAGTATGATATATCCGCACCCGAGATAACTTCGGTGATGAAGGCACTGGTAGCCCGGGACATCTGGGATATGAATGAGTATTTCAGGGTTGTAAATGAGAATGACCAGGCAATCAGGCGGGCACTTGAGGTGTTGAATGATTCTCAGTTGTACGAAACGCTTCTCGGGTACCGAAAACAACAGTGATGAAGCTTCTGGCAAAGACTCACTACGGCCTTGAGCAGGTGTTGGCAGAGGAACTCAAGGGCTTTGGTGCGACCGGTGTCAGCATCCTGAACCGGGCTGTCGCTTTTGAAGGCTCCAAACTTCTGCTCTATGCCGTCAATTACCGCAGCCGTCTGGCCCTGTCGGTACTCATGCCTGTATCTTCTTTTGGTATCTCAGGTCAGAAGGACCTTTACAACGGAGCCGTTGCTGTGGAATGGGATCATTACCTTGACCCTTCAAAGACTTTTGCCGTTACGGCAGTTGTCAATTCTCCCCATTTTCCCCATTCGGGCTACGCAGCCCTTGTGGTGAAGGATGCCATTGCTGATTTCTTCCGCAGGCTGACTCTTGGGAGGCCGTCGGTGGATGCGAAGGATCCTGACCTGCTGGTGAACGTTCACATCAGCAACAACAGGGTTACAATATCACTTGACTCTACGGTGGTACCTCTTTACAGGAGAGGCTATCGCCAGGGAATGTCTGAGGCTCCACTTGGTGAGGTGCTTGCTGCGGGGATGATAGCCCTTTCTGGCTGGAAACCCGGCATACCACTGTCTGATGGCATGTGCGGATCGGGTACCATAGTAGCGGAAGCCGGGCTCATAGCATGCAATATTGCACCGGGAAAGTTTAGAAAGAGCTTCGGCTTCATGAGGTGGAAGGATTATGATGCTGCTCTCTTCAGGTCAGTCAGGTTCGATGCTGAAAAACGGGAAAGGAAATCACCGGCGAAAATATCTGGCAGTGACATATCTGCTGAAACGTGTGCTATTGCCAGGGCTAATATCAGGGCAGCAGGCCTTGAGGATGCCGTAGAGATTGCAGAACGGGATTTCTTCACATCACCTGCTCCGGCTGAAAGCGGGATGCTGATAATCAATCCCCCGTACGGCCGCCGCCTGGGCATACCGGATATGGGCGAATTCTATGGAAGGATCGGCACTGTCCTTAAGCACAGTTACGAGGGCTATACCGCCTGGATTCTCTCAGGTGATATGGACTCGCTTAAAAAGGTAGCACTGAAACCTTTTCGCAAGTTCGAGCTGCTTAACGGTGATATTGAGTGCCGTTTCCAGGGGTATGAACTCTACGGAGGAACCAGGAAAAAGAGAGATACTCCTGATGTATGAGAGATGATTTATTGTCACTGTGCAACCAAAGTCATAAAATGGTTGTCATGTCTAAAATAATATGACTGTATGTTGGCTTTTGGCAACAATAATCTATTTTTGTTACTCGTTCTAGCTTTGGATACTTGCACAGAGGCCCGATGAGCTTTGACCTTGAAAATCTTGTGAGCGACCTTGACATCAGAGGAGCAGTCCTTTACTACAAGGGAAATGTTGATTCGGACACGATAACGAAGGCTCTGGACCTTGTGGAGAAAAAGCTGTTTGCGACGCGGGAGGCCCCCAGGCTGAGAAAGAAGGTTTACAATGTGCTTGTTGAGAGCCTTCAGAATCTCTATCATCACTCAGACAGGGTGCCAAGAGGTTACCATGCTGCCAGACCTGACAGGTTCGGGTTGGTGGTGATGGAGAAGATCGGCAGGGGTTATCGCGTCACAACATGCAATTTTGTGGCCACTGTGAGAGTTAAGGAGCTTGAGGAGAAACTGACCCGGATAAACCGTTCTACACCTGAGGAGATCAAGGAACAGTACAAGGATATCCTTAATCATCAGGAGATAACGGCGAAGGGACTTGGCGGACTGGGATTGCTTGATATAGCCAGGAAGACAGGACACCGCATTGATTTCAGGTTCAAGAAATACGATAACCTGAATACTGCTTTCCGGCTCACTGCAGTGGTGGCACAGGTACAGAAAGATTAACAAAAAAACAGATAGTTATGGAACCGATCATTATTGAAGGAACACCAAAGACACCATCGATAAAATTTGATTCGAAGGATGGTGTATTTGAAATCAAGGGGAGGTCAATACCCGAGAATTCGGTGGAATTCTACAAACCACTGAATGAATGGCTTGACCAGTACATGCAGACACCGCTTGACAAGACTGTGGTCAACATCCGCCTTGAATATTTCAATACCAGCTCCTCAAAATGCATACTTGACGTCTTCAAGCGCCTGGAAGCCATTCACAGGTCAAAGCATGACGTGGAAATCAACTGGTTCTATGAGGAGGATGATGAGGATATGCTCGAAGCAGGTGAGGACTATGATTCCATCATCAAGGTGCCTTTCAAGATGATAGAAATTGTCGAGTAATCCTGCACTGACGAAGCAAAAGATCGGTTAAGATTATATCATGGGGGTATCTGTCATTAGGCAGATGCCCCCTTGTATGTGTGCCCGGCATGGGCGATAACTATAGGGTGAGAGTCCCGAACGCGCCCTGACAGTGGGAAGCGTTAGCTG